>Ga0247806_10001130_pt1 | contig 13614 bp, 34 predicted proteins | sample UWRJL059202B1_FD_179935 | JGI IMG/M metagenome (GOLD analysis project Ga0247806, IMG submission 179935) | Plant litter microbial communities from Arlington Agricultural Research Station in Wisconsin, United States - UWRJ-L059-202B-1 | ecosystem: Environmental > Terrestrial > Plant litter >... | reverse complement strand
AGCCGAATCCATATTCCCAGCATGGCTCTCGCCTTTGGATTGTTTTTTGGTATGGTGGACCAGATCAATAGCGCAATTGGTTTCGTTAGCTATTTGGCTAAAGACTTTCAAAACCTCATCAATATCCTTATTGGAATTCTCATCCCCATAGTGAACCTTAACAAATGGATCTATGCTCAAAACGGATATATTATTGTCTTTAATGGTTTGATAAAGCGCATCCGCATCCGGCCTTGCATACTCCCCTTGTTTTGTCTTTTCCATGACAATTAAAGGCTGATCCCGACCTGAATTAATAAATAAGGAATTTTCTATCAATTCAGGGTTTATATTATGATATTTGCATATAGCGGCTGCACGTCTATAAAGCTCATCAATTGGATCTTCGAGATTGTAGTGCCAAGCGTTGACCTGTTCAAATGGACGGTCATGTAAAAGCATCCGGCCTGTAGCAAGAGCAATCGCATCCGTCATAACAAGCTGAGTTTTACCAATCCCGCCGGGAGATATAGTAGCAGAGCAGTATTTCCGTATTAAATGCGTCCCATAAAGGAACTCACGCTTAGGCAAAAGCATTGGATTAAGTAAACCAATAGGAGAAGCTTTTATTTTGGCAGTCCTTTCCCCTAATTGGATCAAGGCGGTTTCCTTACCTTCCTTAATGAATAAATCATTAAAATCTGTTAATTTATCAGAAGGGGTTTTAAAAGATGGAAAAACAAAAGAGCAATTCTTCACCTGAGAGGCGCAGAACTTTGCCGAATCAATACCCGGATTCGCGTGACTGTCTGTCTTTTGGTCGTTGTCAGCAGCTATTACAAGCTGAGAATCTTTGTGAGCCTTTCGAACTTGCTCCGCTACCGGAAGAATATTCCCGGCGTTGAAAGCCACATAAACGCAATGCCCAGTGAGTTCATAGATTGTGGATCCTGTAGCAAATCCCTCGCAGATAAATATTTTTTTCCCAGCTTGTCCCAATCGGTGAAAGTTTCCTTTAACCTCGCCATCCTTGAGAAAAAACTTATCTCCCGCGCCGCTTATAGTTTGGTAGGTGCGGATTTCCCCTTTAGAATTATAAACGGGGATTAGTAAATCCTTTTCCCTTTGTAAAATTCCGTATGGTTTAATTTTCTTACGGACCAAATAAGTATGTGTCTCACTGGCAATTGGCAACTTATCAACGGTTTCCGTTGCCTTACGCGCTGCATTCTCTCTGGCGTTTTCAATCTTAATGCGGTTTTCTTCCTGCTTCGCATGGATGCGGATTGATTGTTCAATCGTTAGCTTCTTATCTGATACAGAACAAAACCTCTGTGACTCTCCCCGTGACCAAGATCCAAATGCACCAAAATAAACATCCCCATCGGAATCCAATACATACCAACCGTTTTTATTATTGGCAGACTTTTCTCTATCTTTAACTCGATGAACTTCTCCATCATCAACCAAATCTGAATATTCTAGACCATAAGAATAAAGCGCATCGGCAAACAGTTCTAAGCCTGACCGTTCATAGTTACTAACTTGAATTGGTTTTTTTATTTTCATTCTAGCCCCGTCTAATGTTATCCCGCGCATGAAAGAACTTGAGGAAATGCGGAACGGGGGCGCACTTGTCGGGGATCAGCCTATCCTCAAGCCCCTAACGCTAACTCAAATATTTTTTGTTTAAAAGCAAAATGTTTTATTGACTAACAATATTGCATGGTGCATAAATACGTAGCGGTTCGCATCCATCCGCTATATATGGTATGCAAAATGAAAGGCTATACAATGGCTAGTAAACTAAAGGCAGTTGATCCTAAATCAGCAGAACCAAAAAAGCCCAAATTGTTAATCTACGGAAAACCCGGTGTCGGTAAGACTTGGGCCTCGTTAGATTTTCCCGGTGTTTATTACATCGACACTGAGGGCGGGGCTAATCTGGATCACTACACGGATAAGCTAAAAGCAAGTGGCGGGGCTTATATGGGTCCAGAGCAAAACTCACTTGATTTTGCAACGGTGATCGAACAGGTGCAAGCATTGGCAACGGAAAAACATAACTTTAAAACTATTGTTATTGATTCCATTTCCAAGCTTTACAATTTGGCAATCATGACTGAGGCAGAGCGTCTTGGCGACAAAGATGCTTTTGGAGCGTCTAAAAAGCCCGCTATCGCTCACATGCGAAGACTAATCAATTGGTTATCTCGCGTAGATATGAACGTCATTTTGGTTTCACATGAGAAGCCTGAATGGGGCTTGAATTCGAAAGGGGAGCGAGTTGAGATTGGTCAAACTTTCGATGCTTACGACAAGCTCGAATATGAACTGGATTTGTGTTTGAACATTATCAAATCAGGTCCGACCCGTTCTGCAAGGGTTCGTAAATCTCGCTTGTTGGAATTTCCAGATGCAAGTTCATTTCCGTGGTCCTATAAAGATTTTTCTGCAAAGTACGGCGCAGAAGTAATGGAAAAGAAATCTGAAACCATTGAGCTTTCAACGCCTGAGCAATTAAAAGAAATAGAAAAACTCTTTTCTATTGTGAAATTACCCGAGGGCCAAGAGGATAAATGGTTAAAGGCTGCGCAAGTCGAGGGTTGGGAAGAAATGACCAGCGCAAAGATTGCATCTTTAATTGAACACATCAAGAAAACATATTTAACAGAAGGAACTAAATAACATGCGCTTCACACCAAAAACAGAAGACCAAATCAAAGCCGAGAATTTACTCCCAGATGGTAAATACGGTTTTGTTATTTCAGACGCTAAAGAAAAGGTATCTGCGGCTGGTAATGAAATGATTGAATTAACTGTCCGCGTTTATAAAGACGATGGCGGGTTTAATTTGATCACGGATTACCTAATGGAAAAGATGGCTTTCAAGCTTCTCCATGCCTGTGATGTTTGCGGATTGCGTCCTGCTTACGATGCGGGCGAACTCATTGCCGATAACTTTGTTGGTAAAGAAGGTTTTGTTAAAATCAAAACTCAAAAGAGCAAAGATCCACAGTATGCAGATAAAAACGTCATTGCTGATTATATCGTCGGTGAAGATTTCAAAGCACCAAAAGATAATCTGAGTAAGGCTTTGGACGGTGATGAACTAGAAGATAAAATTCCTTGGTAGGAGATAAATAAATGCTTTCCGGTGATGAGCTAATAGTTGAAAAAGAAAAAGAAAAGCGCGACTTCAAAATAGAGAAGTGCGTAATTCTTGGACATCATAGAACTAAAGGTTTTGTCACCGGAAATATTATCTTTCCTAATGAAGAGCAAGCGCATAAGCATTGGAAAATATGCAAGTATGCGCATAAAGTTGATAACTATACTTTTTACATTGTGATGCCAGTTAAATGAATAAACATGAATTTTCAGACTTTGTATTTAACTCGCGGTGTGATGCCCAATTAACCCTTAAAGAATTTGCTGGTGAGTTGGGGGTTGATTGGGTCACCGTTTGGCGTTGGGAGAATAAGCGAACCATGCCAAAGCCTGACGCTGTGAATTTCTGGATAGAAAAAATTATCGAGGTAGCAGATGCTTAATCTCCCTTGGCCCAGTTCTGAACTATCTCCTAATAGGCCCGTACCGTGGCAGAAAAAAATGGGAGTTAAGAAAGTATTACGTGACCAGTGCAAAGCGATTGCACTTGAGGAAATATGGGTTATTCCACCAGAGACAGGAAACATTCATATTAAGCTTACGTTCTACCCGCCAAATAAACGCGGTTTTGATTTGGATAATATGTTAGCACGTTCTAAATCACTTCTGGATGGTGTCGCTGATGCTTGGAATATAGATGATGTTCGTTTTCGACCCATCACAGTTGATATGGGGGAGCCTGAGAAAAACGGTCGTGTTCTCCTTGAGATAATACAAGTACCAATATGAAACACTGTTATCATTCTCCGCCATATAGTTAGGATATCATGGGAAGGTTAATATTTATTAAACACCCGGCGGATTATATAACCACGGCCCAAACTCAATATAAAATAGCACATGGTAATAACAACAGACTGGCCCATAGATGGCTGTATGCCGAACATTGGCAATCCGTAGTAAGTAAATAGCCATGAGATCATAAGCCCTACCAGCGCGTTTGCTTTGGCCTCTATGAATGATAGGCGGCGGGATTGGGTCAAAATAGCTTCCCCTGTCTTTGATGTTCTTCTAATCGCTTAACGCTGGCAGCGTGGTAATCAGCGTCCTTTTCGATACAAATAAAATCCAGTCCTAAATCGTGGCAAGCTAGGGCGGTTGTGCCGGAACCAGAAAAGCAATCTAAAATTATGCCTTTTGTTTCCGAATGTTCCAGACACCATTTGAATAGGCGTAACGGCTTTTGCGTAGGGTGTATAGTATCATCTCGCATTAATTCGACCCTGTTCATTACTTTTACTCTAGTGGGCTTTTTAATATTAGAAAATGCTATTTCACAATCTGACATAGTTAGTCCATGCTGCCCCTTATCCCAAATCAACCAACCTTTTTCGCCTTGAGGCAAAAATTCATTAAAATAATTAGCTCCCCATATTATAGCGGTTTTAGATATGCGGAATATCTCGTCAAATATTTCTTTAGGCGGAACTGAATTATCCCATCCCTTAGTTTCGTGATACTTACGATCTGATTTTTTACCCTGTATGCTTTCTTTTTGACCATCTATGCCAATCCCATAAGGAGGGTCGGTCAAAACCAAGTCAATGCACTTGTCAGGTAATTGACGCATGAAATCAAGGCAATCCGCGTGGTGGATTTTATTAAGCAAATCCTGCATCACCCACCCTAATAAATCTGGTTACGTTTATTTTGATTAGCCGCCTGTATATTCACCAACCTATCAATCGGAGGCGTTAACTGCTCGGCGAGTTTGGTTATCGTGTTGTCTAGGTCGATTTCTAATAAGCCGGAAATGGCGTATAGGGTCATTTTAGCCCCCAATCTAAATATAAAGGTGCTTTCTTGCCACCAATTTCACATGAATAGTTATCGCCGCTGTAGAAAGTAGAGAGAGCAGATATAATGGTTTCAGCATCCCGCTTATTCTTGCAACTAAACTCAATGAACCTTTGCGGGTCTTTGGGTTTGAAATATTTGTTTATAAACTTTACCTTCATTTCTTCTCTCCTATACGCCCAACGATAAATCTTACCGTCACGCCGCCTATTTGGGTTTTTGTTTCGTGGATGGTTTGGATGGTCATTAAACAACCCCCTCAATGATATCTGTTTCCGTATCGTCAGAATCTATATCATCCGGCGAATCTACGGCTTGTGGCATAGCGACCATTTTCTTGTCATGCGCCGGAATCATATCCCAGTCCATATTGTTCTGATACCAGTCCACGCCTTCGAAATCATCTTCCATGGTATAATTGTATTCAGTCTCGAAAGCTTCTGGCGATTCGTCTTTGTAATGTTCGGCTCGGTTTTTGGCTATTGCGTCCATGTTTATATGGAATGTGTACCCGCCCTTTTTAATCTCTAGTACCTTGCTCATTTCTTCGCCTTTCTGTCAGTTAAGAGTTTCCTAATATAGTTGGATAGCGTCCGGTCAGCCTTAGCCGCCTCAGCTTCCAGTAAGTCTTTTAGCTTCTTATCTACTCTAATAGTTATGGTTTCCATTTTATATCTCCTATCCTTAATGTATGCCATAGAATATTTTTTAATGCAAATGTATTTTTTTGCTTGCAATCCATTTTTACCCATGTAATTATCACCATATCGAGCAAGAAGGAGCGAGACATGTTGCAAGTTGTAAAAATCGGATTAACCAGTGCGGAGTTCAAGGCTTATCAAGCCGAAGAAGCCACATGGAACACGTTTGATATTAACAATCCTCCCGTAGGCGTAGTTGAATACCGTTATGAAGATGGTGGTATTGATCGCGAAGATATTAGCGACCTGACATCACCTGAATTAATTACACACTGGAGATCGGTATGAATTTTTATAACATAGCAATTCGCAATGCGGCATGGGATGCAAGCATAATGCTCTCCAGAGTGATTAAGGACTACCGAAAGGGGAAGGCCACTGTTGAGGACGTGCGATTAGCCACAGAGCAACGCCGTGGTATCTGGTCGCTTTGGATGGAGGTGAGTCGTGGATAATTCAGAAATGGCATTTCCATGTCCTATGAGTGAGCAAACATATTCAAACCAAGATTGTGCCCCTTATTCAAAAGGGCTTACGAAGAGGGAATGGTTCGCTGGTCAAGCATTGAAAGGAATGCTTTCCGCAGAAGAGTATGTTGTTGGCTATAAATTCGATGATAATTCAACTGTAGCCCAGAGATTAGCGAAGGATGCATATATTATGGCAGATGAAATGTTGAAAGTAGGCCAATCATGATCCGTATTATCTTAACATTTTTCCTCGGCATGGCCCTGATTGGTTTCGGTCCTGCGCTGTTGTTTGGATATCTTGTCGAGTACGGTCCTGTATTAGAGCAGATATTGAGATGAATTGGGTAGCATTATTAGGCTCTTTGTTTGCGGGTGCGTGTTTCATAAACGGTACGGTGGAAAAAGATGCAATATCAGCTATTTTTAGCGGAATAGGTTGGGTTGTTTTGGCTGTTGTCGCTTTCGAAACAAAGACGGTGGTGAGATGAAACCGTATATCATTGCCATTCTGGTAGTTATTTCCATGGGATTGTCCGGTGTATTTGGATGGTTTGTTAAAGATTATCAACAATGTAAATTTGAAGTGGCAGCTTATCAGAAGCCCATATTGGGAGATGACCAATGACTGACAAAGACACCGCGCTAATTCGTGAGGCCATCAACAATCTTAGACCGCCTAGCGAATATACGCATGGTTATACTTCTGGCTATATGTCAGGGAAATGGGATGCTTACGAGCTAATGAAGGACCGCCTCACACAGCCAGCCGTGCCGGATGAAAACATGAAGTTGCGGACTATCCTTAGCGACCTATATGAGCAGTTTGGTATGATAAAGCACAAGTTTGAGCGTGCTGGGGGTGTATGGCAGATTGCAAGCAAAGGCGTAGAACTGGGCGCAACTTCATGGGCTTCCAATGTCGAAAACTCAATTAATAATATGAGCCTGATATTTGAAGAAGCTAAAAAATCTATACCTCCAATCCAAGCCGCAAAGGAAGAAACGAATGTCTGACAACCAAAAACAAACGGCGGATGAATGGGACCGCGCTGAGAAACTAAAACATGATCTTTGGATGCTTTCTGTAGCTTATGGATTCAAGCATGAAGAAGCAGACCGCATCAAGCGCATGGAAATGTGTATCGACCATTTGAACCAAGCCACCCTATCCGCCGCGAAACCCGATGCGCTTGAAGAATGGCGCACTGACTTTGACGATATGCCTAAAGAGGTAGACGAATATTCAGGGCACGGCCCATACATCTTGATTAAGACACATGAACTTGGACACACCGAAGGATTGCGGATTGAAAAAATCCATACAGTTTATTGGGATGAAGAAGTGGAGCATTGGCAAATTTGCACCAACGGCAATCAGGACTTCTGCGCTTTGGAATATGAAATCAAAGCATGGAAGCCGTGCGCCGCGCTCATAAATGCGGAGGCAAGCAAATGAAGCACGATTACGCCAAGGCTATTGAAGAAATATTCGCCCCGTCAGAAGGTTTTCCGCGAAAATCATTTTATCCGGCACAAGTCGGCAAGCACATAGAGACTGTCTGGTTTGCCCTCAAACTCGCCCAGAAGGTTACGGAGCCGAGCGAGTTAATTCTATGGGCAGGGAAATATCATCTGCCGCACGGCACTGGAAATAGACAAATAGAGCTGGCCCTTGAATCCATGATTAAGCAAGCCATTACAGAGGTTGAGAAATGAGAAAGCTGCTTTGTAAATTAGGATTTCACGTTTGGTTTTTTCCATGCGGGGACGGACAAAATTGTATGTATTGCGGGAGAACCAGATGACCGACCCCAACACCCAAGCTGATGAATTATTGCCGTGCCCGTTTTGTAGGGGAAATGCCGGTCATAAAATAATAGGTGATGGAATGCACAAATGCGTTGTTGAGTGCGGTTCTTGCCACGTTAAGACGGACCTATATTGGAAACCCGAATACGCAGCCAAAGCATGGAACACCCGCGCTCCGGTTACGGAACAGGCGAGTGAGCTGGATGCGGCTATTAAACATGTTTCAAATTGGGAATCTTCCGACAGTCACCCATTGAAAGAACTGCTTCAAGCCGCACGTAACTGGCAAGCCCACATCAAGCAGCCAGAGCCTATAAAGGGCGAGGCGTTGGACGTATCCTCACTGACTGGCACGAAAGCCCTTGAGACAATTCAGGAAATGAAGCGTTGCTATCAATCAGGCGGCATGGCTTGGGGAGTTGCGCTTAGTTACCAGTCAATTTGCGTTATTGAAGATGCCCTAGTGAAACGCATATCCACCCCCGCGCCGGACGTGATGAAATCTGTGAGGGAGCTACGAAAAGAAACTGTATTTTCTTCCTATGAGGTTGGAGTTAATCACACGGTAGATAGCGTCCTTCGCCTCCTGGAAGAAGCAGGGGTGAAGTGATGGCGCACAGAGAAATGAAAGTCATGGTCGATTTTGAAAACCAAATCTTTCCGGTAGAGCAAGAGGACCAACCTATGTTCGGACATTGCTCGAACAACTCAATTTCAGTCAAAAGATGGTACTGGGATGAAAGGGTTGCACCACTTTTAAAAGACCACGGAATTACACCTGTTTTCATTTGCCGATTTACAGGAGAAACGCTTCCAGAAGGACAGAAGGAAAAACCATGACCCACTCCACCACATGCCCAGCGCACAATCACCTTTATGAAGTCGGATCGGGGAATGATTTGCCTGAGTGTACGTGTAAGCAGATGCCGGATGAGATACTTGCGTACGTCGAGGACGTAGATGGATTGCAATTTTATAATCACTGGACTTACGAAGGCATGGACCACGACGATGAGAATAGGAAAGCTACTCATCCGACTAAATACATCCGCGCCGATCTCGTGCCGCAAAGCCAAACCGCGCAGGGTGATAAAGCCAATGCAATTCGCGCCCTATACGCTTGTATCAATACTCATAAAAACATATCCGATGCAGATCGTGATTTTGTAAATCAAAGCATACGGATGATCGAGGGTGTTTTATTTAATGGCGGCAAAGTAGATACTCCCGCGCAGGGAGTAGACGACACTGGCGATATAATTGACCAAGATGCCGCCCGTTTCTTTTGCCGGTCGTATCGCATGATTGAAGAACTTGTTGCTGCGTTACCGGATAGACCACAGGAGGCCGGAAAGTTTCGTTTCCCAAGTCCATACGGGCGAATAAAATATCTGATGGAACGATACGCCGCGCAATCACAGGGACCCGAATGGGGGATAAAACCAACCGGGGAAATATTCACTACACTTAAACCATCCCCTCCCGCCGCCATGCCTGTGAATGAAGCGTTGGAGAAGATACGTGTTCTAATTGCTGATGATAGCGGTATTCAAACTATGACTTATCAAAAAATCAATACAATTATAAAGGAAGCTTTAAAATGCACATAAATCTAGTTCCTAAATATATTCAGCACATAAAAGACCGTCATACACAAGGAGACTGCCCAACCATTGCACCATTAACAATAGAAACAATGGAGAACCTTATTCTAACACTTGAGCATCAATTAAACACCGCCCTTACCCCTGCCATTGGAGATGAGGAACGGGAATTGGAATTAATAAAAGATTGGTTTATCGGAAAACGAAATCCAGCTCAGGAAGATGATGTAAGAACAGCAATCAACCGCATATCCCGCGCCCTTAAATCCAAATCAAGGGACGATCTGGCGGAGAGGGCACTAAGACTGGCTGACAAATTATGTGGGTCATGCACGTCTGATGTTTGCGGCGACACAACAGCAATCACCATTAAAGATGCTTTGAAACATATTGAGGATTTAAAATGAGCGACAGTGAGAAGGGGAGATGGTTGGACCAGCCCATAACTAAGGGCCACATGATATGTATCATGATAGGTTATTTAATAGGAAATATATTTGCAGGAGCTATATTCTAATGACCCAACCCCCAGTGGATAAAGAAACGATGCCAAATGAAGTATGGGCTGGTCAGCCTAGGCCCGATGGCCTTTTCACAGGTTCAATTTATGCCTGTAATGGAACTAGATACGTTCTTCCAAACCCTTCCCAGACCGTGGAGCCGATGGATATTGAGGGGTTGAAACGGGAGTTATACAATCATTTTTGCCCTGCGTTTAAAAAATACGACCCTCACGCCTACATAAAACTTTCTGATGTAATAGACCATCTCCACGTTACCAACCGCCTGATGATTGGGAATGAGATACCAAAGGGTTGGAAATGCGTACCTTTTGACAAACCAATAACTAATGAAATGAAGTCAGAATGTATTGGAGAATATTCATTTAAAGTCGATAGATCGTGTTCGGCTTGCCATTTTGGCGAACCGGATGAGGATTGCGAGGTTTGTGCAGGAGAAATAGAATACTCCGAGGAAATTACCGTGCCTTGGGATTTATGCAAGAAAATATACAAAGGTATGCTTACAGCCGCTCCCGATACCAAAGCAGGAGGTGAGAAATGAATCTACGCTGGCTAGAAAGACAAATACCGGATTCTTGCAAGACTGAAATGGTCCTACAATACAAAGGTGAGTTTTTTAATGAGCCTTGGGTTGATGTGCCAACTGAACACCTACCAAAAAGGTTAAGCCATGATTGACCTGACTGATTTCTACCGTCCGTTTCTAAGGTTCACAGGATGGACCCGTGAGGAAACCGAATTACTGAAAACCCTGCATAAAACAGGAAAGACTTATTTAGTTATCGCTGATGAGTTAAATAAGGTATTTAATAAAGGCCGTACACGATCCGCCGTTTCCGCTATGTGTAAAAGAGCCGGATTAAAACGTCCGGTGGTTAAATGTATTGTTCAACCTAAGAACAAGATGCACAAGCTAAAGGCCCGTTATGAGGATAAGCGGATTGATGGTGAGGGTATTTCTATAATGGAGCTTACGAACACGACCTGTAGATACCCGACTGCCAAGCATAAATATTGTGGTGCGTATAGCGATCCTGATAAATCTTATTGTGTTATCCATCATGAATTATGCCATACTAAGAATTAAGCGTTCCTTCCGCTTGATATACTGCGTAACTGTTTGAGAGTCCGGTCAGGGTACAGTGAGATGAGCCTTGGCCGGATTTTAAAAGGAGATAATTATGAAATTCCCACTTATGTTCAGATGTACCCATAATAAAATTGTAGAAGCCCTTGAAGAGCATATTCTATTGTTGGAAAATGCCTTGGATAAAGCTGATAATAACGATAAGCGCGATCCAGAGACGGGTCGTTATACTAAATGATTACCAGCGAGGCAGGGTTACAAATGTGGACCCGAAAATGGCGGCAAGCCCAAGAGCGAAGCCAAGAATTAATTCGCCAATCCACCAGTTATTCGGATCAATCTTTAACCCAATCCGGTAATAAAGTGGAAATCCAGCCGAAGCCACAATAAACCATGGGTTAATGGCTGAATCAGGGTCTATGAGATGGGTTATACCTGTCCCTACTGTCAGGCAACCGCCAAGGAACATTCCGCGCTGTACGGCCCGTTTCCAGTCACCAGCAGGATCATCCATAGCAGGTCGATTTCCCAAGGACCAGAATAAACCGAATATTGGATTTATAAAACAAGCCATAACAAGCCCTGACATATATGCGCCTTCGATTACGGCGTGTTTTCCTATTACTCCGCCCTTGATACGCATGCTTAGGGTGAATAAGGCGATTGTGCTAATTAACGCTAGAGCGAACACGCCGCCACCTGTTTATTCATAACAGAGAAGTCCATCAGCGCATCCCAAACATCAGGACAGTTACATGCCTTCAACTGGTCATTCATACGTTTTTGCTTATCAATGGAATATACAACCGGAGCCGGACAGATATCAGTATTCGCACTAACCGCCAAATGGGTTAAAGGCTTTTCCTTGTGACAACTCGTTAGAAAAATCAGAGACACTGCCAGCAGGTTTAATAACTTTCTGCTTTTGGCGAATCGTATCCAATTCCTGCTTAAATAGCTTTTCCGCTTCAGCGTTTTTAATAGTCCAGTCGGCGTTACAAGCCACACGCTCTTTAGTTCGTAAGGAGTCATTGTAATCCTTCACTAGGAAATATACACCAGTAATAGCCGCCAAGGCTAAAACTGCTAGGATAATCAGGCGATACTTCAACCACATTCATTTCCACCGTCTAAAAGCTAATTCAGCCAGAATTAAGGCAACCGCTAGAAATCCTATGGGTCGCCAGTCGTATATCATAGAAATCCAGCAAGGAATTTAAGTAAGATAATCGCACCTATGCCAGCACATATAATGCCAATAATACGGGCGAATGGCTGAAAGAAAGTCACGGAAACTGCAATAAAATAGATAACTGATAGGATAATCAGGGGAATAGCGAGTTGGTAAATTATGGTATCCATTAAGCAATCTTCTCTAATTTGTATCCGTTATCATTGATGATTTTCTGTATTTCATCAGCTTTTTCACTGAAGTACTCCCAGTTCTTTTTACCGTCGGTGACTCCTTCTGGATCAATATCTCTCCAATTATAGTCAAGTATTAGGGCTATTTTAGAAAGCAGTTCACTCATGTTTTTCTCCATTCAAACTGTGAAAGTTTACCATACATAACCATGATAGTCATTATATTATCATACAAGCTACACTCGACTGGCGCGTTCCTTGGTCGTAATTTCATAATGTGGGTAGTCTCGGAAGCTTCCATTAAAATCTCCTCCCCATAGGATTGGAATATTAAGTTTTTTAGCTACTTCTTTTACGCAATCCGCCACTTCAAAATAGTATTTTTCTGACCATGTTATTTCAGAACCTAGATAACACACTATGTCAACAGCCTCTCCATAGCCACCCTTCTGTATAAGGTGTTTACTTTGCATGGTATTGGTTACTTTCGGACCCGGCTCTGTTCTGCCTTTTGCATATAGCTTTCTCTGCTCATCAAGTGTTCTGACACCTTGGGATATTCCGAAATCTACAGGGGATATTCTAATGGCTTCCTGCATAACTCTTACTAAGTCAGGGTGGACACCCTTTAAGCGGTTTGAGGATTTTTTAGAGAAAGCGAATGGCATTGATAAACCTCTAATATGTTGTTATCATGCCTGAAATGAAGCAGATAATCCACCTCTCAGTTATAGTTTTCGTGATTTCCTTCTTCGGATATTTCGCGGCCAATGAGCTTTCCGGTGTTATTAAAAAGAAACCCCGCGATAATAGCTTGATAGAGATTAAGAAACTGCAAACAAAATGCAGATATCTTAAAGATGCGGATAAACCATCCAAGCTGCCAGAGCAACCAGAATAGTAAATACTAACGCCGCCCACCAATAACGCTTCTTAGCTTCATCAAGCATCGATTGAATGGTTAAAAGCATCCCCGTGCATATGTATAAACGAACCACCGATTGAACGGTATTAGTATCAGGGAATATGTCGAACTGGGTGAGGATAAAGTTCGATCTTGATAAAAGAATACCGGACACGATTATAAAGAACCCTATGGCAAATCGA
>Ga0247806_10001129_pt1 | contig 13620 bp, 28 predicted proteins | sample UWRJL059202B1_FD_179935 | JGI IMG/M metagenome (GOLD analysis project Ga0247806, IMG submission 179935) | Plant litter microbial communities from Arlington Agricultural Research Station in Wisconsin, United States - UWRJ-L059-202B-1 | ecosystem: Environmental > Terrestrial > Plant litter >... | reverse complement strand
GTTCCGCCGGGTGCATGGTCGCTGGTCATGTAGATGTTGAGTGCGGTCGGGCGGTCGGCGAGGCTAAAGCGCTTGAACCAGTCTGTCCTGAAGAACGTCCCTTCATCCGCGGTCGGCTTCTGCTGGTAAAGGCTAGTCCACGTCCGCGTGTTGCGCTGAAACGGCGCCCAATGCTCGTGGCTGAACCATTCCGGCCACAGGGTTTCGCCTATCGCGCGCTCCAGCGGGTCGTCGTCACGGTCTGCTATAGCAGGCAGGCAGATCACCTCCCACCAACGGCCATCACGCCCGTAGAACGCGCCCGATTGCCCGTCCCAATCCTCTGGCAGGATGCGCCCAGCCGGGTCATCCGAGTGCCACCGCGTAAGGATCATGATCTGTGGCGAACCTGGGATGAGGCGCGAGCAGAAATCGTCCGTGTAGGCGTCCCACGTCGTGTCGCGGATCACCTGCGACTCCGCTGCCTGTCTGCCCTTGATGGGATCATCCAGCACGCCCAACGCTCCACGGTTGCCGGTCAGACCCGACAAGATACCGCCAGCCATGTATTCCGACCCGTTCTCCAGCGCCCACTCATCAGCCGCCGCCTGGTCGCCGCGCAACGCACAGCCCGGGAAGATGCGGTTGAACCCGGGCGTCTTGATGAGCTGCCGAGCGCGGCGCCCCTGCTTCTTGGCGATGTCGCTGGCATAGCTCGCGAGGATGACGTTGCGCTTCGGCTTCGTCGCCATGAACCACGGGACGTAGACGACATCGACATAAGTCGATTTGGCAGAACCCGGCGGCATAAGGACCATCAGGTTAGGGACAGCCGCCGTACCGAGAAGCTGCAGCTTGCGTAGTAGCAACGCGTGATGGCTGGCAAGCTTAGGCTGGTGTAGCGCGTCGAACTTAGGCTCGTCAGGATCTTCGCTAACCGGGACTGTGGGAATATCCACCGAGCATGCGAAGTCAGCGACGTAGCGGCGTGCCAGCTCGTCCGATGCAGCCTGGCGGTCGGCTTCAGTTAGCCTCAAGCTCAGCAATCCTCGCCTTGATCGCCTCGATACGATCAGCGTACCCTGAACCCATCTGCTCGGACTTCGCCAGCTTGTTGCGGAGTAGGGCTAGCTCCAGCTCGCGACCGTCGTCCTTACTCACCACGCGCCTCCGCAATCTCGCGCAATGCGCCTTCGGACAGCTTGGCGACAGGCAGCGCACGCGTCTCGATGGGCGCACCGTTAGGACCGCTAAGCTCGGTCTGGACCGGGATCAACTTCGGCAACAGCGAGGTATAGAATACCTTTTCGTTGTCAGGATCTTCCTGCGCCCATTTGACCAGCCGATCAGCGCCGCCAAGTCGTTCAAATGCCTCGGCAATTGCCTCCTTGACCAACTTGGTGTTCTTGTTGGGAACGCCTTTCGGCCGGCCTTTGCCAGCGTTCGTTAGGTTCTGTACCCCGCCTCTTTTTTGCTGGTTTTCCATCACCCGAATATAGCCCGAACCACTCTCCGAGACAAGGCACCCCCGAGACCGTGCCAGAAGCCGTGGGAGAACCAGCGGTGGCGGGGGAAGGTCATGGGATGCACCCCATCATGTACAGCGAACCAATCACGGATGCCGAAGCGAGGAAAAGCAAGCTGGCTGATACTTCCGCTCCTCTCACGAGTTTGCCAGCGACAACGACCCACAGCCAGAGCGCAAGCGTCAGCATCGCCAGCAACACCATCGTACCCATCACCACTTCCCCCCGTCTGTCTCAGCCCACCGCAGGAACATCTGCCCGAGGCGGCGGTATAGGCGCTTGCGGAAGGGCAGGGGTGCGGTCACTGCTGCACCTTCGGGCGCACGCTAAGCGTAAACCCGCCCTTCATCTTGACCGCTGTGTCCTCGTCGAACTCAAACAAGAGGTCGTAAGACGCCTCATCAGCCTGAAGGGTAAAAGACCCACCCGTATCCGACCGCAAATGAGCGTCTGCCGCTTCGAAGCTATTACCGTTCAGATGCAGGATCTTGATGAAGCCCTCGCAATCCTCAGAGCGGTGCCCTCCGGTGAGAAGGATGCCATCGTTTTGCTCAGCAAAAAATCCTTCACGGTCTACTTTGATGGCTAGGATAGGTACGCCGTCGCTGCACATCAGCGGTCTCCTTGGGTGGCGAGGGTGCGGGACTTGAGGGCTTCCAACACCGACTGAACCTCGGGCCCTGAATCGTAATAGGTGCCATCGCGAAAGTGCTTGCACACGATCCGTTGTGCTTCCGGCAGATCAGGGTCGGTTGGCACTGTGAAACTGGCTGCGATAGCCTTCGCTTCATCAAGGTGCTCAAGCGGCCCCATGTAGACACCCATTGATCGGCGAATTGCCGATGGCCCTCCATTCGCCATTGACCGCACCAGCGCGATCATCCGACCCACCATCTCCGGCGATACGTTCTCAGTCATTGGGGTGCTCCCGAATGGGTGGGGGCAGGATCCTTGTCCTCGCCGCGTGTCACAACACTGAGATTGCGCTGCTGGATGAACGGGTAGAGCCCAGTGCAGTCGTCGACCTCATCATCAGCGATGGCCTCAACGAGGTGAATCACATCGCCGGGCTCTGTCCCGCCATAGGCATCGTCGATTGCGCCTTCGCGGGTGCGGCAAGGACCAGCTAGTGTGAACTCTTCCTCGTTGGGACCGGCCCACCAAAACCATTTGCCGTCGCTCATCTCGTTCCTCCCTTTGCATGAAGCCGCAGATGGGCGGCGTGTTCGCGACCGCGACGGTAGCAAGCTACCATTGCCTTCCACTGCCAGCTATCGAACATGATCTCGCCACCAGCGGGCATCAGCTCGTCAACGATACGGTTGGCTTCAGACTCTGCCTCTTCTTCCACCACCGGCGCCATCTCAGCGACGATCGCGCGGGCTTCGACATGATTGGACCACTGCTGCTTGGTGTCGCCGGCATCAGCGCCCGCCATTTCCCGGCACAGGAGCGCCATCCGCTCAATCAGGGCCTCATCGTACCCGGAAGCGCCTTTCGATGCCTGGTGAGGCTCTGAGGGGTGCTGTGAGGCCATCGCGACGTTGCGGACAGACCAAGCCGCGTCTTCCACACCATGCTTGCCATCCGAATTGAACCACCAGCACCCGTCTACCGGCGGGATGATCTTACGACGGCCATGCTTGTCGCTTTCGACATGGGCGACATGGACCACCTCGCCTGTCACGTCATGAACCGCCTCGATCGGCTTCGACCAATCAACCATCATTCTTCTCCGGGCTGAGGGCGTTGCGGGCGATGGCGATGAAAGCATTGTAAGCGCCTTCGTAGTCGGCATCATCGCCAAACTCCTTCTGGACCTCTGCAAGCGTCATGTTGTTGGCAATGCTTTCCAGCGCCGCCTCATACCGCGCCATCTTCTCCCCCCGCCGCTTACGATACGCGGCTGCGGCTTCTGCGACTGTCTGGCTCATGCTGCGTCACTCCGGGGTTTGCCGGCAGCTTCCCACGATGCAACGGCTTCAAGCCAGCTCTCGGCCTCATCCAGCTTTGCACGCTCTTCGCGAGACACGTCCTCGATCTCGTCGTCGGTCATTGCCTCGAAGTCAGCAGCGTAACGCTTCCATGCTTCAGTCATATCAATCTCCTTCCCCACCTAGATACGCGCCACACGCCACCCCGTCAAGCGCCATAACGCACCACCAACCCAAGATACCCCCGCACATCCTGCGCCCGCACCCCATAGCGCGCAGCCAGTTTGTCGACGTTGGCGTTGCGGAGGGTGGCGGGGTCGGCTTTCATCAAAGCTATGAGGAAGGTTGTGAGGGGCATGTCGGTCACATCCACACTCGCTTGCCATCGACCCGACAGAACCGACGCCCCGCCCGTCTATGCCGCTCCCTGACCTCCCACAGCGCCTTCAGCTTGGTCAGCCGGTAGATCGGGTCCGTCGCGTACAGGTCGCGGCGTCTGGTTGCCTGGTTGCGGTTTAGGTGGAGGCGGTAGTGGTCGTCTGATGTCATGAAACTGGCACACTTATTGCTACGCGTGCGCGCACGTACATACGTGCGCGTGCACGCGCGTTTTCTTTGGTTCTTTCTTTTAATTCCGGGCTTCCCAGCGCTTCCCGTGCCCTTCCCGCCAGCTTCCCGTGCGCAATTATCAAAACGCCGAAAATGCTTCCCGCGTTATTCTGTTGCGCGGTCATGACATATCCTTCACAACTTCGAGACCGCTAACCTTGTTCGCTGCGTCGCAAACCCCGTGCCGCATCAAACCATTTTCCTGCCAGCCGATGACATAGCCGAGTGCGGATTCCTCGGTGATGCCGTATTTGCCGGCCATCAGTGAAGGCAGGTAGCGGCCCCGGCGCTTGGACTGGGGAGCGGTAGACCAAGGCGACTTATCGGCCCATGCGAGCGCCACCAGCTCGAAAATAGCGCGGGCTTCTGTCGTCGATAGCTGGCGGCTCATAATAGCCGGCGCGTCCGACTTGTAAGGCACAAGCGTGGACTGCTCGCCCCCGTCCACCTCCCAAAACACCTTCTTAAGCGTGACCATGATCGGCTCGCCCTGTTCGGCGTCCTTCTGCTTTTCCACCTCCAGCTTTACCCGGCCATCCTCGTCACGATTAAGGCAGATAGAGGCGTCGCAGCCGCCAAGCAGCACCGTAGAGCCACGCATGCCTTTCGTGGTATCCTTGCCGCTGTGGTGGACGCCCAAGACGGCGCCGCCGGTGAAGGTCTGGACCGCGTTACAGGCGTTGACGAACAGCGTCATTGCCTCTTGTCCATTCTCGTCCTGCCCAGCAAGCGCGCGGCTAACAGTGTCAATGACGACAAGTCCGACCTGCCACTCCATGCGCGCGATTGCGGCCTCGATCGTCCGCAGAAGCTTCTTGCGGTCGTTCTCGTCTAGCATCTGCACGGGGACGGGAAGGGCAAGGAACGGCGCGGTCACGCCGTCCAAGCCATGTTCCCGACGCCAACCCTTGACGCGCTTTCCGATGCCCCTAGCGCCTTCGCCTGCGATATAGAGGACGCCGGCTTGGCAGGTCTTGGAGCCATGCCAGTCTAGCCCGTGCGCGATCCTCAGCGACATATCGAGCGCGATGAACGTCTTGCCCGTGCCAGGTGCACCGTAAAGAATGCTTAGCCCATGATCGGCGATAAGCTCGTGGACCAGCCACGTTGGGGGCGGGAGGTTTTCCAGCTCGTCAATATCCAGAAGTTCGAAGATCTCGGGCAGGGCTGCAGCCTCAAAAGCGTCGGCGGGGTCGTTCTCGCTCGGCTCGGACTGTGCCCAATCCGGCATCTCCTGCCAGCCAGGGTCGTCGGCCTCGCCGCGGAAATTGCCTTGCACGACATTGCCGCGCTGCTCCTGCCCAATCTCGCGATACGCCCGCCTGTGGTCCCCGCCATGCTTGTAATGTACGTATAGGTCGTAGGCGTCCCCGAAACAGCCGCTGTGACACTTTGAGCCTAGACCCGACGCTGCATCGCTAGCTGACAGGCTGACCCACTTGTCCTCAATAATGCGCGTAGCGTACGTATCGCCGGTCTGCTTGGGTGACCGCCAATCCTCGGGGTGACGCGGGCTCTGCTCATAGTCACATAGCGCCAGCATGGTTTCGATGCTGGTCGAGGCGTTGAACTGCTCGATAATGTTGCCGCCCTCTTGCTGAGCGCGGTTCGCATATTTCTGTGCTGCGATCTTGCGGAGGGCGTCACGCTCGCGATCGTCTGCTGCGCGCTTCTGTCGGATAGCCGAGATGCCACCAGCGACGATACCGCGCGACAGGTCTAAGCCTTCCGCGCCCATGTCGCTCCGGGCGGTCTGGTAATAGAGCGGCTTCCCGTTCCTATCCCAAAGGGGCGAGCCGTCCTTGTAGGACTCCGGCACGTTCGGCAGATAGATCGGTTGACCGGCTCGGGAGAGCGCGTGATCCATCGGAACGCCGGCGCCCTCCATGTAGGCGAACAGACTGATCTGCCCGTCATACCATTCCCCGAACGCGACCGGCGCGGCCAACGGAAAGACGATGCGCCACCGAAGATCCCCGGGGCGGCTGTGCGCGCTCGAATAGACTAGCCATGCAGCACCGTCCGCGAACCGTTCCGCGGCTTGCTGGATGGTCGCGATCGGCAGATTGCCGCTGTCGATATCCCCGACCAGCGCGACGAACGAACCGTGCTGGCGTTGCGCCTCGTGCGAGCGCGCATCGTAGTTGCAATAGCCCGATGCGAGGAACGCCGGTCCGGACATTTTGGGTTTGGCTTGCGGCTTGGCTTCGAAGATCGAACCGAGCGTTATGGAGGGGTAGTCTTCTCCGGTGTGCAGGTGGGTATCGCGAGACCCGGCGAACGTTGCGACCCTGTAATCATGCCATGCGGGATTCGGGTTGCTCTGGGCCGTCGCCATTATGCCGCTTTCCATTCGCCCATATCCTCATGCCAGCGTGTATGACACTCCCGGCAAAGCCCTACCAGCTCGAACGCGAACTCCCGGCGGATATGCTGGTAAGTCAGGTGGTGGACGTCTTCAGCAGCGTTTTCGCGGCAACCTTCGCACAAACCGCCGCAACGGTCCATGACGTGAGCGCGTAGGGCCTTCCATTGAGGGCTGGCAAGGTATTCAGCATAAGACGAGCGGCGTTGGGGCTGCGAACGGTCGGCGCAACGGTTCGCCATCGCATCGTAATCGTGCCGGCGCTGCCGCGCGTATCTGTCAATAAGCTGTTCGCGCTTCACCGGGTCTATCGGCTGGATATCGGTGTTAGCGATCGTGCGATGCGCGAGGCTCTGCGTCGTCGCGATGCCGCAAGTCTTGCAGTAGCGCTTGAACACGACGGCACCAATTGCGTTGATCGTCTTTCCGGTGAATTGGCCCGGGTGCGTACAGGCACCCGCAGTCCAGTCGGCGAAGTCTGATTGTAGCTCGTCATCCTGCACAAGCTGGACGCGCGAACCATCTTGCGCCTCGCCCCACTCGGGGATTTCGTAGGTGTCAATGTTGTGCTGCGGCACGGAGACGGCTTGCAATGCGCCGCCCGAAACGGTATTTGTCATTCGTTGCCTCCCAAAAGGCGATGTTAAAAAGCCCCGGTCGCGGTCCTCACCGCAGCCGGGGCTTAACTCTATCAGGCACATGGCGCTCTGTCTACGAGGATGAGCGAACCGGCGCGCCAAGCGAGCGCACCCAATCCACAGCATCACCTGGATCGCGAAAACAAGCCACATGATGACCCATATCATGCAGCCTGTTACCGAACTCGATTTGCGCCGGCGACATAGCCCCCTTACCCGCCTTGAACTCGATCCAGGCAACCCCGCGATTCCAGACGCAGTTGACATCGCAAACCCCGATCGTGCGCCCCTCCTTGTCCGCCTTAGCCCGACCAGCAAACGACGCGATATGCGTACCGTTGGTGTTAGCGTAGCAGATGACGTTGGGCGCGAGGGTCCGCATGAGCTTCAGGAACGTCGCCTGACGCTGCAGCTCGGTTGCTGGTGACTTGTCGGGCGGCTGGACGGTGAAGCGCGCCACCGGTTTTAGTGGCGCCTCCATTTTGTCGAAGTCGGTAAGCAGGATCACTCTCTCGCCCTCCTATGCTCGCGCTGGTCCCGCAACATCTGCATGGCGACCATCGGCTTGACCTTGTAGCAGCGGCTCAGATAGTCGGCATCCATCGCGGCTAGAGCGTTGTCCGAGCATCCGATCAACAGGTTCCGCAACTGCAGCGTTGACTGCGCGACCGTCATATCGGGTTTTGCGTGGTGGCGGGGTTTGCCGCCGTAACCCCCGCTCAATTGTCGAACCAGAAAACTAGGCGGGCCAGGCAATCGCGGCGCTCGAATTCTTCCATAGACGCAAGAACCGCCCAATACGGGCTTCTCACCGGCCAACTCTGCGGTGCCTCCAGAACCGCCCGAAACTCCGCCGGGGTGCACCATGAATGACTGTGGTAATCCGGGTTTGTAACAGCCGTGCGGCGTTCGTTCGCCCACTCGCTAGCTCCACTCTCGACCCACCTTGCCGCATTTTCCGCGGTGCAAGTATCTTCGCCGGACCCCTCATCCGAAACGTATAGCTGGTTTTCCCACTGAACGGTCAGCGATACGTCTCCGGGGCTACCCCTAAGCGGGATAATCTGGTCTTTCTCATTGTCGGTCCGCACCCCGGCCAATTTAGCGAACAGCTGATAGTCGCGACCGGGGTTGCACCGCGTGGCAAGCGCCATCCAATACGGTTTCTCGCGGTCCTTGTCGGCATATTCCACGTATGCATGAATATCGCAGCCCATCATTCCATCTCCCTAGTCAAAAAGTCCCCCGGCAGCTTAACCCCTTTGCGTTTCGCGAGCGCAACGACGGGCGCGCGCCACCGCCAGGGTATCCCGCGCGATTTCCAGTTGTGGACGCTCTTGGTGTTGCGGCCGAACTCGCGACCGAGGGATGCACAGCCGCCGAGGGCGTTGATGATTTCGGCGTCAGTCACTGCGCGAAACCTCCATCCGCTTCATCGACAACCGGCGCCAACTGCGTCTTCCGAAACGCCAGCGTCTCAGCCAGCTCGTCACGGAACGGCGCCATTGCCTTGCGCTTCCACACCTGTTCGAGCGCGGTCATGTCGGCGGCTTCCTCGACCAGCGTACGGGCTGCGTCGAGCGTAAGAGACTCAGCGGTGGGTGCCTGGCGCTCGACCTCAAGTGGCTGGACCTGATACGCTTTCCGACTGCCGCGGGTCGCGGTCAGGGCAAGCTTCAGCGGCCCTTCGATATGCGACATGTGGCTGATACGGATACCGCCCACCTCGTCCTTGCCGAAGCGGATAGAGGGGTCGCGGTACAGTTTCAGCGACCGACCGACATAAGCGTTGGCGTCAGGCCCCCAGGCATGCACCAGAACGCGGCACATGGACTTGCCGGGGCGGTATGCCTTATCGCTGCCGTCGAAAAACATCGATACCGGCTGCTCGGATCCGTGGTGGAATTTGACCTCGCGGATGGTGATAACCATCGTGGTCCCGATCAGGTCGTCTGCGTTGATCTGGTCGGAACGAGGTACGATCGTGTCAAGCATATTCATGCGAACATCTCCTGTTCAATCTTGCGTTCGGTGGGAATGAATTTGGCGGCGTTTTCGTGGTAGAGCGCCAGCTTCTCGGACAACCGCCGCTCGAAGTCGCCGGCAATATTGATTATCGCCTCGCGCACTGTATCGTCGGGATAGACGCGTTCGACATACATGGGCATGCCGCCGCTGTACGAGATAAAGTCGATCCATGCGCGCTCGCTGACCAGCAAGCCGGTCTGTAGCTGCATTAGATACTCAGACGGCACACCGCCTTCTAGGATCGTCTGCATCTGGTATTTCTGGCGACGGCTCTTGCACTCAATCGCGCCATCATCGCCCACCAGTCCATCCGGCGAATAGCCGAGCGTGAACCCGTGCGCGCTGTTCGTGATGAAAGCGACATCGGTGCTGGTCTCGGCGTAGTTGGCGTCGTAAACGATGCGCGCCTCTACCTCGTCAGCGTGGCCGCGCTCCATATCGAAGCTGAAGAAATGCGGCTCGACGTATTTATTGACGCGCTGGGCTAGCAGCTCGAACAGGTGCGACCGTTCCTTGTCGTTGCTGGCGGCCTTCATCGTCTTTTCGGTCACCAGCAGCTTCATTTCGCTGGCAGTGAGCAACCCGCACCGTGCCTGCAACCACTGCTCACTGCCCTGCTCATATTCGGCATGACAGACGATGTGCGGCTTACCGGGCGGGCTGAATGTCGTGAATGGAGCCATGTGGCGTTCTCCTAAATGGAGACACGGATATGTTCCTATTGAAGAACGCCGTCAAGCCCTATCGCAACAACCTCCCCAACTTCCGCGCCTCCTCATCCGACATCTGCGCGACGAGCTGCATGGCGGCGGTGAGGACGCGGTGATTCGTGGTGGTGTCGGCGATCGCAAGGATTGCATCGCGCACGACCTGGGCTTTCACCGTGTTTGCGTTGGTGTCGACGCGGATTGCGCCTAGGGTGGAGGTGTCTAGGGGTTGCATCACATTGCTCCATCGCAAACAGTGCCACATTCATTCATGTTGAAAAGAACACCAGTTGTCGGCTTTCGCAAATCGAAAAGAGCTTCCCGCAACGGCACGCGCGTCCAATGAACAAAAGCCTCGCCCTCCATACCGGCGAAACCAGCGCGAAAGGCATCGTCATACCGGCAAGCTTCTTCGAAGTCGGCAGGATCGTTGTCCTTCATGTCCTGCCACGCCTCGTCATCGCGGAACGGGCAAAACACGCAAGAGGACTTTAGCCGTGTTTGATACTGCCGTTCCTCCATCCATTGGATGACATTACGACGCCGCATGTCGCGTTCAATCAGAGGATGCCGATTATGGACCCATTTCTTTTCTGAAACTTTGACCCGCTCTAGCTCGCCGCGGTCCATACCGATCCACTGTTCAACAATGGGATGTTTGGGGCCGCGCTGTCCTGGCTTCATGCCGAGCAGTTCCATAACCTTCCGCTGGACAACGCGAGTCTTCCATTCCTTGCTGCACTGCTTCGCCATCATGCCGTCCGGACGGGCAAGATAAAGCGGGATAGTCGAGCGGCCTTTCAGTTTCAGACTGGCGGTGTCGGCTTGAAAGTCGCCTAGACTTAGCCCATCTCGCTTCACCCGGTAAATCGGGAACGGCACTTGAGTGGCGAGCCAGTCGAGGTGTTTATAGACCCGCGCCGGTTCGTTGCCGGTGTCTGCAAAAATAGCGCAATCAGGCATTGGGCCAATTTCACCGCGAGCCGCCATCAACGCTAGCGCGGTCGTATCGAGACCGGCACCCATCGAAATGATGCGCAGTGTCGGATTTTCCAGTGCCCATGACAGCGTGGGCCAATGGTTTTTGGCATATTCAGTCACGCCGCCATCCTTCTCTCAGCCCGAGCCGCCCGCTCGATCAATTCCTGATCGGAACATACAACCCGCCCACACAACCAGAACTTGCCGGATATGTTCGGTCGGCCATCGGCATTACACCGAAACACCGTCCACCGATCCCGCTGGAGAATTTCCTGAGCAAGACCAGCCGGCGACATATCACGTTGCGGCCGGTCCACAGGCGCCGCGCTGTAGTTACGGACGAACTGCGCGGGTTTGGCGGGTTTGCTCTGTGACGTCGCCTTGACACGAACCTTGGTGGGGACGTTCGGGACGACCCCAGCGCGCTCCTGCATCCTGCTCGCGGTCGACCGGCTGATACCGTAATGCGCTGCGATCTGCGTCAGCGTCTTGCCTGGTGCGACCTGCAGGAAGTCGTTGGGGATCGGCATGACCGGAACGCTGGTCGGCGTTCTCCACGGTCCCAGATCGAACCGCTTGACCATGCGGATGATGGTGTTCGGGCTAGCGTGATACGATGCCGCGATGGACTTAGCGCCCTCGCGTTTGGCGATACGTGCACGGATGTCCTCGCGCTGTTCGGGGGTGAAGTTCAGGGGGCTCATGATGGAATCCTTGTGTTGACGACAATAAGCATAAGACGTTCGCAGCCGTTGGGCATGCGGTCGGATTTCAGGTTGTTGCAGCGGCCATGCATTGCGACCCGGTTGCCGCGGTTGGCGCCGCCGCGTGCGCGTGGGACAACATGGTCCACGGTGGGGCACTCCCCACGGTCGGAGTTTTCTAATGTGAGTGGCTGTCCGCAGCTTGCACAGCGTCCTGCTTGCTCAATAACCATGCGCTTTAGCAGCGGCAGCGCTTCACCGTAGCGTCGGATCCTTTTGGGGCGTTGCGCCTTCGGATTTTGTGGCTGAGGCGGTGAAGGACGGCATCCTTTAGCAATCCATGCTTGGTAGCGCGCATCATCGCGTGCAGCTTGTGCTGCCTTACTCTTGGCGACAGCCTCTGCGTCGATAGTCATGCCCGCCGAGAGCATCCGCTGCTCTTCAAACGAGCAGTATCTCACAACGCCACACTCGCAACAGCAGCCTTGAACCGCACCCGACACGTAATCTGATGCTGCCTGGCCATTAACTGCCTCCGCAACAGCTCGCGCGACGCCATCACGGTGTCATAGCTGCCGGTGCGGTTGTGGGCGATCGTGGGGGCGTTGATTAGGAGGCTCATGATGTGGGGTCCTGGTTTGGGGCTGCGGGTAGCGGCATCCAGTGAGTGGGCCAGCGTGCGAGGTCTCTGGGCTGAACACCATCGCGGGTTAGATATCCGCGGGCATTGAACCAGAGGTCGGCAACTCGATAGCCGCCGACCGCAGACGGCACCCATACGTCGAAGCGTGTCCCGTCGCGCGGCGCGGTCTTGATCGGTTGCCAGTCATTCATTGCCCTGCCTCCATTTCTGTGAGTTTCTTTTCCAGCCGCCCGATCACAGACCACCGGGCGGACTCAGGATTGCTGTTCCACCTGGTGAACGTGGCGGGCGAAACCTTCACGCTCTCACACAGCTTGTAGATGGGAATGCGGACCCCGTTGGCCCGCTCTCGGATTGCCGCAATGGCTTGCTGTTTTTCCATTCTCAATCGCTATCGCAAAAGAATTGATGCGTCAATGAAAGAAAGCGATTGCCAAACGATAAATCCTCCCCCATACCCCTCCCAACGAAGCGCAACCCGGAGACAGCGCATGACCCGAGACCTTACCCGCGACGAGTGCCAGAAGATGGCGATGGAAACGCTTTATGCGCAGGCGCCGAGCGAACTGTCGTCCTGTGCCGCATCGTACATTACGCCCGGCAAGCGCTACCTCGTTCTTAAGGAAGACGGAGACAGTTTCACGATTGATGTGGGCGCCCCTCACAACGAGATCTATTGCCTGTGGAAGGAGTGTGCGCATCTCGATGATGACGACTGGGTGCGTGCGTCCGCCACTCCGCCGGTCGTTACCCAGCTCGAAACCATGCTCGTCATGATTCGGGGCAAGGACTTCCAGCGCTTCGACGGCGACGAGCTGGACCGTGCGGAGGGCGCGCTTACCGCGTTGCTTTCCGAGGCTCGCGAGAACGCCCATCATGAGGACCGTGCGCTGCATGGTGATGAGGTGTCGGCATGAGCCACATCGACCGCCCCGACGTCTTCGAGCGCATCCTGATCGACATAGCCGGCGATTTGGTTGCGACGTCCGAGCGCTTCAACGCGCGGGAAGCTGACTACCGCGCCAACCGCGATCGTGCGCTGGCTTCGTTCGCTGCACACGATGCCCGCGAGCGTGCCAAGCAGGAGGCTCGGTGGGCGATGGAAGAACCCCTTGCTTTGGAGAACGGACGATGAGCGCACAACATACCCCTGGTCCTTGGAAGTTTGAACCTGACATGCGCGTCGATGAGCATGCGCGGCCTTTTGACCCAGAGAAGGAATATCTCGCCGGCTGGAATGTAACCAATGGCGAGACTGAGATTGTTGGTATTGAGGGGATCATTCCAGGTGGCGAAGCAGAAGCCAACGCCCGCCTGATCGCCGCCGCGCCTGATCTGCTGGCTGCGCTCACCGAGCTTGCCGATGTTTTCGCGCAGGACGGCGAGCGCCCAGGCGCGCGCTTCGACCGGCTTGCCACCATGTTCTACAAGGACACCGGCTACCTCGCCCCCGGCAAAGATGTCTCGGAGTTCGGTCCGGATCAACCGGACGGCCCCGCCTTATTG
>Ga0247806_10001127_pt1 | contig 13629 bp, 10 predicted proteins | sample UWRJL059202B1_FD_179935 | JGI IMG/M metagenome (GOLD analysis project Ga0247806, IMG submission 179935) | Plant litter microbial communities from Arlington Agricultural Research Station in Wisconsin, United States - UWRJ-L059-202B-1 | ecosystem: Environmental > Terrestrial > Plant litter >... | reverse complement strand
GTCTAAACGAAACATTCAAGGCCTCCTTGGGTGGGCGGATGGGCACCATGCCCATCCGGCGCGCGCCGCCAAATCAGTTCAGTTGCAAGACTGCACGAAGGCGCTGACGTTGCCCGAACCGGCCTGGGTGACGTTGGCCGAGCAATTATTGCCGACCTGAACGCCGGCAACGATATTGCCATTGCCGTCCTGGGTGATCATCGAGCGGTGGTTGTTGCCGAACTGGGCGACGCCGGCGGCATTGTTGTTGCCACGCTGCCAGGTGTCGGCCGAATTGTTGCGGCCTTCCTGGCCCACGGCGCCGACATTGTTGTTGCCCCACTGCTGGCCGACCTGCGAATTGTATCGACCAGTCTGCTGGATCGAATAGGAATTGTTCCAGCCGGTCTGCTTGCCGCCGGTCGAGTTGCCGTAACCGGACTGGTTGACCCAGAAGCCACCGGCCATGGCAGGCGCGGCGCTGACGGCAACGAGGGCTGCGATGACGGTGCTGATGACGATGCGCTTCATTTTGTTCTCCTGCTGGCAACGCTCCCTCCGAGCGCTTCGTGCCGATGTCATGAGCAATAGCGCCGCGCTGTCGAACCGGGACTGAACCCGTCCGTCAGAATTCGTTCATCTCACGATTGGCAGCGATATTTCGCGCGTGATCCCGATGGCAGTGAAGAAATCCGCGTCATGGCTGACCACCAGCAGCGCTCCGTCATAGTCGCGCAAGCCAGCCTCGAGCTGTTCCACCGCTTCGATGTCGAGGTGGTTGGTCGGCTCGTCGAGGATCAGCAATTGCCGCGGGTTGTCGCCGCCAATGGTGCAGGCAAGACCCGCCCGCAGGGTTTCGCCGCCGCTCAGCGTACCGACGATCTGAAGGGCCGCATCGGCGCGAAACATGAACCGCGCCAGCGCCGAGCGCCCCGTCCGCTCGTCAGCCTCGGGGTTGAGGCGGCGGAAGTTGTCGCGAATACTCAGCGCCGGATCGAGCAGGCTGACGGTTTGATCCAGCATTGCATGGGGCACATGGATACGGGCCATGCCGCCGAGCGGCGCCAATTTCCCGGTCAGCAGGCGCAGCAGCGTGGTCTTGCCCGAGCCATTGGGGCCAATGATCGAGACGCGTTCGGGGCCGGTCAGCTTGATCGACAGATTGTGGATTATCGGCGTGTCGGTTGCCGGACCGCCGGTCAGTGCGTCCGCCTCGAGCACCGTGCGGCCCAACGGCAATCGGGTTGGCATCAACGTGACCGAAAGCGGGGTCAGGATTTCGATTTTCGCACGCGCGTCGCCGGCAATTTGCGCCGCGTCACCGCGCAGTCGACCGGCCAGACGGGACCACGCGCCGCTGGTGTTTTCGGCGTTCTCCTTCATGCCGCCCAGCATGATCTTGGGAATGTCGCCCTTGGCCGCCTTGCGTTTGCCGGCACTGTCGCGGCGGGCCTGCTTTTCCGATTGCGCCTGCAGCTTGCGGTCGATTTCGGAGACCCGGCGCTCGGCACTCGCCAAATCATGTTCGGCGGCAGATAACTCCAGCGCCTTGCGTTCGGTGTAGTGATCCCAATTGCCGCCATAGGTCCTGGCGCCCAGCGTGGTCAATTCCACGATCGCGTCCATTTCGCGCAACAAGGTTCGATCGTGGCTGACGACGATGGCGGCGCCACGCCAGTTGCGGAGCAGGGCGGCGACGGCCAGGCGTCCCTCGGCGTCGAGATTATTGGTGGGCTCGTCGAGGAGGATGATGTCTGGTTCGGTAAGGGTCAATCGCGCCAGCGCCAGTCGCGTGCGCTGCCCACCGCTCAGCGTCGTCAGCTTGCGATAAAGCTCGCAGACGGGCAGGCCAGCGTCCTCGAGCGCCTGATCGATGCGCTGGGGCAAGCTCCAGTCGGCGTCACCGGCATCCTCGACCGAGCCCAGTCCCTGTTCGAGCCGGGCAAGCAGCGCCAGCGCCGGAGCAATGCCGAGATGATCGGCCACCGTATCGTGTGGCGCGACCTGCACGGATTGCTCCAACATGCCGATCGATCCGGCAATGCTGACAGAGCCGGAGGCCGGGGGAAGCAATCCAGCGACGATATGGAGCAGTGTGGATTTGCCGGTGCCGTTGCGCCCGATCAGCCCCGTACGGCCGGAGCCAAAGGACAGATCGAGGCCGGAGAAAAGCTGATGGTTATCGGGGGTCGACCAGCACAGCTGGTGCAGCGTGACAGAGGATGGCATAGACGGATTCCAGATGAGCGATGCGGGCGAGGCAGTCGTTCATCGTGATGTCCATTGAGTACCGTCCGGTCTGTGCTGCGGGTGGGCTCAAAATAGGGATGAGGGCAGGGATGTCAAGTTTAGGGCATTCGGGCGCTGCAGTAGCGCTCGGAGGCTTTGACCCGCCGAGCGCCTCAGTTTCGCCATCATCCCAAATACCGCTGCTTCAAATGCGACTTGAAGTAGTCCGCGTTCAGTGGTTCGCCGGTGGCTCTGGTGATCAGATCCGGCGTCGACCAGCGCGAGCCCTGGCTCCAGATGTTGTCGGCGCGCCATTGGTTGGCGCCAGTGAAATCGCCCTTGGCTATGTCGGTGCGCAGGTTGGGCTGGGCTTTTTCGAGCGTGGCCCATTGCTGGGCGGCGATCATGGCGCCTAGCGTGTAGCTTGGGAAATAACCGAAGGCGCCGCCGGGCCAGTGGACATCCTGCATGGGGCCGTCCTTGGGATCGTTGATGGTCGACAGGCCCAGATATTCGGTCATCTTGGCGTCCCAGGCCTCGGGGATCTGGCTCGCCTCGAGCTTGCCGTTGACCAGATCCTGTTCGAGTTCATAGCGCAGGATCACGTGCAGCGGGTAGGTCACCTCGTCGGCATCGACCCGGATATAGCCGCGCTCGACCAAATTCACCTCGGCCAGCACATCGGCAACATTCCAGCCGGGAATGGCGTCCGCGCCCAGGTGCAGATGCACCAGCGGCAGGGCAAATTCCCAGAATTCGGGACTGCGCGACAGCTGCATTTCGACAAACAGCGATTGGCTCTCGTGAATGCCCATGCCGCGCGCCTTGCCCAGCGGCCAATGCGACCATTCCTTGGGCAGGCCCTGCTCATAAAGCGCGTGGCCGGTTTCGTGCAGCACGCCCATCAGCGAGCTCAGGAATTCATCGGTGCGATAGCGCGTGGTCATCCGCACATCCGTCGGCACGCCCCCGCAGAAGGGGTGATGCGACACCGCGAGGGAGCCATGGGTAAAATCGAAGCCAACCGCGCGCATGGCGGCCAGACCCAGCTCGCGCTGCTTGTCGATGGGGTAGGGACCGTTCAACGCCTTGCGCTGGCGCTTGGCGAGACGCTCGGCCTGCGCGTCGAGCGCTTCGGGCACAAAGCCCTTGAGGAAGCTCTTGAGATCGCCGAACACGCCATCGAGTTCGGCGGTGCGATTGCCGGGGTCGTATTGTTCCATCAGCGCGTCATAGGGGGCAAGCTGGAGCGCGTCGGCACGCAACTGTGCTTCCTCGCGCACCAGCGCCACGACGCCTTCGAGCGCAGGCAAAAAGCTGTCCCAGTCGCCCTTGGCCCGCAGGTCGCGCCACAGCTGTTCTGAGCGCATGGTGGCCGCTGTGCGGCGCTCGACGAATTCGGTCGGCAGGCAGGTAGCGTTGATATACTGACGCTCGAACTCGGCCAGGGCCAGCGTCTGGTCCTCGCTCTCGGGCTTTGCCGCAGCAATCCAGTCGGCAATCTCGGGGGCGGTGGCCTGCGCGTGATACATGCCGGCCAGGTTCGCCATGGCCTCGGCGCGCTTGTCGCCGCCGCCGACCGCCATGTGGGTTGCTTCGTCGGCGCCCAGGATCGACAGCGCGTGTTCGAGCGCTTCGAGCTTGCGGCCGAGATCGTCGAGTTTGGCAAATGACATGGCGCGCTCCGTTGGTTCATCGGCCCCGAGCTGTTCCATAAGCCGGGGCAATCAGCAAGCGGCTGCGATCAGGTCCGGTTGGCCTCGTTATTAGTCCCGGCGAGCTCTGCCGCAGCCTCGCGACGCGCCTGTTCCGGGCTCTTGGGTTCGGGCGCCCCAACCGTTGTCGCATTCTGCGCCGCAGCGGCTTCCGCGTCGGTGACCGGACGCAACAGGCCGGTGTGGCGCAGGGACAAATGCGTCTTCTTGTCCATGGGCTGGCCCATGTCGCGCAATTGCTGGCCCACGGTATTGGGGCCCCTGGTCAATGGTCGAGCCGGCATGGCGACGGGCGGAGCCTGCACTGGCGCAGCTGGCGCGACAGGCGCAGCCGGTGCTGGCTGGCGCGACGCGACCATGGGCACGGGGCGGCGGCTGCTCTGGGCCGCTGCGCCTTCGCCAACGACGATGCCGCTTTCGACCACCACATCCTGTGGCCCGCCGACCAGTAGCACGTGCTCGACATTGTCGCGCCGTATGATCAGCAGATGCCGCTTGGGATCGATGGCCAGGCTATCGACGACGCTTAGCCGCCGGTTGCGATTGCGGCTGGCGTTGCTCGTGGCGTTGAACATGGTGCGCACCAGCCAGACCGCCAGGATGATCACCAGGAGCGCAACGCCCAAAGCGATGAGCGCGGTCAGCCCGCTGTTTTCGCCGCCGCCAAATAGGCTTGTGATGAATGTCATGTTCGCTCCAGATCGTTGAGCCCGGCGCCGGGCAGCATGGATTGCCTACTAAGCCGGGAAATGTGCAAATTGCGAGGCTGAAACTGGCCTACGCCGCGCCGGTTAACACTTGGTTGACCATGACGGCCCGATCGACCAGATGAGGTTTCAGGATGGCTGCGAGCTTGTGCCGGAAACGGCTGCTAGCCGCGGCCAAAATAGCGCAAACCCGGCAGTAGCCTGTTTAAAGCGCCAAACTTACTCCCCTCGCGTTAGGGCTTTTGATAGACCTTCATGCAGGCCCTGATTCGGCCCTACGCAATCGGCACGGAGCACACCGAACCATGGCATCGCGGCCGCTCGGCGAGGACAACTATCCAAATCCCGTGCTGGCCGATGGCCGGGGCACCGCCGGCCTGTGGCGCGTGGTGGCGCTGGGCGTCGTGCTGGTGGCGCTGGCTGTAGCCTTCGTGCTGTTCGGCAACCGGATTTCGGAAGACCTGATCATTACGGTCGTCGGCGTGTTCGCGGTCGTTGGCGTGTTCTGCCTGTTTGCCCTAGCGGCAGGGCTTTTCCGCTATGCCAATGGCGAAGAGCGCCGCACCATTTCCAATGCCGTGGTCGACAGCCTGCCGTTTGGCGCCGTCGTTGCCGATCGCGACGGCAAGATCAAATACGTCAACGCCCACTATGGCAGCTTTTCCGGCGCCCTGACCAATGGCGTGCCGGTTGGAGTACCACGCCTGTTCGCCGGGCAGGCCGATGCCAGCGAAGCGATCTACCGGCTGTCGCGAGCTGCCAAGGATGGCCGCGCCGCGGTCGAGGACGTGCGCATCGTCGGGGGGCTCGGTGGCTCCACTGCCGATAGCAGCAAGGCATTCTGGTACCGCGTCGGCGTGCGACCGCTCCCCGAGTCCGACGAAGCCAGCAGACCGCTGGTCATCTGGTCGGTCGAAGACATCACCCGGGACCGCGACAATAACGAGAGCGCCTTCCGCGACCTGCAGCGTGCCATCGATTATCTCGATCATTCGCCGGCTGGCTTTTTCTCGGCCGATGCGCATGGCCGCATCCAGTATCTGAACTCCACCCTGACCGATTGGCTCGGCTACGATCTGGCCGAATTCAACTCCGGCCATCTGGGCCTGTCCGATATCGTCCGTGGCGATGGCGCGACGCTCCTGATGCGCGGCGGCCGCGATGGCGAAATCCACACCGAGATCATCGATATCGATCTGGTCCGCCGAAATGGCACCAGCCTTCCCGTGCGCCTGTTGCACCGCGCGGCCCGTCTCGCCGATGGCGAATTGGGCGAAACCCGCACGCTGGTGCTCGACAAGTCCAACGCCCCCGACAACGAAGAGGAGCTGCGTGCCGCGGAAGTCCGCTTCTCGCGCTTCTTCAACGACACCCCCTTCGCCATCGCCACGCTCGATAGCCAGGGCCGCATCATCCGCACCAACGCTCCGTTCGGGCGCATCTTCAAATGGTCGGGCGAGGAAAAATCGCTCGAAATGCAGCCGCTGAGCGAGCTGATCGGCGAGGGCAGCCGCGACAAGTTCGGCCGTGCCATTGCCGACGCTGCGGCGCATCGCTCCGAGATCGAGCCGGTCGATGCTTTCCTCAGCGTCGAAGGCGAGCGCGCCGTCCGGCTTTATCTTTCGGCTTCGGAAATGAGCGCGGGCTCGCCCGAGCAGGTCAATGTCTACGCGCTCGACATGACCGACCAGCGCAAGCTCGAAGCCCAGTTCGCCCAAAGCCAGAAGATGCAGGCGGTCGGCCAGCTTGCTGGTGGCGTGGCGCATGATTTCAACAACCTCCTGACCGCCATCATCGGCTTCTCCGATCTACTGCTGCTCAAGCACAAGCCGGGCGATCCTTCGTTCGGCGAGCTGATGCAGATCAAGCAGAACGCCAATCGCGCGGCGGGCCTGACGCGTCAGTTGCTGGCGTTCTCGCGCCGCCAGACCCTGCGCCCGCAAGTGCTCGAACTGCCGCTGATCGTCGATGACCTGACTGTGCTGCTCAAGCGCATGATCGGGGAAAAGAACACGCTGACGGTGGAACATGGCCGCAATATCTGGCCGGTCCGCGCCGACGTGGTCCAGCTCGAACAGGTCATTATCAATCTCGTGGTCAACGCCCGCGACGCCATGCCCAATGGTGGTGCCATCACCATCCGGACTGGCAATGTGGAGCGTGCCGAGGTCGAAGACATGAGCTTCGTGGGCATGTCTCCGGCGGATTACGTGCTGATCGAAGTTCAGGATACCGGTACCGGCATGTCGGCCGAAGTCATCGAAAAGATTTTCGAGCCCTTCTTCACCACCAAGGAGCTTGGCAAGGGCACGGGCCTCGGCCTCTCGACGGTCTATGGCATCGTCAAGCAGACCGAAGGTCATATCTATCCCGTCTCGATCGTCGGCATCGGTACGACGTTCAAGATTTTCCTGCCGCGCCACATCGTCAGCGCCGCCGAAACGGCTGGCAAGATCGCGCTGGCTGCCGCGCCGGTCAAGGATCTGACCGGCCACGAGCGCATCCTGCTGGTCGACGATGAGGAAAGCGTGCGTGCGTTTTCGGCCCGGGCGCTCAGGGCCACCGGCTATGAGGTTTTCGAGGCGGATGGCGGCGAAGAGGCGCTGGAAGTGCTTGAGGATCAGGGTTTTAAGTTCGACCTGATGATCTCGGACGTCGCCATGCCGGAGATGGATGGCCCAACGCTGCTCAAGCATGTGCGGCAGACCATGCCCAACCTCAAGGTCATCTTCGTGTCGGGTTACGCCGAGGAAAGCGTGCGCCGCGATATCGAGGACGATCAGAGCGTCGAATTCCTGCCCAAGCCCTATTCGCTCGACCAGATCAATTCCAAGGTCAAGGAAGTGCTGCAAAAGCTCGACAAGGATAGTGTGCATTGAGCCAGTTGGGTAATTTCCCAGGTCCCGATGAACTCAATGTCCTCGGCGAAGCCTTGCAGCCGTGCTCGAGCGACCCGCTGGCCGGGTTCTTTCGCACCGGCTATTGCGCGGTCGGCCCCGACAGCGCTGCCGTGCATCTGGTCTGCATCGAAGCCAGTGCCGAATTTCTCGAGTTTTCAAAGTCCGTCGGCAACGATCTGTCGAGCCCGATGCCACAGTTTTCGTTTGCGGGCCTCGTGCCTGGCGACCGCTGGTGCCTCGTCGCCCAGCGATTCCTGCAAGCCCACCTCGCCGGCAAGGCACCGCGGATTTATTTGGCATCGACCAACAAGGCTGTGCTCGGACTTATCCCCTTCGCCATCCTTAAGGGTTATGCCCTGGACCTCAACTGACCGACTAGGCCGGTGTCGGAGTGCCTTCGGCCAACAGGCCTTGCCTCGCCAGTTCACTCCAGAGTTCAGCGGGAATGGGGAGATCCCACCACGCCAGGATTCCGTCCAGCTCGTCTGGCGAGCGCGGCCCCGGCAGCACGTTGCACACCGCCGGATGGGTGAGCGGAAATTGCAGCGCCGCAGCGGGCAGGGGCACGCCGAACTCGGCGCACACCGCCTCGATCGCGCGGACCTTGCTCACCACTTCCGGCGGCGCCTTGGCATAGTTGAACTTGTCGCCACCCACCAATATGCCCGAGTTGAACGGCCCGCCGACCACGACCGAAGCCCCACGCTCGAGGCATGTGGTCATGAACGGCGACAGCGCGGTCTGCTCCAGCAGCGTATAGCGCCCGGCGAGCAGGAACACGTCCCAATCCCCGAGTGCAAAGGCGTCCATCAGCACTTGCCACTCGTTGACCCCGAGCCCGATCGCCTGAATAACTCCGCCGTCGCGCAGCTCTCGCAGGGCCCGGTAACCGCCGCCTGCCAGCTGCGCCCAAAGCGGCTTGTTGCCCTCGATACCATGCGTCGCGATGCCGATATCGTGCACATAGACGATGTCCACACGATCGAGTCCCAGCCGCTGCAGGCTGTCCTCGAACGAGCGCATCACGCCGTCATAGGAATAATCGTAGACCTGATCGAAGGGCAGGGGATCGACCCAATTGCCCTTGTCCTGCTGCTCCGGGCTGACCGGCTTCAGCCGTCGGCCGACCTTGGTCGACAGCACCACGCCCTCGCGCCGCTCCCGGAGCACGTCGCCCACCAGATGTTCGGAACGACCCAGCCCGTATTGCGGGGCGGTATCGAGGTAATTGATCCCTGCGTTCAACGCGTGGGTTACGGTGTCACGGGCCTGTTGGGCAGGAACAGCTGAAAAAATGCCGGCCAGGGAAGCGCCCCCCAGCCCCAGCGTTGTGACCTCCAGCGTCATGCGCCCCACACGGCGTTTCTCGAACCGGCCAGCAGTCATGTCATCCCTCCCAAGATTTTTGGGAAGGCTGACATGTTAGTTGCGGCGGTTCAAGCTCAATAGAGATTGCCGACGATGACAGTGTGTTCGGCATCGACGCGGATCGGATTGCGCAGGGCGCTGCCGAACTGGGCTTCCTCGATCTCGAACACATCGTTGGGCTGGGTGACGATGCCGTCGGCAAAGCTCAGCGTCGCGGTGCCAAAACAATGCACGTGCACATCGCCGGGCGTGCGGAACAGCTCATATTTGAAGTGGTGATATTCTAGGTTGGCAATGGTGTGGCTCATATTGTCTTCGCCGCTGAGGAACGGCTTTTCCCACAACACCTGGCCATCGCGGTAAATGCGCGACATGCCCTCGATATGGGCTGGCAGATCGCCGACGCGCAGTTCAGGCCCAAACGAGCAGGCCCGCAGTTTCGAATGCGCCAGATAGAGATAGTTGACGCGCTCGGTGACGTGATCGGAGAATTCGTTGGCCAGCGCAAAGCCCAGCCGGCGCGGCTGCCCGTTGCGGTCGATCACGTAGATACCGGCGATCTCAGGCTCTTCGCCGGCATCGAGCGCAAAGCCAGGCGACGGAATCGGATGGCCGGGATTGACGACGGTGTAACCATTGCCCTTGTAGAACCACTCGGGCTGGACACCCTTGAGCCCATCGGCCGGCTTGCCGTTTTCGAGTCCCATCTGAAACATCTTCATCGAGTCGGTGAGGCTGTTTTCGGTCTTGGTGCCGTTGGACTTGTGCATGGCGTCGCGCGTCGCAGCCGAGCCCAGATGGGTCAGGCCCGTGCCAGTCACATACAAATGCGCCGGGTCGGGATGATCGATTGGCGACAGCATGCGCCCCTCGGCCAGGATCGCGCCGCGATCGACCGTCTCGCCCAGCCCTTTGGAAGCGATCAGCCCGCCAAGGCCGCCATTGGTGTCCAAGGCTTCGAGCGCCAGGGCATAGACGCTCGTCGCCCCGTTGACGGTCCGCGCCGTCCCATTTTCAACGGACGCGACGGCCCGGGCGCCGTTGGCGTCGTAAAACTGGATCAAGTTCATGGCGAGCTCCTCTGCCGCTGCCCGTCGGGCAATTTGCCCGGCATAAAACGCAGATCGGCCCGATCATGCAAGCGTAAAAATCATACTTTTCGCACGCTGGCAGATAGAGTGAAAACCCCGGCAGCCCAATTTGCGATGTTCCTATTTTGTCCATTGACAGCACAGGAACAAAATGCGAACAAATAATGCACATTCAAAGCATGTCCACTGATGCAGACGGCGCGTTGCGCAGCCTCCAATAGCGTGGAATAAGGAGAGAATTGATGGCTAACGCGTCGCTTCGTGTTGTTGAAGGTGGATCGATGGATAAAGACAAGGCACTTGCCGCGGCGCTCAGCCAGATCGAGCGCAGCTTTGGCAAGGGCTCGATCATGCGCCTCGGCGAGGCGTCTGCGATCGAGGTAGAATCGATTTCCACCGGTTCGCTCGGGTTGGACATCGCTTTGGGCATTGGCGGTCTCCCCAAGGGCCGTATCGTGGAAATTTTTGGACCGGAAAGTTCGGGCAAGACCACGCTGGCGCTGCACGTCATCGCCGAAGCGCAGAAGGCCGGAGGCATCTGTGCATTCGTTGACGCAGAACATGCGCTCGACCCGATCTATGCCCGCAAGCTTGGCGTCAACGTCGATGATTTGCTGATTTCCCAGCCCGACGCTGGCGAGCAGGCCCTCGAAATCACCGATACGCTGGTTCGCTCCGGTGCCATCGACGTGCTGGTCATCGATTCGGTGGCGGCTTTGACGCCGCGCGCCGAGCTCGAAGGCGAGATGGGCGATTCGCTGCCGGGCCTGCAGGCTCGCCTGATGAGCCAGGCCATGCGTAAGCTGACCGGATCGATTTCCAAATCGAAGTGCCTTGTCATCTTCATCAACCAGATTCGCATGAAGATCGGCGTGATGTACGGTTCGCCCGAAACCACGACCGGCGGCAACGCCCTCAAGTTCTACGCATCGGTTCGTCTCGATATCCGCCGCATCGGTGCGCTCAAGGACCGCGAAGAAATCGTCGGCAACCAGACCCGCGTCAAAGTCGTCAAGAACAAGTTGGCACCGCCGTTCCGCCAGGTCGAATTCGACATCATGTATGGCGAGGGCATCTCCAAGACCGGCGAATTGCTCGATCTGGGCGTCAAGTCGGGCATTATCGACAAGTCCGGCGCCTGGTTCTCCTGGGATAGCCAGCGTCTGGGGCAGGGTCGCGAAAACGCCCGGCAGTTCCTCAAAGACAATCCGGAGATCGCCAATACCATCGAACAGGGCGTGCGCGAAAGCTCGGGCCTGCTGGGCGAAGTGCTGCTGGTGGCCGGCGCCAGCGACGATGCTGTCGACGAATAAGTCTTTTCCCATGCAGTGGATTATTGGGCATCGCGCGAGCGGTGCCCTTTTTTGTTGGTTCCGCGTCGACTTGCAGCTTAAGTCGGTCAATCTGCTGCAATGCTGGACATTCCAGCGCCCTGCACGATAGAAAGCCAGCCGAACTCGTCTATGGCCCGACCGTGCCAGCTTCCGTAATGAAAGCCCTGTTATGACCAGCGTAAATGATCTTCGTTCGAGCTTTGTCGACTACTTTGCCCGGAACGGTCATGAACCGGTCGCGTCGAGCCCGCTGGTGCCGCGTAACGATCCAACCCTCATGTTCACCAATTCGGGCATGGTTCAGTTCAAGAACACCTTTACCGGTGTCGAAAAGCGCCCCTATTCCCGTGCCACCACGGCGCAAAAATGCGTGCGGGCCGGCGGTAAGCACAACGATCTGGACAATGTCGGCTTTACGGCGCGTCACCACACCTTCTTTGAGATGCTGGGCAATTTTTCGTTCGGCGATTATTTCAAGGATCACGCGATCGAGCTGGCTTGGAACCTGCTGACCAAGGATTGGGAACTTGCCAAGGACAAGCTGATGGTCACCGTCTACGAGGACGACGACGAGGCGCTGAATCTTTGGAAGAAGATTGCCGGCCTGTCCGAAGATCGCATCGTGCGACTCGGCGCCAAGTCCAATTTTTGGCAGATGGGCGATACCGGGCCCTGCGGTCCATGCTCGGAAATATTTTATGATCATGGCGATCACGTCTGGGGCGGACCTCCCGGATCGCCGGACGAGGATGGCGATCGCTGGATCGAGATCTGGAACCTGGTGTTCATGCAATATGAGCAGCATGGCGATGGTTCGCGCACCGGCCTGCCGCGCCCCTCGATCGATACCGGCATGGGGCTCGAGCGCGTCGCGGCCGTCATGCAGGGCGTGCACGACAATTACGATATCGATTTGTTCAAGGCGCTGATCGGTGCTGCCGCCAACGCGACCAATGTCGACGTCAACGGCGAGGGCAACCGCAGCCTGCGCGTCATTGCCGACCATTTGCGGTCGATGAGCTTTTTGATCGCCGAGGGCGTGCTGCCTTCCAACGAGGGCCGTGGCTATGTGCTCCGCCGCATCATGCGTCGCGCCATGCGGCACGCGACCCTGTTGGGCACTGAAGAGCCGGTAATCTACAAACTCGTGCCGACCCTGGTGCGCGAAATGGGCCAGGCCTATCCCGAACTCAGCCGCGGCGAGGCGCTGATTACCGAGACAGTCCGTCTCGAAGAAGGCCGTTTCATCAAGACTCTGGGCCGTGGGCTACAGATATTGGCTGACGAGACCAGTGCGTTGAGCGAGGGACAGGTGCTCAATGGCGTCACCGCCTTCAAACTTTTCGACACTTACGGCTTCCCGCTCGATTTGACGCAGGATGCCCTGCGCAGCCGCAACATTACCGTCGACCAGGCCGGCTTCGACGCCGCGATGGCAGCGCAAAAGGCCGAGGCCCGCAAGAGCTGGTCCGGCTCGGGCGAAGCCGCGACCGATCTGGTCTGGTACAGCCTGCTGGATCAATTTGGTCCGACCGAATTCCTCGGCTACGAAACCGAAACTGCCGAAGGTGAAGTCAAGGCGCTGCTGCATAACGGCGCTCAGCTCGACGCGCTCAACGCTGGCGACGAGGGCTTCGTAGTGCTCAACCAGACGCCGTTCTATGGCGAGAGCGGCGGCCAGGTTGGCGACACCGGTCAACTGACGGGGGAGGATGTCTCGGCGACCGTCACCGAGACGCAGAAGTTCCACGGCGTCTTCGCCCACAAGGTACGCGTCACCGAGGGAAGTCTGAAGCTCGGTCAGCCGGTCACGTTGATCGTCGACCACGATCGCCGCTCCTCGATCCGCGCCAATCACTCGGCGACGCATCTGCTGCATGAAGCACTCCGCATCGTGCTCGGCGATCATGTGGCCCAGAAGGGCTCGATGGTCTCGCCTGATCGCCTACGGTTCGATTTCGTGCACACCAAGCCGGTTTCGCCGCAGGAAATGGCCGAGGTCGAGGACATCGCCAATGCCATCATCTTGCAAAACACCCCAGTCGAGACCCGGCTGATGGGTGTCGAAGAGGCCAAGGAATCTGGCGCGCGCGCGCTGTTCGGCGAAAAATATGGTGATGAAGTGCGCGTCGTCGCCATGGGTGAACCCATTGGCAATGGCCTTGGCTGGTCGGTCGAGCTCTGTGGCGGCACCCACGTGCGCCGCACCGGCGATATCGGGCTGGTCTCGATCGTCGCCGAAAGCGCTGTCGGCTCCGGCGTGCGCCGCATCGAGGCCTTGACGGGCAAGGCCGCACGCCATCGCG
>Ga0247806_10001126_pt1 | contig 13636 bp, 11 predicted proteins | sample UWRJL059202B1_FD_179935 | JGI IMG/M metagenome (GOLD analysis project Ga0247806, IMG submission 179935) | Plant litter microbial communities from Arlington Agricultural Research Station in Wisconsin, United States - UWRJ-L059-202B-1 | ecosystem: Environmental > Terrestrial > Plant litter >... | reverse complement strand
CGAACAGGTCAGCCGCGCCCAGCGCCGGGCCTCCGCCGTCTCGGCCCTGCTGGCCGCCAGCCAGACCCTGTCCGGCGCCGAAGACGCCCGAGCCACCGCGCGCGCCCTCGCCGAGCAGGCGTCCGCCGCCGCCGGGGCCAAGGCCGTGGTCCTGCTGCCTGAGGGTGAGGATCTCGCCGTCGTCGCCTCCGCCCCCGTGGTCGAGCCGCCGCTACAGCTCGGCGCCGCCGCGATGGCCGCCGCCCGCTGGGCGTGGGAGAAGGGCGAGCCCGCCGGCCACGGCACCGGAACCCTGCCCCAGACCAGTTGGACCTTCCGCCCCCTGCAGGGCGTGCGCGGCCGCTCGGGCGTGGCGGGGATCGAGGCCGACGCCCTCGCCCCGGGTTCCGACGAGGAACGGCTGGCCCTGGCCATTCTCGATCAGGGCGCCGTCGCCATCGAGCGCGCCCACCTGGCCGGACAGGCGCTGGAGACCGAGACCCTGAAGCGCGCCGACCGCTTCAGGGGCGCCCTGATGAACTCGGTCAGCCACGACCTGCGCACGCCCCTGTCGACCGTGCTCGGTTCGGCCACCACCCTGATCGACTACGGCGACACCCTGAAGCCCGCCGTGCGCGCCGATCTGCTGCTCAGCATCCGCGAGGAGGCCGAGCGGCTGAACCGCTACGTCGGCGATCTGCTGGACATGACCCGGCTGGAGGGCGGCGGTCTGAACATCAAGTCCGACTGGACAGATGTGCGCGATGTCCTGAACGCGGCGGCCCAGCGCATCAGCCGCCGCCTCGGCACGCGCAAGCTGGCCCGCGATTTCCCGGCCGACCTCAGCATGGTCATGGTTGACGAGGGACTGCTGGAACAGGCCGTGGTCAACATCCTCGAGAACGCCATCCTCTACAGTCCCGACGGCTCACGCATCGAACTGGCGGCGTACGAGGATCGGGGCGCGGTGGTCATCTCCATCGAGGATGAGGGCAAGGGCATCCCCACGCCCGAACTGGAACGGGTGTTCGACAAGTTTCGCCGCATGGAGGAGCCGTCCGACCGCACGAAGGGCGCCGGTCTGGGTCTGGCCATAGCCAAGGGCTTCGTCGAGGCGATGAACGGCCGCATCGCCGCCGCCAGCCCCATCGTCGACGATCACGGGACCCGCGTGCTGATCAGCCTGCCCAAGGCCATCGCCACCCATCGGGACCTGCTATGATCACTCCAGCAAGACGCGTTTTCCTGACGCGAACCGCCCACACTTCGCTTGAAAACGCCTGGGCCAATGTCCGCCTCTAGAACCACCATTCTGGTCATCGACGACGAAGCGCAGATTCACCGCTTCCTGTCGCCCGCGCTGGACGCCGCCGGATTCGATCCGAAGCGTGCCGACAGCGGCCAGGAGGGGCTGCGCGCCATCGCCCTGTGGAACCCGGACGCCGTCGTCCTCGACCTCGGCCTGCCTGACATGGACGGCAAGGACGTGCTGCTGCGCGCCCGCGAGTTCTATCAGGGGCCGATCCTCATCCTGTCCGCCCGAGACCGCGAGGCCGAGAAGATCGAGGCGCTGGACCTCGGCGCCAACGACTATGTCGAAAAGCCCTTCGGCATCGGCGAACTGCTGGCCCGTCTCCGCGCCGCCCTGCGCCTGAAGCCCGGCGGCGACCAGCCGCACGGGCCGATCGTCGTCGGCGATCTGGTGATCGATCTGGAGCGCCGTCTGGTCACTCGCTCGGGCGAACAGGTGCGTCTGACGCCCAAGGAATACGACGTCCTGGCCCAGCTGGCCCGGGCGGCGGGCAAGGTCCTGACCCACAAGGACCTGCTCACCGCCGTCTGGGGCGCGGCGCACGCCGCCGACACCCAATACCTGCGCGTCGTCGTCGGCCAGCTGAGGCAAAAGCTGGAGCCCGATCCCGCCCAACCGCGCTGGATCTCCACCGAGCCCGGCGTCGGCTATCGGCTGCAGACGTAGGGCAGGGATGGACACGCAATCTCTGGCCGCTTGGCTATACGACAACCTGCCCGGCCAGTACGTGGAGCCGGTTGGCGACAGTATTCCCGGATGGTCCCCTGAGGCCGGAAAATGCCACGAGAACGTCGCCCGCTGGCTGGAAGATCATCCCGACCACACAGCGGTGCGCGGTTGGCTCGATGTATCGTTTCTCGCGCCAGCGAACCGAAGACGGTTTGGCTCGCACTCCGTCGTCGCCGGTCCGCAAGGGAACCTGATGGATATCACCCTGTCAGCCGCCGACGGTCGCTTCGGCTTCATTCGCCATCCGGGTGACGAGGCTGAATTTATCTCCGAGGTGATTGTGAAGCGCCTGCCGACTATCGATCACATGCTGGGACCGGATATCGCCTATCCAGTCATACCCCCGTCCGACGAAAAGTGGCCGCTTTCAGCCATCTGAAGCCTTGCCCCCGGGCCTCGTCAGCAGGTGAACGCATGGCAAGCTTAGCCTTGGCGTCGCCGTTATTGATAATGATTTGCATATTCATGTGATCGCGGATAACGCACCCGCCAGTCAGTTTGCGGGAGGTATTCCATGGTCATGCGTCATCTTCTTTCGTCAGCGGCGGCGGTCGCCCTGCTGAGCCACGCGGGTTTCGCCGCGGCCCAGTCCTCGGCCCCGTCAGCGCCGCAGACGCCGGTCCAGCCCGTCCCCACCGTAATCGTCGATGATGCGAACGCCGCCCCTGCGGCGCCGGTCTACGGCAACGGATCGGAGTCCGGCGCCAGCACCCTGAACCGCGAGGCTGTGGACAGCCGCGCCCCGGGCTCGGGCGACGTCAACAGCCTGCTGCGCATCCTGCCGACGGTCCAGTTCAGCAACTCGGCCGGCAATGCGACCCGCGAGTCGCTGCAGGACCTGCGCCCCGAGACCATCTCCATCTCGGGCGGCTCGGTGAACGAGAACCTGTTCGTCCTCGATGGCGTCGGGGTGAACTCCTACATGTACGACGACGACAGCGGCGCCGGCGACTTCACCGGCTTCGGCGTCGCCGCCGCCTCGGCCCAGACCCACTGGGTCGACGCCAGCCTGGTCGGCGCGCTGACGGTTCGGGATTCCAACGTCTCGGCCCGCTACGGCGACTTCACCGGCGGCGTGATCGAGATCGTCACCCGCGCCCCGTCGCGCGTGTTCGGCTTCGAGAGCTACTACGGCCTGACCGACAGCAGCATGGCCGAATACCGCGTGTCGGACCTCGCCCGCACGGCCATCGGCGCGGGGGCCCTGCCTGCGCATCCGACCTTCGAGAAGGAACGGTTCGGCTTCAACGTCGACCTGCCGGTGAACGAGCGTCTGCGCCTGCTGGCCGGCTACAACCAGACCACCGCCACCGTCACCAACATGCCGGGGACCAACTACATCGCCTACGGGTCCTACGGTCAGACCAGCCGCGCGCAGAACTACCTGCTGAAGGCCGATTACGATCTGTCCGGCGACATGACCCTGACGGGCCAGATCAACTACGCCCCCTATGAGAGCGAGGCGCGCCAGACCAACACCGCCTACGACAACGGCATCGTCTCCAACGGCGGCGGCCTGACCTTGCGGGCAGGACTTGACGGCCAGCGCGGCGAAGCCGCCTGGAGCCTGGACCTGTCCCACGCCCATACCGACAACACCCGCGACGCCCCCTCGGGCACCTTCAACATCTCCAGCGCGGCGCCCGGCATGACGGGCTGCTCGGCGGGCAGCAGTTGCACCATCGGCGCGGCGGGCGACTTTATCCAGGAGCAGGACGACACCAGGCTGAAGGGTGAATGGACCCAGCCCCTGGGCTTCGGAACCCTGTCCGCGGGCTTCGAGATCGGCCAGGTGAAAGCCCACCGCGAGCGGCCGCAGGAGCTGGTCTCGCACCTGACCACCAACATCAACGTCAACACCGTCTGCGTCACCGGCGAGAGCTTGGCCTGCCGCAACGGCGCCTACGCCCTGACGACCCAGCTGCGCTACGGCGCCTTTGACGCGCGGGCCGACATCGCCTCCTACGCCCTTTGGACCGAGTATCAGTTCGACCTCGGCGGCTTCGATGTGCGGGCGGGCCTGCGCTATGACCACGAGGACTTCCTGGACAATCACAACATCGCGCCGCGCCTGTCGGTGTCGCGCGACCTGCCGTGGGCCGGGATCAACGTCACGGCGGGCCTGAACCGCTACTATGGCCGCAGCTTCGTCGGCTACGCCCTGCGCGAGGGCGCGGGGGTGACCCGCACCTACAGCCGCACCCCGACCATCGTCGGGACCGAGCGCCGCTGGAGCGACAACTGGGTGCTGACCAACCACACCGACAGCAGCCGCTACTCGGGCGTCGGTCTGGATACGCCGTACTCGGACGAAGCCACCCTGGCCATCTCCGGCCCGATCTCTTGGATCGGCGGCGAATACCGCCTCAAGGGCGTGATCCGCGAAGGCCGTGACATGATCTCCAGCGCCCTTCGCACGACCGAGATCTACGACCGCGAAACCGGCACGACCGCGACCCGCAGCGTCTATCAGGCCACCAACGACGGGGAGCGCAGCTATGAGGGCCTGTCGCTGGAATACACCCGCAGCCTCGGCCAGAACCACACGCTGGCGGTCAGCGCCAATGTCTCGCACACCGACGCCACCAACCTCAGCGTCTTCGACGTCTCGGACGAGGTCGAGCTGTCGGGCCGCATGGTCTACTACAACGGTCAGGTTATGGACGTGCTGCAGGCCATCGCCGACAACCAGCTGCAGGACTTCGCCTCGCCCTTCATCCTGAACGCGGACTGGAGCGCCCACTGGCTGGACGGCCGGGTGCGGACGAACGTCAACGCCCGGTATCGTGAGGGCTACCAGCGGGTTGCCGACACGGGCGTGAACACCACCGTCGGCGGCGTCAGCTATGACGTCTACGGCAAGGTCGACCTGAAGGATTCGGTGGACACCAACCTGTCGCTGGAGGCGGACGTGGCCCGCACCTCGTACGGAACCGTGACCCTCGACCTTCGGGTCAACAACCTGTTCAACAGCGTCCTGAACGACAACTACGTCTCGGCGGCCCAGCCCTGGCAGTTGGGACGCAATGCATGGGTGTCGGTGAAATTCCGCTACTGAGCCACATTCTCCGGCGCGCCGCTCCGGCGTCTGTCGTCTTGGCGATCAGCCTGATCGCCGGGGCGTGGGCGTTCGACAGCGTGCGCGCCCAAGAGACCGCCGCGGCGGTGCGGGTCGTCCTGCCCGAGGCCCCGACGGCGGAACAGCTTCGGGCCGCCTACGCCGGTGCGCCCGAAACCTGGCCCACCCCGACACTGCGGCCGGGTGCGGTCTTCACCGAGTTCGGCCCCCTGCCCACGCCGGTCACTCCGGCGGACAACCCGACGACGCCCGAAAAGGCCGCGCTGGGCCAGCGGTTGTTCGATGATCCGCGCCTGTCCGCCTCGGGGCAGATCGCCTGCGCCTCCTGCCATGCCCGCGAGCTGGGCTTCGCCGACGGCGTCCGCACGTCGTTCGGCCATGACCGGCAACGCGGCAAGCGCAACGCGCCGTCCGTCGCTCCCGCCGCCTGGATGCCGGTGCTGTTCTGGGATGGCCGCGCCGACACCCTTGAGGCCCAGAGCCTGCACCCCCTGGTCGATCCGCTGGAGATGGCGGGCGCCCTGCCCGAGATCGAGGCGCGCATTGCCGCCGACCCGACCTATGCCGAGGCCTTCCGCGCGGCCTTCGGTGACGACCGCGTCACCATGGACCGCATCGCCAAGGCCCTGGCCGCCTTCCAACGCAGCCTGCGTCCCGGCCAGGCTCGCTGGCGTCGGTTCATCGGCGGCGACCGCCGGGCGCTCGACGACCAGCAGCTGCGCGGCCTGCACCTGTTCCGCACCAAGGCCGCCTGCGCCAGCTGCCACAGCGGCCCGGTATTCAGCGACGGCCGCTTTCACAATCTCGGCCTGACCTTCTACGGCCGCGAACATGAGGATCTGGGCCGCTATCACGTCACCGGTCGAGCAGAGGACGTCGGCGCCTTCCGCACGCCCGGTCTGTTGGGCGTCTCGCGCACCGGCCCGTGGATGCACAATGGCCTGTTCCCGCTGATGGAAGGCATCGTCCGCTTCTACAACGCCGGCGGCGCTCACCCGCGCCGGCCCGCCGGGTCGGAGAACGATCCGATGTATCCGGTCACCGACCCGATGCTGGAGCCGCTGAACCTGACCGACGATGAGATCGACGACCTCGTCGCCTACCTGGAGGCGCTCTAGCCGCCGCGCGCCGCGCGGTAATCGATGTTCACCGTAAAGTCGCGCAGGCTCCAGCGCGCGTTCGCGGGCGGACGCGGGAAGGGCTGGGTGGCGGTGATCTGGTCCAGCGCCGATCGGTCCAGCGCCCGCACCCCGCTGGATCGCACCAGACGCAGGCGATGCACGCGGCCCCGGCGATCCAGCTGGAAGCTGACGGTCACCACGCCCCGCGCGCCGCCCGGATGGCGCTTGTGCCGTTCGATCCAGGCCAGGACCTCGGCAGCATAAACGTCCGTGTCAGGCGCGGCGGCCGCGCCCAGCGACTGGCCGCCCCCGCCTTGGGTCGCGCCCGGGGTCGAGGCGTCCACATCGACCCGGCCCCGCTCCCCGGCGCGACCGGGTCCGGGCGGACCGGGAGCGTCCGCGCGATTGTCGTCAGGGCGTCGAGGCTGGTCGGACGGCGGAACCGGCGCCTGCAGCGGCACGGTCGGCGGCGTGGGGAAGACCGCCGGGGTCAGGTGCAGGCGGGGACGGTCGGCGACCGGCTCGGCGCGCGCGGCGCCCCCGGCCTGCCGCTCGGCTTTCGCCGCCGCGGCGGGCGGCGTCGGCGAGTCGAAACGCGGCGAGGGCATCAGCGTCAGATTGATCACCGGCGCGGCGCCGCCGACCGGATCGGAAACCGCCTGCAGGCCGAACAGCGCAAGCCCGCCTCCGTGCGCCGCCGCGACCAGTCCATAGATCAACAGACGCCCGCCCGGCGAGGCTGTCGCGCTCTGGCGGGGGCGTAGAGACATCGGCGCGACCGTCCGGGCGAAACAAGGGATCGCCTAATATCGATAATCACTCGCAATTAACAGCCGGGCCGCCGCGACCTTTGCGCGCCCGCCGCCCGGGGATCAGTCCGCCGGCCGCCAGCCCGCCGGAACCGGCTCGACGCGGAAGCTGTCCGGCGTCCGCCCCGTGGCGGTGTCGGTCAGGGTCAGCGAACAGCGCGCCCCGGCCTCGTTGGGCGACACGACATAGCTATGGTTCGCCTCCGGCACGAAGACGAAGTGCGACCCGCAGAAGATCATGCTGACGCCCGCAGTCCGCTCCGTCTGCAGTTCGAAATACATCGGCGCGCCCGCCGCGATGACCTCAGGCTTGTCATAGGCGAACAGCAGGCCGCCCGAGATGTTGGCCCGCCGCGACCACTCCGCGTCCGACACCATCAGCTCGGCGTGATCCGCCTCGGTCAGGGCTCCACGCGTCAGCGCGATATGAGCGGTGGGCATCCCTTTCGGCGCGACATAGGTCGGCGTGCAGGCGGCCGCGCCCACGGCGGCGACCATCGCGACGGCGGCGAAAATCCTGGACATCCGGTCAATCCCCCGAGTTCGCCGCAGGGTAAGCCGACCGCCGTTCGCCGGGCAAGACGCGCTAGAGAACCTCCAGCACCCTCTCCTTGGGCCGGGCGAGAACTGTTCCCTTGGGCGAACGCACCAGCGGCCGTTCAACCAGCGCCGGGTGCTCGACCATGGCCGCGAGCACGGTGGCGTCCGATACCCCGTCCTCCAGCAGCCCCAGCCCCTCGGCCAGATCGCCCCGGGTGCGCATCGCCTCGCGCGGTGTCAGCCCGGCTTCGGCCAGCAGCGTCGTCAGTCCCTCGGCGGTCCAGCCGACCTTCAGGTATTCGACGACCTCGGGCTCGACGCCCGTGTCGCGGATCATCTGCAGGGCATTGCGGGACGTGCCGCAGTTCGGATTGTGGAAGATCGTGATGGTCATGGGCGGTTTTATAGTCACGTCAGACGGCTTTTCACCCCTTCACCGGTTGCGATTGTCGCACCATGACCGCATCTGGCCCGAATGACCTCCCCCACGCCCGATGCCCCGCTACCCGCCGCCAGGGGGCCGGGGTTCCCCGAGTTCGTCTGCCTGATCGCCATGTTCATGGCGCTGAATGCGCTGGCCATCGACTCCATGCTGCCCGCCCTGCCCAACATCGGCGAGGCCCTCGGCGTGGCCAACGAGAACAGTCGCCAGTGGGTCATCACCGCCTATCTGCTCGGCTTCGGCGGCGCCCAGATCGTCTACGGCCCGCTGGCGGACCGTTTCGGGCGCAAGCCGGTGCTCATCGGCGGCCTGCTGATCTACGTCGTCTTCGCCGTCGCCTGCGCCTTCGCCCCGACCTTCGGCCTGCTGATCGCGGCGCGGGTCGCGACCGGCATCGGCGCCGCCGCGACGCGGGTGCTGGCCGTCTCCATCGTTCGCGACCGCTATTCGGGCCGGACCATGGCGCGGGTCATGTCGCTCAGCTTCCTGGTCTTCCTGGGCGTGCCGATCCTGGCGCCGACCGTCGGCCAGCTGATCCTGACCGTCGCCCCCTGGCCCTGGGTCTTCGGCGTGCTGGCGGTGTTCGGCGCCGTGGTCCTGACCTGGGCCGTGATCCGCCTGCCCGAGACCCTGCATCCGCAGGACCGTCTGCCCATCAACGCCGCGCGCATCGCCGGCGCCTTCCGCGAGGCCGTCACCAACAGGGTGTCCATCGGCTACACCCTGGCCATGACCTGCATCACCGGGGCGCTGTTCGGCTTCATCAACTCCAGCCAGCAGATCTTCTACGACGTCTTCAAGGCGCCCCAGCTGTTCACCACCGTCTTTGCCGCTATCGCCGGGGGCATCGCGGTGGCCAGCCTGCTGAACTCGCGCCTGGTGGAAAAGCTGGGCTCGCGCCTGATCTCGCACACCGCCCTGCTGGGCTTCATCGCCATGGCCGCGATCCACAGCGTCATCAATCTCAGCGGCCATGAATCGATCTGGACCTTCGCGATCCTGCAGGCCCTGACCATGTTCTGCTTCGGCTTCATCGCGGGCAATTTCGGCTCCATGGCCATGGAGCCCATGGGCCACATCGCCGGCACCGCCTCCTCGGCCCAGGGCTTCATTTCGACGATCCTCGGCTCCCTGATGGGCTTCGGCATCGGCCAGTCGTTCAACGGCTCGGCCACGCCGATGGCGCTGGGCTTCGTGATCATGGGATCGCTGGCCTTGGTCTTCGTCCTGATCGCCGAGCGCGGTCAGCTGTTCAAGTCCAGGCATCCGGCGCCGGTCGCGCGTCCCTCTTGATCTTTTCGCTGCGCCGGGGCGTTGTCCGGCCAGCGAAAAGAACATGGCCCCGATACGCCCCAACGGCGGCGGGCCACAGGAAGGAACGCCCATGCTCCGGACCCTCGGTCTCGTCTCGGCCCTCGCACTCGCCACCGCCATGGGAGGATGCGCCATGACGGCTTCCGGATCGGATATGCCGCCCCTGCCCGCCTCGGCCACAGCGCCGGTCGTCTACCCGCTGGACACCCACACCTGGGCCCAGCCCGACGTCGCCCACGTACGCCACGTCGCTCTGGACCTGACCGCCGACTTCACCGCCCACACCCTTTCGGGCACGGCGACGCTGGACGTGCAGGGCCGCCTTGGCGCGACCGAAGTCGTCCTCGATATCAAGAACCTGGACATCCGCGGTGTCGCCGACGCCTCGGGGGCGCCGCTGCGCTTCGTGGTCGGCGACAATGACGCCATCAAGGGCCAGCCCCTGACCGTGCATTTCCCGGCGTTGGCCGCCGGCGGGACGCAGAAGATCGTCGTCAGCTATTCGACCCGCCCGGATGCCGCCGCCCTGCAATGGCTGACCCCGGCCCAGACGGCGGGCGGGCAGAAACCCTATATGTTCAGCCAGGGGCAAGCGATCCTGACCCGCACCTGGGTCCCGACCCAGGACAGCCCCGGCATTCGCCAGACCTACGACGCCCGCATCGTCGCCCCCGCCGATCTGGTCGCGGTCATGAGCGCCGAACACCTGACGCCGCAGGGCGAGGCTGCCGGTTCAGGCCTGAAGGCCTGGCGTTTCCGCATGACCAATCCGGTCCCGCCCTATCTGATCGCGCTGGGGATCGGCGATCTGGCGTTCGCGCCCTTCGACGAACGCACCGGCGTCTGGACCGAGCCCTCGCGCCTGCGCGCCGCCCATGACGAACTGGTCTCCACCGCCGCCATGGTGGACGCCGCCGAGCAACTGTACGGCCCCTACCGCTGGGGCCGCTATGACCTGCTGGTCCTGCCGCCGTCCTTCCCGTTCGGCGGCATGGAAAACCCGCGCCTGACCTTCGCCACGCCGACCATCATCGCGGGCGACCAATCGCTGGTCTCGCTGGTCGCGCACGAATTGGCGCACAGCTGGTCGGGCAACCTCGTCACCAACGCCACCTGGAACGACATGTGGCTGAACGAGGGGTTCACCGTCTATTTCGAGAACCGCATCATGGAGGCGCTGTACGGCAAGGACCGCGCCCTGATGCTGCAATCTCTGGGCTGGGGCGATCTGCAGGCCGAGATGGCCGGTTTGCCGCCCGCCGACACCCGGCTGAAGCTGGACCTCACGGGCCGCGACCCGGACGAGGGCCTGACCGACGTGGCCTATGAGAAGGGCGCGTCCTTCCTGCACACCATCGAACGCATCGTCGGCCGCGAGCGCTTCGACGTCTGGCTGAAGGGCTATTTCGAGCGCAACGCCTTCCGCCCCATGACCACCGAGCTGTTCCTCGAGGATATCCGCACCCACCTGGTCACCACCCGGGCGCTGGAAGACCAGCTGATGATGGACGCCTGGATCTACCAGCCGGGGATGCCCTCCAACTGGCAGCCGCCGGTGTCCAACGCCTTCGTCCCGGTTGACGCCGCCGCCCTGGCCTTTGCCGCCGGCGGTCCCGCCTCCGCCATTCCGTGGACCCGCTGGTCGACACAGGAGCGCCAGCGTTTCCTCGCCTGGCGTCCGCCCGTGCCGCCGGCCAGCGGTCGCTGGTTCTCCGACACCCAGCTGGCCGATCTGGAATCGACCCTGCACCTGAAGACCGAGGGCAACGCCGAGGTCCTGTTCGCCTGGCTTCAGATCGCGGTCCAGCACCGCTACCAGCCCGCCGTGCCCACGCTGGAGCATTTCCTGACAACCCAGGGCCGTCGTAAATTCGTGCTGCCGCTGTTCACCAGCCTGTGGGACCAGCACGAGTGGGGCCGCCCCATCGCTACCCGCCTCTACGCCGAGGCCCGCGCGGGCTATCACCCGGTCACCACCGGCTCGGTCGACGCCGTCGTGGGACGGCCCTGATCTCTTCCCTCTCCCGATGGGAGAGGGCTTGAGCGCACGACGGCGCAGCCGTTGTCCTTGCGCGAAAGGGTGAGGGTCGATTGTTTTGACGGCTACGCCGACTGACACAGCCGACCCTCATCCGACGGCGCTCCGCCCCGCCACCTTCTCCCATTGGGAGAAGGGACACCGTGCCCTCCCGAACCTGTGTCCGACGGCGCCTTGGCTTCACCGTCCCGCGACACTAGGTTCCGCCCACAAGATCGGCCCCCAAGGGTCGACACCCCTTCAGGAGACGCTCCATGACTGACGCCGCCCGGATCGATCAGGACAACCCCCTCGGCGTCGACGGCTTCGAGTTCGTCGAGTTCACCGGTCCCGAGCCGGAAGCCATGGTCAGCCGCCTGGAGCTGATGGGCTTCACCCGCACCCACGTGAACCCGGCCACCGGAGCCGTCCGCCTCAAGCAGGGCGACATCACCATGCTGGTCAACCTGACGCCCAAGGGTCAGGCGGGTGCGTTCGCCACCGATCACGGCCCGTCGGCCAATGGCATGGCCTTCCGCGTCGCCGACGCCAAGGCCGCCTGGGAAGGCGCCCTGGCCCGTGGCGCGGTCGCGGCCCCTGACGCCGCCGGCGGCGCTCTGGGCAATGACTACCCCTACATCCTGCAGGGCATCGGCGGTTCGCTTCTCTATGTCGTCGACCAGTACGGCGAGCGCGGCTCGCTCTACGACGGCTGGGACGAGATCGAGGGCTGGGAGGAGGCCGAGCGCAAGAACTCCGTCGGCCTCGAGATCCTCGACCACCTGACCCACAACGTCCGACGCGGCCAGATGCGCACCTGGTCCGGCTTCTACAACTCGATCTTCAACTTCGAGGAGCAGAAGTATTTCGACATCAAGGGCAAGGCGACCGGCCTGTTCTCGCAGGCGATGATCGCGCCCGACCGCGCCATCCGCATCCCCCTGAACGAAAGCCAGGACGACAACTCCCAGATCGAGGAGTTCCTGCGCCGCTACAACGGCGAGGGCATCCAGCACATCGCCCTGACGACCGAGAACATCTTCGAGACTGTCGAGGCCATGAAGGCGCGCGGCGTCGCGTTCCAGGACACCATCGAGACCTATTTCGAACTGATCGACAAACGCCTGCCCAACCACGGCGAGGACGTGGAGCGGATGCGCAAGAACCGTATCCTGATCGACGGTTCGGACGAGGAGGGCCTGCTGCTGCAGATCTTCACCCAGGACACCTTCGGCCCGATCTTCTTCGAGATCATCCAGCGCAAGGGCAACGAGGGTTTCGGCAACGGCAATTTCCAAGCCCTGTTCGACTCCATCGAGCTGGACCAGATCCGTCGCGGCGTCATCAAGGTCGACGCCTGAATGCAGATGCGGCCGCCGTCCTGGCTGCCTTGGCTCGGCCCCGTCCTCGCGGCCGGGGTCGGGGCGCTTGCCGGCGAGTACTGGCTGGGCGGCGGGCGCTGGACGGTCCTCGCCGCCGCCCTGATCTGCGGCTTCGCCCCCATCATCGGCTACCGCATCTGGAAGTGGCGCTGGCATCGGAAGGGATAGGGTCCGTCGCATGACGTCCGCCACCTGCTTCTCAAAGCTAGTGGAAATCCCGCGATCCCGGCAGCACCCGCACGTCCCTCGGGTGCCGTCCCCGCGTCGGCGCATGGCCTGAGCCCGGGGCGGCGTCGGGGGACAGGTGGCCCAGCATCGGGGTCCAGTCCTCCAGCTGTTCGACCACCAGGTGGGTCACCCCCTCGGCGGTCTGCACCTTGCCCCGGGCCAGCACCATCCGCGCCCCCATGGCCACCGGGCGAAGGCGTTCGAACACGTCGGGCCACAGCACCAGATTGGCCACCCCGGTCTCGTCCTCCACGGTCATGAAGCAGACGCCCTTGGCCGTGCCGGGCCGCTGGCGCACCAGCACCACCCCGCCGACCACGACCCGCCGCCCGTTCGCCAGCGCCGGATAGTCCGCCGCCGTCACCGCCCCCGCCGCCGCCAGCCGCTCGCGCAGATAGCCCACCGGATGTCCCTTCAGGGACAGGCGCAGGGTCTGGTAGTCGCCCACCACCTCCTCGGACGGCGCCAGTTCAGGCAGGGCTTCGGGCGGCCTTCCGTCGGCCTCGCGCAGGCCCATGGCCTCGAACAGCGGCGCGCTCGCGGCCGACGGCGCGCCTCGAGCCGCCCACATGCCCTGCCGACGGGTCAGGTCCAGCGAGCCGTAGGCGTCCGCCTCCGCCAGCCGATCCATCGCCGACGGCGTCAGCCGCGCCCGCATTCGCAGGTCGTCCAGATCGACGAAGG
>Ga0247806_10001125_pt1 | contig 13640 bp, 13 predicted proteins | sample UWRJL059202B1_FD_179935 | JGI IMG/M metagenome (GOLD analysis project Ga0247806, IMG submission 179935) | Plant litter microbial communities from Arlington Agricultural Research Station in Wisconsin, United States - UWRJ-L059-202B-1 | ecosystem: Environmental > Terrestrial > Plant litter >... | reverse complement strand
CCTGTTGTTTGAAGGCTAGGCATTAAGTACCTGCTGTGATTGGATCGGTATCTGTCGTTGTGACCAGAAGAATGTAGTTGGCTGGCGATGACACGCCAGTGTCGATCAGACCAAGCCCAGCGTAGTAGCGGGCATAGGCGTCAGCCAGAAGACCGCTATAGTCCTTGATCTTGATGCGATCAAAGCCCATCACGCCATTCTTTTCAGACTGTGCGACACGGTTCTGAAGCGAGGGGATAAGGTCAATAGCTGCCCGCATGGCAATGATATCATTGGCCAGAAGTTCGACCCTGTCACCAGAGCTAAGAGCATTTGAAAGTATGATAGGGTCACTTACGGCCTCTTGAACATAGATGTAGGCTGAGAACAGATCAATCTCTTCGTCCGGTAGCTCACCCTTGTTCACGCCAAGGAAGGCACGAACAGCAGCAGGCGTCACGGTGAAGGGGAAGTTCGGGATGATACGATAGTTCAATCGCATCCAATCAGAAACTCCACCCTTGGTCCAGCGGACCAGAAGAGAGCGGCGATCAAACGCCTTGTTCACGCCAATCTCATTGTAGGAAGCGGGGACAGAAACTCGGGTAGAAAAGGTAGCGGCGTCTGTAGTAATCGGAACGTTCTGCATTCCGTCGATTGGATTCCCGGCTGGCCCTAGTAGAGTGTAGGTGACAGACCCAACATCAGGGATGACCGGCTCAGCGCCGGTGCCAAACACGAATGATAGTTGGATGTCTTCGCCAGCCAGAAAATCCTGCATTACTTGTTATCCCCGCGTGGCTTTACTTTGGGTACAGCCTGCTGTTTTGTTGTGGTCGTTTGACTCGAAGACGAGTATGCGGTTTTGAAGGCGTCCATTGCGAGTTCGACATCTTTGTCGGAGTCTTTGAAATACTTCTCAAACTCGGCGTCTGTTGCCTCATCTGTGAGTGTATCAAGTACACGGATTTGTCCAATTGAGGCGCGGGTCTGAATGAAAACTGTTGCTTCAACCACTGAAGGGCGATCATGAGCCACGATGGCCCCACCGTATGTGAAGTCAACAAGCTCAAACTCCCCTGTAGTTTCTACTAGAATCTTTGGCATGGAATTTTCCCTAAGAAAAAGCCCGCCGTCCGGTTAGAACGACGGGCTTCCACCTATATAGTAACTGGGGCTTACGCCTTCCAGTTGTAGATCGAGCGAGTGTCACCGAATGCCAGCTTGTAGCCAGAGTTTTCAGTCTTCACGAAGGTGATCGACTGGTTCTGGATAGCGCGCTCAGACTCTTCGATGTTCGAGCCTGCCTCGATCAGTTCCTCAAGGGTATCACCCTTCGAGAAGCCAACGAGACGACCATCTGGAACACCGCTCGAAAGAACGAAGTTCACAGCGCCCTGCAGGATTGGAACGCCACCCATCTGGAAACCAGTTGCGGCGAGGTTCTCAGCCTCAGTGCGGTTGTTGCTCGATGTTGGGATCGCGAACATCAGCAGCCACTCAAGGTACGAGTCCCAGTTACCAGCGACGGTATCAATTGGAACACCAGCCTTAGCACGGCTCAGAAGCCAGCCAAGAAGGCCCTTGTAGTGAATCTTGCTGTCAACAGTCGCAGAGTCGAAGCTGGACTGGGTAACAACAGGAGCGACGCCGTTTACGCCATCACCATTGATCAGCACGTTGGTTGCAGACAGAACCTTTGAACGTTCAGTCTCGCGGGCCATACGCACTTGGAATGGTGTCAGAAGATCGAGACGAGCGCGACGCTGGAACTCGTAGGACATACGAATACCACCACCGTGCTTGTAGATCGCAACGGCTGTCTGGCCGGTACGGATCGTCTTCACAGGCACACGACCAAGCTCGGCTACTGCCGCAACAACGCGGTAGTCGTCTTCCTTGTCGTCCACAACGGTCGTGATCATCTCGACGCCGTTGATAGTACGTGACTGGGACACCAGTGCGGCTGTGTTTTCAAGCTGCTCCTGACGATACTTCCAGCGAACCAGATCGTCAACGACCTCTGGGAACATGGCACGAGTGCCGGGGAAGGTCTGGAACGTGTCAGACGCGGCTTCCAGCACGATACCGCGAGAGAAGTCATCCTGAACTGGGAGGTTCAGAGTGGCCAGTGTCGCTTCGTAGCCGGACAGATGATTACCATCTGTGTCGCGGAACTGATTGCCAGCTTCGCCAATCTGGGGGTTGATTGCCAGATCAAGGAAGTCGCGCATGTTCAGACCAAAGTCACGAGCCTCTGACAGAAGCTGACGACCAGCCTGTGCAGATGCGTGACTGTCCGTAGAGATGAGAGGCTTTAGGTCCTCAACGCCACGGCGTCTAACTTGTGAAAGGGGCTTAGTAGCCATGGTCAGTTAACTCCTTAGACCTGTACAACGACAGCGTTGTTGCCGATGATTTCTGCGACGAAATTGTCGCGTGGATTATGTGCAGTAGCAGCCTTGATCTGCCCACCACCTGCGCCAACCACCGAGTTACCAACAGCCAGAGTGGCTACGGCAGCAGGAAGAATTGGGAGGATGTTGGCAAACTGTAGCTCGACAGCACCAACAAGGATGCCCTCTACTACGCGGTTCTCGACGGTTGACAGGTAACCGACGATCTTGTCGCCGTCAGCGGCAAGCTTTACGGAGTTGGGAACAACACCGTTTAGCGAAACTGCCTTACCTGCGTCAGCGGCTGTGATACCGGCTGCGAGGTTGAAGGTCAGGCTTGAGTATTCCCAGTGGAACCCGCGTAGCGTGACCTTATCGTGAAATGAACTAGGCATTGTATCTTATCTCCTTTAAGGTCTTAGCGACGCTTGGCTGGGCTGCGGAAGGCACCGAAGTTGGCAACCGGGGCTGCGTCAACATCGTTCTTCTTTTCATCAGTCTTGCCATCAACCACCAGAGCGGCAGAGAGCTTGACCTTTGTCTCATCGATCAGAGCGGTAAGCTCTGGGATGGTCTTGGGAACCTCAGCGTCCATCTTGCCGGATGCAGCAAGGACAGCCTTGGCAACAACCTGCAGCGAAGCAACAGCGGCTTCAACACTGGCAGCGAGGGTTTCGGTTTCAGTTGTCTTTGCAGCAAGGTCGGCCTGTGCAGTGACAAGGGCTTCACTTGGCTTCCCAGCGGCCTCTAGCTTGGTAGTCAGGTCAGCGACCTGAGCAGTCAGCGTAGAGTTGGAAGCCGTCAGCGTAGCGATAGATGCTGTTGCTGTCGCGTTGTCGGCTGACAGGGAAACCAGCTTATCGGTAAGTGAGGACAAGTCCATTGTTTCGTTCTCCGTAGAAGCCTCCAGCAAGAATACACTTGGGTCTACACCGCTGGCGGCGAGTTTCTGATACGAAGACCCAAAATACGACTCGTCGTGGGAAACGATGCGGGCATTCTCTGCGCCGCCCTTACCCACGAGCGATAGCTCGTGCCATGATCCTAGACCGACCATCCGGGCATGGACACCATCTTTACCGATGGTGTTGCCCTTATCGTCTGTACCGGTCCAGATGTTCTCTGGCTTAGCCTCGGCTCCGAGATAATCGAAGCCAGACTTAGAATTTGTCAGCTTGCGAGGAATGACTGAGACCGAGACCTGATCGAGCGTACCCGAGTCGATCTTGTTCATCAGCTTGTCCTCGTTCTTGTCCATGAAGAACAGAACTCGAAGCTCAGACTCCGCACCGCGATCAACGACCTGTCCGTGGAAGGCGCGACCAGATGGGAGTCCATCAGTGTCATGCTGGATTTGGAGCGGAAGACTTTCAACAGAAAGCGACGCAGCCATTTCCAGTAGAAGCGAACGATCAGCAATCGCACCCTTGAACAGCGGATGATTCTTGCGAATCGGACGGTTGTTCAGAGCAATAGCTTCGTAGACTGCCAAGTTATCCGTGTTGACGGAAGTTCCGACAGACTGTTTTAGCAACGCTGTGATTTCGGGTGTCTTGGTAATTTGCTTCATGATTGATCAGATGATATACTTGTTGCTACTATGCAAATCCTGAAAGATTCAAGGCGATTCATTACACATCAAACGAGAGTGTCAGTTTTGCTTTTTGGGCTGGAGTCGCGTTGCTCGATGACTGTTTTGATCCTGCAGGGGATAGACTGCGGCCAAGAGGGTCACCATTCGGGCTTGCCTTGGACGCATCAATTCCGCCAGCCGGTGCTGGGGTCATAAAGCCGGTGCCGCTCAGGTCTGGTGCGCCATCTGGCGGCATACGACCGTACATCTGCAGATGATATTCCATATCCGTGATGATGCCGTCCGACAGGTCCTGACGAAGACGAGCAGACTTCAGAGCCCGCATCGTCTCAAGCTCAAGGTCTGGGCGTAGCTCAGCCTTGGCGAAAGTGACTTCGGCAAAACCTTGGTAGCCAGTCTGGTGTAGGATGAAGCTGAACATCTTGGTCAGCGTCTCGGCCAGTGGCTGGTTAAGTTCGTCAGCATTCATGGCAGCGATACGAGCTTCCACGGAACCGGTGTTGATGCCTGCGGCACCACGACCGATGACGGTACTCATGGTCTTGAGACCAGCTTGGTTCTGGGCGTTCAGGGTTTCGATGACATTGTCGATGTTGATGCCAACGCCGGGGCTCTTGTCATTGATGATCGAGGGAGTGACCGAATCAAAGTGAACGAATGCCTGATCGGCACGGATGCCTTCGATGGCACCACGAACTTCGTTCAGACGCAGGTTCATCCACTCACGAGTGGCCGTCTGGTCAGCCTTGATCGCAGCCGGAACCGACTTTAGCAGCACTTCCTCGACAACGGCCACGTCCATACGAGGGTAGCCGGTCTTTTGCATGATACGGTACAGGTCGTTGATTACCTGTTGACGCGCCGCAATCGTGTTAATTGCCGAGATGAAAGGGCTATAAGTGTAGATAGCCGTGGGGTCACGACGATAGAAGGACACAAAAAATGTAGGAATGTCCAGAGAAATTTCGTTTGAACCACCTGCGCCGCCCTGAATTTCCTGAACGGGCTTGTACTCACCGGGCTTCTTCTCGTACCAGCGGATAGACGACATGTCCACCATTCGCAGATCGGTCGGAGCAAGGGCCTTGTCCAAGATCAGTTCAGTCCCGATTGCCCCGCGAAGCAAGATCATGTAACGCATCTCTTCGCACAGCGATGAGAGCGAACGCTTGTTCTGGAAGCCGAGAGTGTAGTCTACCTGAGCCGTCAGCAGCTTGATTGCCTTGAGCAAATCCTTGGTTGCTTCCTTGTCGATCTGACCTTCAAGGTCACGTACAAGAATCATAGGCTCGGTGTTTGCTAGAGTTAGGTACGAGTTGACCGTAGCGGACATATCCGGGTCGGTCTTGATCAGATTCCGAATGAGCGTACGACTATCGTCAGCCCCACGGCTGGCGAAAATGTCGGTCAGGTGTTCCTGATAACCGGGTAGGGTAAGTGTTCGGTCAGTCTGTTGAGGATTGAACGTGCCTGTATAGGCTGCGCCCCCAGTCTTCCCAGATTTACCCAAGACGATTTGGAGCAGGTTAGAAAAATCGGAAATTGCTGCCAAGGTCTGGTGTCCTAACTATATAGCTCCCAACAACATGGGTTCTGAACGTCTGCGTTTCATGCTTATCTCTGGTTCACTTTGAACCTCTGCGATGAGTGGGTTCGCTGCGAAGGCCATCCGAGGGTCAGCATCAGAGCGAAATAGCAAGGCTTCATTGGCTCTAAAGGCAAACATCACATAGGCTAGGGCATGGAAGAAGTGGTCGTTTCCGGTAAGCTTCTGCCAGATGGCGGAAGTGTCTGGTTCCTCGATGCGGACCATATCTCGGAGATGCTGGACAATGAGGGCTTCATGCGACCCATATCCCGCGAAACGGATGCGGCGTTTTCTGACAGCCCCAACCACAGCGTCCAACATGATTGTGCGGTTAGCTTGGATGTGACTGAGTTCATCGAGTTCGGTTTTCTTGATGTTGACAGCCGGTGCCAACACCGAGTTAGCATACTCAACTGGAATGATTCGCTGATCCGTAAGATCACGAATTTCCTCAGCGAGTGGAGTATATGGGTTGCGGTCGATACATCCGCCAATGAGGTCATAGTCACGCATCAACGTTTTGAGTTCGTCAATGAGGTTAGTCGCAATGACCTGACGCCATCCGATAATAGTTGGAACCTCTTGACCGAGTGCCATGATGACCATGTGACAGGTGATGCCCATGTCAATCCCGACCATGATAGGAACCTTACCATGCTGAGGAACCGCAGACCCGTCCATGATGGCACGAATCTCAGGTTCACTCAGACGAGCGTTGCTATCATTGTAGGGCATACCCAGAACCGTATTGTAGAAGCGACGCATAGCGTCCTTCTGCTTATACTGAATAAGCTGGTCAACCATATACTCGATGGTTATGCGAGGGGTACAGAAGGGCGTAACTCGATAACCCCGTCCTCGTCGTCCTGCGAACCTTGGGACCCACTGCCGAAGCTCTGGGTCATGGAGATTGAGGGGACGGTGGCAGGTCTGACACTGGACGTAGGCTTCGCTGAGTGAAAGTCGGCTGGCGATATCAGCGTCGATTTCGGTGAGGTCATTGAGGTCACTTGGGAAACCGGGGATGATAACGTGTTTGGGGGTAAACTCGGGAATGTTCCATGAATTGCAATGTGAACACTTGGCCATGTACTCATGCTGATCGGACGTGCGATATGTCGCGTCCACGCCAAATCCTTCAAAGGTTGGAGTGGAAAAGCCTTGGGTAATTCGGATATCGGAACCCTGTAGGCGAGATTGAAAAAGGCCCAGCATCTCTTGATTCGATAGATCAACTTCATCATGGAACAATAGGTCCGCGTTAATCGACGTAGCATCGGATTCCTTGTTACCCACGAAGTAGCCAAACGATTGGTTGACTTGGTAAAGGTCCATGCGTCGGATAGGCTTCTCAAAGCCTAGGTTAAAAACTTTCTCCCCGTTGACAACCGGTGCGAAACGTGTTGTAGAAACACGACGATACATGTCATCATTGGGAAGGGTGAAGATACCAGAGACGGCAACGTTACGAGCGAGAAAAGCTGCGAACTTTCGCATCTGAACTTCGGTCAGTCCAATCTGGGAACACTTGATGACGGACATATTCGTGGACATATCATCCACGATTTGACGTTGAAATTCGTAACCTTTGAAGCTGAAGGGACGTTTCTTAAATGTTGTGTTCTTCTCAATCCATTGAGAATAGGTCATCGTATCCGAGTCTTCTGCAAATCTGCTTTTGACTTGTACACGGAAATCTTTTAGATACGGGTTAACCACAAAAGCCTCGGACGGACGGATAAAATATGCCCTTTTTAGATAAGGATGATAAAGCTGTTTACAACAAAGCCTACCAAGAGGCGAACAGAGTTGCCATTGCCGAACGCAAGAAACTCTATCGTCAAAAACGTAGGAAAGAACTCAGCACCTACCAGCTAGGGTATCATCAGTCCCGGTTAAAATCTGATCCAGCCTACAAGCTGGCCTACAATTTGAGGTGTCGTTTGCACAAGGCAATCAACATCCAGTCTAAGTCTGGCTCTGCGGTACAAGACCTAGGGTGTAGCATTCCTGAGTTCAAAGCCCACATAGAGAGTCTGTTTACAGAAGGCATGTCATGGGACAATCATGGCGAGTGGCACCTTGACCATATCAAGCCTCTCGCTTCGTTCGATCTTTCGGATCGGGACCAGTTCCTTGAGGCATGTCACTACAAAAACTACCAACCATTGTGGGCTTTAGATAACCTCAAAAAAGGTATGAGGTTTTAGCATCGGTCTATAGGACCGATGCAAAATTCCCTAGCGCGAATGCACCCTTTTCAATATCTAACAGTTGTTAGATTACAGGAGTTAAGCCATGCCATTCTATCCCTCACTGCGGGATGAGACGATTATGACGCTCAACGTCGTCGTTCAGAACCTCGCCAAAGACCCCGGTTACCTCAATAACCCAGAGTGTCCCTATTCAGACACTATCAAGAAGTTCTTTTCTTCCTCACGCACTATTGGGGAAGGAAAAAAAGAAGAAGTAGAAGATTTGTTTGCTCTAGATGATGGTGAGGAAGACCTCGACAAGATCGAAGAGCAGGTTAAGGCCATCATCAACGACCTTGAAGACTTCGGACGCAAGCTTTCGGTGTCGGACAGTACCGACAAGATGGGTTACTTCCGAACCAAGACCAGTTTGGTGGACAAACTGCTGACAATGCGAGAGCGGGTGTACAACATCAAGGAAATCAACGATTTCAAGATGACTTTGCTTGGATTTATGGACGAAGTGCTTACAAAAGATCAAATTACGGACTTTATGAAGCGCCTCGACGGTATTTTGGGAACAAAAAATGACGATATTTAGTAGCAATGCACCTGCATATTGGGCCGCTGGCCTGCCTGTAATCCCCCTAATCGAGCGCCAAAAGCGTCCTGCGATCCCTCGTTGGCAGCTATTTGCGGACAAAATGCCCTCTGCCGACGAGCAGCGGGTGTGGTTGGACACGTTTCCGAACGGAAATATGGGTCTTCCCATGGGTCCATCGTCGGGTTTGGTGTCGATTGACGTGGATACGGACGATCCGAAGGTGCTTAAGGTGCTGGATCAGGTGCTTCCACCCACTCCGTGGACTCGTGTGGGCAAAAAGGGCATGGTTCGCATCTACAAATACAACGGTGAGCGTACCAACCGCATCAAAAACGGTGGTGACGGGTCCATGATCTGTGAGGTGCTGTCTAAGGGCACCCAAATCGTACTGCCGCCCTCAATCCACCCTGATACGGGCCGTCCGTACACGGCGAACGTGGATTTGTATGACGTAATTTCTATTGTTCCGACACTGCCACCCAATATCGAGGAAGTTATTCGCACGGCGCTCGGCGCTGTGGGTGTTGACGTGTCCGTTGGGTCGTCCAATAACAAGACAATCGCATTCGTCCCTGCCGGGGCTCGTGATAACCAGATGGTTTACATGGCTGGGCTGTTTGCTCGGGCTGTGCTTCGTGGCGAACGTACGCTTATCGAAGTGCTGGGCGAGATGGAGACGTGGGTCACCAACTTCGTGGAGAAGGTGATTGGCGACGAGTTGTCTGTGCAAAAGGCACAGTCCAAGATCGTTGAGTTCCTTGTTCGCGATGTGACCGGTGAACGCCGCTCTGCCCTGCCTATTGGCTGGGACGAGGGCATGGACCCGGCTGACAAGGAGAAGCTGGGTCTGTCCTTTACCGAGGACGACGAGAAGTGGGCTATCGACAAGATCATGGCTTACCTTGTGACCGAGTTTGAGCGTCACGTTGACCAGAACTCTGAGGGTCGGGCTCAGGCTATCGATGTGGCTCTGGATCGAATTGCTCGTGCCGAGGGCTCCATGACCGTGCTGGACGAGGAACGCATCTTGCGTTTCATCCAACAGCAGAGTGGGAACACCCTGACAGTGGGGACGCTGCGGAAGCAAATGGCCTCGCTGCGTCATGGCGACATCGCTGGTGAGTCTCACCAAGAGGTTGCCGAGGCGGCTATCAAGTTCATCAGTAAGTTTGGTGAGCTTCGCTACTTCGCCACCAAGTTCTGGCAGTGGAAGGGTGCCTACTGGGAAGAAACCGATCAGGCGTACCTGCAGCGGATCATTGCCAGCGAGTATGGGTCTTACCCTGCTTGTAAGCGGTACTCTGACTACATGGGTGTGATGAAGGTTATGGCTTCGCTGATTTCCAAGGAATTGAAAACCGGCAATCTAAAGGGCCTGAATTTCGCCAATGGCTTCCTGACGGAAGACTTGGAGTTGATCGACCACAGTCCTGACCATGGGATGACCTATATCCTGCCGTACCGGTACACACCGAATACTGCCGGACACATGCCGATCTTTGGCCAGTATCTTGACGATAGCTGGGCAGAAGATGCCGACTACATGGATAAGGTTGCAGCCATTCAGGAAATGATTGGTGCAGCACTGTTCGGTGTGGCACCGGTGTATCAGCGGGCGTTCTGTCTGTTCGGGCAACCGGGCAGCGGCAAGTCCGTCATGTCCACCATCATCCGTGGTCTGTGCCCTGAGAATAGTCTTTCGTCTATTCCACCGCATGACTGGGGCGACAAGTTCTTGCCGATCCAGATGTTTGGGAAGGTGATCAACTTCGCTGGTGAGTTGAGCGAGAACAAGCCAATCCCCGGCGACATCTTCAAGCAGATCGTTGAAGGTGAGCAGATCACTGGTCAGAACAAGAATGAGACTCCGTTCCAGTTTCGTCCGGTCTGTGCCCAGATGTTCAACTCGAACCACTTGCCTAAGACTAAAGATTCTAGTGATGGCTTTAATCGCCGTTGGCTCATCATCGAGTGGAACAAGCGCGTTCCGGCTGACAAACGCATTCCCGATCTGGCCCAGATCATTCTGGAGTATGAGAAGGAAGCAATTGTTGCTTGGGCTGTGGAAGGGTTCAAGAGACTTCGTAAGAACAAGGACTACACGCTGCCAACTAGTCACATGGCCTGTATTGACCAGATGGCCACAGACAACAATAGCGTTCGCTATTTCTTGTCCGTGTCACCGCGTATTACTATCGACCGGACCAAGAAAGAGGCTGCACATACTAGTGCAACCAAACTCCATGGGGAGTACTGGTCGTTCTGTATTGGGATTGGCACACCTCAAAGGGTGTCTTTGCAAGCTTTCCTTCGCATGATGCGAGAGCTTCAACCAGTCTTTGGCTTCGATGAAGAGATCATAACGAACTCTACTGGCGCTCAGGAAGTTATATACAAACACATCAACCTGAGAGTCTGACATGAACGTGAAAAAGAAAGCCAATAAGTTTGGCAAACAGTTGGTGGACTTGCTTACGGTACAAGGCAAGCTTCCAGCCGAGGTCATCACCTATGTGATGGCAACTGAAATGATCCACATGATGGTGGGGGACGAACACCCCTCCGTGGGGCTGAACGAGTTGTTCAACATCATGAGGGTCGCCGCGATGGATCAAGGCTACCGGATAGAGTTCCATCCGCCTGATTCGCCAACGATGCACTAGGGGTCCTTCGGGACCCCTTTCTTTTTGTGGGTCTGGTTCTGGACCTAGGGTGCTATGATAGCACCTGATTTTTTTCAAAATTTTATTCACTAGATTTTGGCCTATAGGGGGGTCTAACCCCTTGATATCGTTGAAAAAAGGTGTACACCTTACCCTTGACTTATGGCACAGTCCTGTTAGATTGAAGTCATCGGGGCAGACGGCTCCGGTGGCTGGCGGGGCAAGGACCTGCTAGTCAAGCCTCAAGTGCCAAAGCTGTGACTATGCCCGAAGTCCCTCAAGATTTCGACCGGCGAAGCTAAATCTCCTACACAGGGGGATCATAGTGGCCCACATCATGCGACCCTGCGGGGTAGAGCAATAAGGCCATACTTGTGAGACAGGGAGTTAATCCGTGTCACGTGTGAATTGTGTCAAGAGCAGCGACAAGCCTTAACGGGTGGACTGGTCTAGCATAAGGAAGTGTGACGACGCCCGCTATTTACCCAGCGGTCGAGGATTATAAGTATATTTGCCCAGATAGGACGTACCCACACCACGGGTGAGCCAATACCAAGGTTCCCGTGCGTACCAGATTAAGGTTGTGGCATGCTAAGGTTACAAAGACCGACTATCAAATAAGAAATTGTCACAGGTTTGCATCGCAAGCCCTAGGTAAACGCCTAGGGTCTGTATGTGCAAATCATTGCACATTTCTGGAGCAATCTAAAAATGTCATCGATCAACTACAACAAACTTTCGACCCTTGCAGAGTTCAAGGCCGCAGCAAATTCGCTCTTCAAGCGTAATATGTCGGCCAAGCGTGACATGCAGTCGGCCCTCATGTGTGCTGTCACACACATGCACAACCATGGCGACTATGACCGCATGGTCGCCCTGCTGGGCGTGGGTGCATCGTTCGGCAAGAACCTCGACGTGGCCCTGCAGGAGTGGGTGCTGAAGTACACTTGGCTCACCCTTGACCCCAAGTCCAAGGAATGGTCCAAGGACAAGACCAAGACTATGGACGTGGAAGGTGCGGCTGCTCAAGAGTGGTGGACGTGTGAACGTGCTGGCAAGGCCCAGCCATACGACTTCCAGAAGGCCCTCAATGCCCTGTTCGACGGTCTGGCCAAGGAACTGGCCAAGCCCGACACCACGCTGGACAAGAACACGGTCTTTTCCGGCATCGAGACCAAGCTGCGCGATATCCTGCCTGTGGAAGACCAGATCGCCACGCTCTTCGACCGGGTTCCGCTTCTGGACCAGAACGCGATTATCCTGCAGTTGATGGCGGCTATGCCGCAGGTCGAGGTCCAGAGCGCGGCCACCGAAGTCGAACCCATCGCAGAAGCTGCCTAAGAACCCCGCTGGGGGCCGTAAGGCCCCCGGCTTGGCTCTGGACCTAGAAAGTGAGAAACGCCGTGAGCATGCTCTACAAGCCCAGCAAGTGGGTATTCAACCACTCGACGCGCAAGTATGTCCGTTCGAACCCCGGTATTCCGGTGGAATTGCGCTCAACTACCAAGATACGGTCGGGATTGATAGCGATCCAACAGTCCTGAGCGGGTCCGCGTGACAGGCTCTTTTGGTTTTGGACATGGATGTGGTACTATTTTACCACATCCGTGAATTTGGGAGAAAAACCGTGGGTTATCTGCTGAACTACCACCCCGAAAAGGTGATGATTGCCGCCGCCATTGTGGCTCTAATTCTGATTGTTGTCTGGTTTCCAGCCTGACAGCAATCCCTGTGTGAAACATCACATCTTCCCTCACTTAGTAAACAAGCTAACATGGCAATGTAAGTTGAAGCGTGAAGTGCGATGTTTCTCACAGGGATTGTCCCTGCTTGGAGTCTATCGTGATCGTGAAGCCCGATATCTACCGATTGTTTACGGCGCAAGCCAATGATGATTGGAAAGCGTCCAATCGCATGATTAACGAACTGGTTCGCCTTGGCATTTTGACCAAGGTGTAAGAAATTCAGCCCATTGTGGAGTTCAACGCCGTAGTCAGCGACTGCGATGGGCTGAATGCTATAATCACATAGGTACAGGTGCAGACTGCTGGCCAGCATGGTACTGCTCTGAGCAAGGCTCAATCGGTTCGATCCCGACCCTGTATCTTTGTGATTATAGGAGGATAAAATGTAATAATATTACATTTTGTGTGAGAAAATCATAAGAGGAAAAGCCGATCATGTCTCGATCCCACGTTAGCATCATGTGAAGCTGAGAGCGCAATCTCTCTGATAAAACTTGCCGTTGAAATAGACGTATATTTGCGGACCCCCAATGATCGATCCCGACAAAGGGCGTAGGGTTTGACGCTTTGCCAACCGCCTAGAGCGGATTAGATTATCTAGACGGTAATCTGGGCCTGTCACCGATGCGTTCGGAACAGGCCCACAATGCCTTGGTCGTAACTTGCGAGTTACGATCTGGGTATTGTGCCCAACTTGGAGAGAACGAAAATGAAAGCCAACGATGTGAAGCGCAATCTCGTGAATGCGGTTTCCAATCCTCATCGTGTGCCATCGCAACTGACTTCCCAGTTGCACAAGTGGGCATTCCGCAAGTGAACGCCTTCACCCAGCGTATGAGCGCCGTGACCTATGAGGGCACGACCTCGATCCACCCC
>Ga0247806_10001123_pt1 | contig 13653 bp, 13 predicted proteins | sample UWRJL059202B1_FD_179935 | JGI IMG/M metagenome (GOLD analysis project Ga0247806, IMG submission 179935) | Plant litter microbial communities from Arlington Agricultural Research Station in Wisconsin, United States - UWRJ-L059-202B-1 | ecosystem: Environmental > Terrestrial > Plant litter >... | reverse complement strand
CCTTAGATATGGGGGCTGGCCTTTGGCCGGCCCCTTTTTTCGTGTGATGGAGTTTTTACAATGTTTCGATCTGCCGCCCGGGTCACCGCAATCCTCGCCTTGCTGAGCACTACGGCCTTGGCGCAGGAGGCCTTGCCCAGCGCTTCATCGCCCACGCCGACCCAGCTACAGCAATCTGGCCTGACGCCACCGACCGTGCTGTCGGAAGGCTATGCGGCGCGTGCGAGCGATATCCTCGTGACCCAATTGCTGGGGCAGACGGTCTATACCTCGACCGCCGACGACGCGCAGGAGATCGGAACGATCAACGACATGGTGGTGACCTCCGGCGAGGGCCTGTCCGCGGTCGTGATCGGCGTCGGTGGCTTCCTCGGAATCGGCGCCAAGGACGTGGCCATCAATTTCAGCCAGCTCGAATGGGCGACAAGGGAAGACGGCAGCCGTCGCTGGGTGCTCGACGCCACCGCCGAAACCCTGACCAATGCTCCGGCGTTTATCTGGGGCGACAGCGAAGAGGTGACGGGCGAGCCTGCAATGTCTCCTGCCGAAGAAGAAGCGCAGCTGGTCGACGGCAATCCAAATGCTGCGCCAGTCGATCCAGCGCTGACCACCGACGAGCCGGAGCGCCAGCGCATCGCAACCCCGCTCGATCGCACCGGCTTTGCCGATTTCGACGAGACCGGTCTCACTGCCGAAGAACTGCGCGGCATTGGCGTCTATGGCATCAACGACGAGCAGATCGGCACGATCGGCGATATCCTGACCAATCCCGATGGCAGCTTTGACGCCGTGATCGTCGATGTCGGCGGCTTCCTCGGCCTTGGCGCCAAGCCTGTCGCAGTGGGCTTCGACAATCTGGCGTTCTCGTCGGACACCGCTGGCGCGCGCTATCTGTTCTTGAATACGACGCGCGAACAGCTTGAAGCCCAGCCGGCCTATGATGCCGCCACCTACGAAACCGACCGCCAGGCGCAGCGCATGGTGATCGTCCCCTGATCGACACAAAAAGGCCCGCGTGATGCGGGCCTATTTTCATCGGTTCACATTAGCGGTAGGTGCCGACCTTGAGCTGCTCGACCCCGTCGCGATTGTGCTCGCGCTGGTCGAGCTGTTCGACCTTTTTCAGATCTTCGATGGCTTCGACCATGCCGTCCTGGGCCGCCTCGAGCTTGCCGCGCATATCGTTGGCCGAAGCCAACAGATTGTCGCGCCGGGCAATCGCCGCCTTGGCGAAGGTGGAATAGGCAAAATGGGTGATATCGGCGATGCCGGTCTTGGTGTGCTCGATTTCGATCTGCTGGTCCAGCTCGCTCGCCATGCGCTCGAAATCTCTGACCATCATTTCGATCTGCGCAACCTGCCGGCGCTTCTCGTCCACCTGGAACTTCTTGAGCCGAATGAGGCTCTCGCTGCGCGATTTCAAGACCTGTACTCCTTACACACCAAGTCAGTCCCGGAGCTTGAACAAAGCCCCGTCAGATGGCACGTCCACCGCCCCGACGATCGTCCCAACCGATCATCGTTGCCCCCTGCCGCTTGTGGCCTAACGCAGCCGCGACGATCGGGGACAAAAGCTGTCGCACCATCTTTTCTCGGTCCTGACCCTCTCTGGAAGCCCCCAGCCAGATCAGTTCCTGTGTCTCCCCAACGCGGGAGACAGCCCCTCCAGTCACCGCGCGCGATGATCCTTGCTGGCTTCGTGCCGTCACCATCGACGGAAACGGTAAACAGTCCGGTAACGAAATGCCGCCGTGAGTGCTGCCAGACTGCAATGATGGCAAATCTGTGAAGCCTGTGGCAAACCGGCCACAGCGTGTGCGGTGGACCCCCAGCACGGGCCCTGATTTCGAATCAGCGCGTAACCACTCGTTAACGCCTGTGGTCTAATTTGAGCATTGGAGCATTCCGTCCGCTGCCTTGTGCCGGCCGATTTCCAAACCCACCCATAACCGCCAATGCGTGAGTCCCAAGAGTCGCTTACCAAGGCGAGTTAAACCATTTTCTTAAGAAAAATTTATAGAATTAACCATTGTTTTCCAATGGGTTAGTCTTAATCAATCCTAACGCCGATTGCGTATTGCGGAACCGAATTAAACTTTGTTAACTATTTGAGCTTAGGGTTCAGTCATATCCAGACGGGCTGGCGTGAGCAGGCCAGGCTCACGGTTCCAGCGGAAAAATGACAAGGGGAATATGAATGCGGGTACTCCTCATCGAGGACGACAGCGCCACAGCGCAGAGCATCGAGCTGATGCTGAAGTCCGAAAGCTTCAACGTCTACACCACCGATCTGGGTGAAGAAGGCGTCGATCTCGGCAAACTCTACGATTACGATATCATCCTGCTCGATCTCAACCTGCCCGATATGAGCGGCTATGAGGTGCTTCGCACCCTGCGCGTCGCCAAGGTGCAGACGCCGATCCTGATTCTCTCCGGTCTCGCCGGCATCGAGGACAAGGTTCGTGGCCTGGGGTTTGGCGCCGACGATTACATGACCAAGCCGTTCCACAAGGACGAGCTGGTTGCCCGCATCCACGCCATCGTGCGCCGCTCCAAGGGCCATGCCCAGTCGGTGATCTCGACCGGCGAGTTGACCGTCAATCTCGACACCAAGACCGTCGAAGTGCACACCCAGCGCGTGCATTTGACTGGCAAGGAATACCAGATGCTCGAGCTGCTCTCCCTCCGCAAGGGGACGACGCTCACCAAGGAGATGTTCCTCAACCACCTTTATGGCGGCATGGACGAACCCGAACTCAAGATCATCGACGTGTTCATCTGCAAGCTGCGCAAGAAGCTTTCGGTCGCCACCGGCGGCAAGAATTACATCGAAACCGTCTGGGGCCGCGGCTATGTGCTGCGCGAGCCCGACGAAAGCGAAGTCTACGCCGAGAACGTTGCCTGACCCCAACAGGCGCTCTGGCCCAATCGACAACCCCGCAGGGTGCGCCGTGCGGGGTTTTTTGTTTTGTATCTGTCATGGCTAGCTGCAACACTGCCGGAACTTGGCCAATCGCTTTGCGTTGGTTGCTCAGCGTCCATCACCCGGGGTTTTCGTCATGCCAGACTTGTCGCAGCGCCTTCGAGAGCCACTCGTGCTCGTTATCCTGATCGTCGCTGTGGCTGGCTGGCTGGCGTTCCTTGCCATGTGGATCAATTCCGCAAGCCAGACCGGCAATCTGCAGCAGTCGATCGCGACCTTGACGCAGGACCGCGACGCCCTGTCAGTGCAACTGTCTGAAAACGAAACTGCCAATGGCGCTTTGACGGCGTTGCAGGACCAGATCTCGACGGCCCAGACCGACATGGCCGCCAACACCGCATCGCTCGAAACTGTCAAAACCGAGCTTGCGGCGCGCCAGACCGATCTCGACACCGTCAATTCGACGCTCGAAGCCAATCGCGCCGAGGCCAGCGCCTTGCAACAGCAGGCTGACGCTGCGACCCAGACCACCAACGAGCTGACCGCCAAGCAGACCGATCTGCAGGCGCAGATCGATGCCGGCAACCAGCAGTTGGCCGATATCAACACCCGCGTCGAAGCGGCTCGACAGCAGGAGGCAACTGCCACCGCCAATGCCGCCCAGCTGACCAGTGAAGCGGCGACGACGACGGCGGCGCTGGCCGATCAGCAGACGCAGCTGCAGACCGCACGCGAACAGCTGACCACGGCGCAGACCCAATTGGCCGAGCTGGCTACACAGACCGAAAGCGCCGGCACCGATCTTGCCAATCTGCAGCAGCAACTGACCGATCTGCAGACCCGTCGCGATCAGCTGTCGTCTGAAGTTGCCAATTACCAGAACCAGCGCGATACGCTCCAGCCGCAGGTCGATACGCTGACCCAGACCATCGCCGATCGTGGCAGCGAACTTGCTGCGCTGGAGGCGAATATTGCCGAGGGCATTGCGCAACGCGATGCAGCCGCTGCAACGGGCCGTTTCGTCGTGTCGGCCTCGGGATCGGCCCAGGGCCTGTCGCTCAACCTTGGTCCGGACAACGCGTTCGAATTGTCCAACCGCACCGGTCGCAGCGTCACCGGTCGCTATCAGCTGACCGACACCCAACTAGTGCTGTCGGACGCCACGGGCAATCTGGGTAACGCCAGCTTCCCGATGACCTGCCCGATCACCCGCGCCGACGGCGGTTTCACCATCGGTGAGGGCGAAGGCTGCGCTCTCTCCGGTCTCGAATTCGATCGCGCCCCCTGATCGCTCGGGCGCTGGTCTCTTACGATCAGACGCAGGGTCTTGCCTAACCGGCGAGGCCCTGCTCTTTTTTGCCCATGACCATGAGTGATGAAACACATCGCGCCGTTGCGCAGATTTGCAAAAGCGAAGGGCCACGGCTGATCGCCGGGCTGACGCGCATGGTGCGCGATATTTCACTGGCCGAAGAGCTGACGCAGGATGCGTTGGTCATTGCGCTCAACACCTGGCCCCGGACCGGCGTCCCCGACAATCCGGGCGCCTGGCTGATGCAGACCGCCAAGCGACGGGCCATCGATCTGTTCCGCCACCGGAAAATGGCGGCAGGCAAGCTGGCCGAGCTTGGGCACGGTATCGACACCGACCGACCCGATGTCATCGGTCGCCTGCATGAAACGATGGATGATGACGTGGGCGACGATCTGCTGCGGCTGATCTTCACGGCCTGCCACCCGATCTTGCCGGCGGAAAGCCGGGTGGCACTGACTTTGAGGCTTCTGGGTGGCCTGACCACGGAAGAGATCGCCCGCGCCTTTCTGGCCAATGAAACGACGATCGGCCAGCGCATCGTGCGGGCCAAAAAAACCATTGCCGAGGCGGGTATTCCTTTTGAGGTGCCAGGCGGCCCCGATCGCGCCGAGCGGCTGTCCTCGGTGCTGGGCGTGCTGTATCTGGTGTTCAACGAGGGTTATTCCGCCACTTCGGGGCAGGACTGGATCCGGCCGCACTTGTGTGCCGAGGCGATCCGGCTCGGGACGGTGCTGGCGCAGCTGATGCCCGACGATTCCGAGGTGCATGCCTTGCTGGCGTTGATGACGATCCAGGCGTCCCGCACGCCAGCGCGCACCAGTGCCACGGGTGAGCCGGTGCTGCTGTCGGATCAGGATCGATCCCTGTGGGACAGCGGTTTGATCGCGACAGGGCTTGCAGCGCTGGAGCGGGCCGAGGCCCTGGGCGGGGCCCGCCAGCCCTATGCGCTGCAAGCGGCGATAGCGGCTTGCCACGCTCGCGCCGTCACGGCGGATGCCACCGACTGGCCGCGCATTGCAGCGCTCTACGAGCGTCTGGTGCAGGCGCACCCCTCGCCCGTCATCGAACTCAATCGCGCTGTGGCGGTTTCGATGGCGGAGGGACCCGGCGCCGCACTGGTCATTCTCGATCGGATCCGTGACGATCCGGCGCTCAAATCCTATCACCTGCTGCATGGCATCAGGGGCGACATTCTGAGCAAGCTGGGGCGGCACACCGAGGCCATGCTGGAATTCCGGCGGGCCGCCGAACTCACGCGGAACGAGCGCGAACGCGCCTATCTGTCGAGGCGCGCCGACGGGCTGGCGGACTAGCCGCCAGCGTTCCAGGTCAGGCCGAAACTGGCTGGGCTATTTCTGCCGGCGCCTTGGGGATGGCACGCAGATAGAACACGGCGTCGTCGATGCCGATGCTGATCTCCATGTCGGTCATGCGGGCCAGAATGCCGGTGTAGAACGGTTGAATGCCCCGCGCGTCGACCGAGCCTTCCTCCGGCATGCCTGAAAGCAAACCGACGCAGCCTGACGGAATCAGCGTCTTCTGGCGCTTTTCCGGATCGCTTTTCGAGGAGAAATCGAAGCGCTCATTGCCCGCGTCGCCGGTGATCGCCGCCGTCACCTGGCCACCGCGCGGCACGGACATCGCTGCGATCAGCAGCATGTTCATGAACAGCTTGGCCTTGTGCTTGGGCAACAGGATCAGCGGCACATTCCACTCGAGGTCGGCCTTTTCGATCTCGAACAGAATGCGGGCGACGCGTTCGCACTCGCGGGTGTCGATATCGGTGCCGGCAGTCGAGGAGGCGCCATAAGCCAGGCGTGCAAACTCGAGTTTGGCGCGGCTCTGGCGGGCTGCGCTGGCGATCAGATCGCGGGCGCCTTCGGCCATGTCGCCCTGGTTGGGATCGCCCAGGACTTCAAGGCCGTTGCCTATGGCGCCGATCGGGTTGATCAGATCGTGGCAAACCCGGCTGCACAGCATGGCGGCAAGATCGGTTGCCTTGAGCTCGATGATATCGGCCATGGGGACGTCTCCGTAAGGCGGCAAAGCGCTAAGAATCACTGCTGCACACCCTAGCGGCAGATGGTTAAAACTAGACGTACATTCGGGTTCAGGCCGGCGCGCGGCGCAATTCCGGCTCCACAAGGGCCACGTACGGCAAAACAAAGGCGCGCATGGTTAAGATTTGTTTAGAGGTTTGCGTCATCATCGGAACCAGCAAATGGCAGTCCGGACCTCCGTACTCGCCTCACCAGCGGTTCGGGCTGTAACAGCCGGCACCGGCCAAGCCGTGGCACCAGGAGACTTATCCGATGTTCAAGCGCCTCGCCGTCCTACTCGCCCTGATCACCGCCCTCTGCGCTCCCCTGCCCGCCGCCTATGCCCAGGGCTCGGTCAGCGACAGCTTTTCGGGTGACGAGCTGGTCGACAGCGGCAGCAAGTTTTTCGGCGATGCGTCGCAGGGTCTCGCCTCGGTGGTCGAGCGCGCGGTCAGCGAATTTGGCCTGCCCAATGGCTATATCCTCGGTGAAGACGCCGGCGGCGCGCTGTTTGCCGGCGCTCGTTATGGCGAAGGCACCGTCTATACCCGCAACGCCGGACAATATTCGGTGTTCTGGCAGGGCCCGTCGATCGGCTTCGACGTCGGCGGCGACGGCTCCAAGGTCATGATGCTGGTCTATAACCTCAACCAGATCGGGGATGTGCTGGGGCGCTATGCCGGGGTCGACGGGTCGGCCTATGTGCTGGGCGGGTTCGGCATGACCGTGCTCAAGCGTGGCCCCGTCGTCATGGTGCCGATCCGCTCGGGTGTCGGCGCCCGGCTGGGTGTCAGCGTCGGCTATCTCAAGTTCACCAATGAGCCCACCTGGAACCCCTTCTGACCAAAATCCTCGCGGTCGAACAGGCGTCAGGTGACCCGGGCGGCAAAAGCCGGTAAGGTCGATCGCATATTTCTTTTGGCTTGAAGCCAAGGGGTGCTATTGGGCTCGACCGGCCCAGTAGCCGATGTGCCGGGTTGGAGCGTGCCTCATGCTGATCGAAAACATGATGTACTTCGCCCTCGGCACACTGGTGACGGCCCTTTTGACCCTCATCATCCTGCCCGCGATCTGGAAACGCGCTGTGCGCCTGACCAAGCGGCGCATCGAAGCGGCCACCCCGATAAGCCTCTCAGAATTCCGGGCCGACAAGGATCAGTTGCGGGCCGAGTTCGCGCTCTCGACGCGCAAGCTGGAGATGACGGTGGAATCCCTGCGTGGCCGGCTCGCCGAACAGCTGGGCGACGTCAACCAGAAGCGCAGCGATCTGGCTGCCCTCCTGGCTGAACGCGACAAGCACGTCTCGATCGTCACGGAAATGGAAAGCCGCGAAGTCGAGTTGCGCGCCCGCGTCATCGAGCTTGAGCGCGAAGTCGCGGACCTTGCCCAGCAGATCCGCCACCGCGACCGTACCGCCGAGGTACGCGAGGCCGAACTGGCGCAGCTCCGCCAGTCACTGACCGTGGTATTGCCGCTCGAAGATATCGACAGCGACAGCAACAGCGAAGAGACTTTCGAAACGGCGGAGGCGCGACTGGTCGAAGCCGAAACCCGGCTCAACGCCATTTTGGCTGGAAAGCAGGCCGAAAAGAGCGAGCCGATGTTGGCCAAGCAGTTGGGCGACGACGCCGAGCTCGAGACTCTCCGCACCAAAGTGCTCAATATCGAAACTGCGCTGCTGACTAGCGCCGACGACAAGCCGCTGGCCGAGACAAAACTGCGCCGCCAGCTCGGCGAAATCGCGACAGCCGCCAGTCGCGTGGTCTCTGGCCAGGACAACACCGAGATTCCTGCCAGCAACGAACCGGAAAGCCTGTTCGATCGGGTGCAGCGTTTTGCCGACCAGCCCGAACCGCAAATCGCGCCGGCGCCGGTGGTCAAACCCAAACGGAAACGCCCAAATGCTGCCGCCAAGCGCATCAAAGCGCTCAACGAAATCCAGGGGCGCTAGGGCTTACCGGCCGATCACGACGCTCCGCTTCAATTCCCCAGTCGCCTCATCGAACAGCGCCAGCGTCGTCACGCCATCGAGCGTATAGGTGACATTGATCTCGCCCGAATTGACCACGGCTCCCAGGATTTCCGCGCCTTGCGGCACATTGACAGCCTCCACCAGCGTCGGCAACGGCGCATCGCGCATGACGCGATAGACAATGGCGAAGCCAATCGCCATAAAGCCCAGCAACAGGATGCTGATCGATATCCCGAACGAGCGGCGCGCCTTGGCGAACACCGCCTGCGCCTCGGGGGATAGTGGCTCGTCCGCTTTGGAGCCGCCTGGCTCAGTCTGATTGGGATCGCTCATGGCCGAAAATACCGCACTGGAGTTCGAGGTCGACGAGGTCGAGGTCATTGTAGATGCCGAGATGGCCGGTGGACGGCTCGATGCTGTCCTTGCCAAGGCGCATACCATCTTGAGCCGCAGCCGGATCAAGGATTTGATCCAGTCCGGCGCCGTCACCATCGACGGCAAGGCCGTCAGCGAGCCCAATTACCGGCTAACGACGGGCGAGACAATCATTCTTCTTGCGCCGCCACCGCTCGATGCCGATCCCGAGCCGCAGGACATTCCGCTCGACATCTTATACGAGGACGATCAGCTCATCGTCATCAACAAGCCTGTGGGCATGGTCGTGCACCCCGCGCCCGGCAGCCCTGACGGCACGCTGGTCAATGCCCTGCTGTTCCACTGCGGGGATAGCCTGCAAGGCATTGGCGGGGTCAAGCGGCCCGGTATCGTGCACCGGCTCGATCGCGATACCTCTGGCGTCATGGTGGCTGCCAAGACCGAGAAGGCACACAAGCATCTGTCCGAGCAATTTGCCGATCATGGCCGTACCGGCCCGCTGCACCGGGCCTATCTGGCCTTTGTCTGGGGCACGACGGAAACCGGCAAGGGCACCATCGAGGCGCCGCTGGGCCGCGACCAGAACAATCGGCTCAAGCAAGCCGTTCGAAAGGACGGTCGCGAGGCGATTACCCATTATTTCGTCGAAGCGCGCTTTGGCGGCGAGGGCTGGGACATCACGCGAGTGCAGTGTCACCTCGAGACCGGTCGCACCCACCAGATCCGCGTGCACATGGCCCATATCGGCCATCCCCTGGTGGCAGACACGGTTTATGCGTCAGGTTATGCGACCAAGATCAACCGGCTGCCAGCCGATGTCGCGGCGCCCATTATCGCGCTTGGGCGGCAAGCCCTGCATGCGGCCGAGCTCGGCTTCGAGCATCCGGTGACCAAGGAAGAAATGTTTTTCGAGGCCCCGCTGCCGCCCGATCTTGAAGCTCTGGAAGAGGCACTGGAAGAGTATGACAAGGCTTTTGCCCGCTAACCTCGGCTGCGACTCACCGCTTGGTGAATGAACTTTGCACCGCCTGAGGACGTATCAATCTCGAAGTTTGGCAGTCGAACCTTGAAATTTTTCGATTTGTAACGGGTCCGGCGGCCAATCGCTCTTACATTCGCCAAAATGCGGATTATATATCCATCGTAATATGACGATGGGCCAGTTTGGCCATCGTCGATATTTTCTGCCCTGCTGGGCGCGAGACGGCTCTGCAATGTAGCCGCAATCTGGCGATCCTAGCGTGGGAGACATTGAAAGGGGTGCATTGATGGCCCAGACCAATCTTCCTGTCCTCTCCGCTGAAGGGGGCTTGAGCCGCTATCTTCAGGAAATTCGCAAGTTCCCCATGCTGGAACCCGATGAAGAATTCATGCTGGCCAAGCGCTACAAGGAACACGCGGACCCTGCGGCCGCCCAGAAAATGATCACCTCGCATTTGCGCCTCGTGGCCAAGATCGCCATGGGCTATCGCGGTTATGGCCTGCCGATTGCCGAAGTGATCTCGGAAGGCAATGTCGGCCTGATGCACGCCGTCAAGCGCTTCGAGCCCGACAAGGGTTTCCGGCTCGCGACCTATGCCATGTGGTGGATTCGCGCAGCCATTCAGGAATACGTGCTGCGCAGCTGGAGCCTGGTCAAGATCGGCACGACCGCTGCGCAGAAGCGCCTGTTCTTCAACCTGCGCAAGGTGAAGGGGCAGATTGCGGCACTTGATGACGGTGCGTTGCACCCCGACCAGATTGCCCAGATTGCGACCACGCTGAAGGTGACTGAAGCCGACGTCGTGTCGATGAATGCGCGCCTGTCGGGCGATGCATCGCTCAATTCGCCGATGCGGGCCGACGAAGGCTCGTCCGAATGGCAGGACTGGCTGGTCGACGACACTCCAAGCGCCGAGACGACGCTGGGCAACAGCGAGGAATATGCCGAGCGCATGGGCCTGTTGAACAATGCCATGGACGTACTCAACGAGCGCGAACGGGCGATCTTCCAGGCCCGCCGCCTGCAGGAAAATCCCTCGACTCTCGAGGAGTTGGCCCAACAGTACGACGTTAGCCGCGAGCGCATCCGGCAGATCGAAGTGCGAGCCTTCGAGAAGGTGCAGGACGCTGTTCGGGTTGCGTCGCACGCCTAAAACGGGCTTGCAATATTTGGGAAAGGGTCGCTTCGGCGGCCCTTTTTATTTTTGTGGTGGGTGAACCCCCACCTGGCCTCCCCCCGGTATAGGGGGAGGGACATATCGGGTGTTGGGCGACATGTTGCCTCGACCCCAGATCAGTTCCTCCCCCTCTACCAGGGGGAGGCTAGGTGGGGTCTGCTGAAGCCATCAAGTCCCACAGCCGTTCCTTGCCCAGGATCAGGAGCCACGGCGTATCATCCGCCGGTATGATCTGGACGGGTTCTCCTGTACCCTCGTTGGACGTACCGATCAGCCCTCCGGGTTCGAGCGTCAGTCCGTCCATGGGATAAAACAGCCCGGTCGAGTGCTTGAACGATATCGGCAGCAACGGATGGATAGACACACGCTCGCCTTTGGCCGCCGCAAAGCCGATGGATCCGACCACAGCCAGCGCCACATCGACCTCATCGACCAGCATGAGCTTTCGGCTCGGGGCGAACTGCAGCACGGCGCTCAGCGCGGCGAGCGTATGATCGAGCCGCTTGCCAGTCATGCCAAGCGCCAGCGTGAGCGGTGCATTGGTCGAATACAGCGCTTTCTGGAAATCGGTGGTGATCTGTTCGGGAATGTGGATGACCTGCGTCCGGGCTTCCCAGGCCGCGCGATCGGTGAGGCTGTCGAGGTCGCCAATGATCGCCGCGGGGATCAGCCCGGCAGCGCCGATCGCATCGCCGCCGCCATCGGCGCCGACCAGCACCACGCCGCGGCGGTCTAGTTCAACCAGCAGCGCCGGATCGACCACGCCGCCGCCGACGATGGCCATAGGTGTGTCGAATACGACGATGGTCGCATCCGCGACGGGGGCGGAAGTCTCTTGCACTGTCACAAAGCTCTCATTAAATGTGGGGTGTCTCGCTGGGGTGTTTCGGAATTTCCGGAGCTGAGAGTTACCCATTGAACCTGAACCAGGTCATGCTGGCGGAGGAAGTTCGAGATGGCAAGGGCGTCTCGACGCGTCTGGCCATTGACACATATCCCTTCACTCATGGCCGCAACCACATGAAGGGACTTGACCATGGTCAAATTCACCTCACTGGCGCTTGCGGTCCTATCCGGACTGCTCGCCACGCCTGCCTTCGCGCAGGAAGCGCCCAAGCTCACCATCTATACCTATGACGGCTTTGCCGCCGAATGGGGCCCCGGCCCGGGGCTCAAGGCTGGCTTTGAAGCCATCTGCGGCGGCTGCAGCGTCGAGTTCGTCGCAGCGGACAGCTCGATCGGCACGCTGCGCCGGGTTCAGCTCGAGGGCGACAGCACGCCAGCCGATCTGATCGTCGGTCTCGATACCGCGATAGACGGCGAAGCACGCGACACCGGCCTGTTTGCCGAGCATGGCCTGTACTTCGACGATTTGAGCTTGCCCTACGCCTGGAACGACAAGAATTTCGTGCCCTTCGACTACGCGCATTTTGCCTTCGTCTATGACACGGACAAGGTGGCCAATCCGCCAAAGTCGTTCAAAGAGCTGATCGCCATGCCGGACGACTTCAAGATCGCCATTCAGGATCCGCGCTCGGCTACGCCTGGCCTGGGTTTGGTGTTGTGGATCAGGGCTGCCTATGGCGATGAGGCACCGGAGATCTGGGCAGGGCTGAAGCCGCACATTCTGACGGTGACGCGCGAATGGAGCGAAAGCTACAATCTGTTCCTCGAGGGCGAGGCCGACATGGCACTGAGCTATACCAGCTCGCCGGTTTACCACATCGTCGAAGATGATGACGACACCATCAAGGCGGCGCTGTTCAGCGAGGGGCATCTGGCGCAGACCGAAGTCGCCGGCGTGCTGAAATCCTCCAAGCACAAGGCATTGGCCATCCAGTTTCTGGAGTATCTGACCTCGGGAGCAGGCCAGAAGGTGATCCCGACGACCAATTGGATGTTCCCGGTGGTCGATCTCGGGGATCAGCTGAACCCGGCTTTTGCCGCCCTGCCGCAGCCGACGGAAACGCTGACGCTGACCGATGCGGATATCGAGGCCAACAGCGCCGCCTGGATCGATGAGATGCTCAGAGCGATCCAGTAGGCCAAGCAAGGACTAGCCCCGTGGGTACATCCATGGGGCCAGTCCACGCGCAGGACAAAGAGATGAGCAACATCATGCCGCGCCGGCCCTTTCGCATAGGCGCTGCCATCGCCTTGGCGCTAGCGATCGCTGCGCTGATCGCTCTGGTATTGTGGTCGATTTTCGCGGCCGCTAGCGACGCGGGCAGCAGCGCCTCGCGCATCGACGTCTCGCATTTGTTGCGGATGACATCGCTGCAGGCTGGCCTCACCACCCTCCTCTCGCTGGCGGCTGGCATGGCGCTGGCCTGGGCGCTCAACCGGCTGCGCTTTCCAGGCCGTGACCTGCTGGTTGGGCTGTTTGCCTCGGCAATCGTCACGCCCGGAATGGTGGTGGCCTTTGGGCTGTTGTCGATCTGGGGACGCAACGGCTGGATCAACCAAGCCAGCGAAGCGCTGTTCGGCGTTTCGATCGGTAGTCCGGCTTTCGGGCTTTCGGGCATTGTGCTGGCCCATGTGATCCTCGATGGGGCGTTTGCCGCGCGGATCATGCTGGCCCGGCTCGACGCCATCCCGGCGCTCCGGCTCAAGACCGGGCAATCCTTGGGACTGAGTGCTTGGCAGCGCTTCACGATACTGGATTGGCCGGCGCTGCGCGGCACATTGCCGGGCCTCGGCGCCATTATTTTTCTTTTGGCGTTCACCAGCTTTCCGATCGTCCTGCTGCTGGGTGGCGGCCCCGGCAACCAGACGCTGGAGGTCGCCATCTACGCCGCCGTCCGGCAGGATTTCGATCTGATCGGCGCGGTGCATCTGGCGCTGACCCAGATCGCGGTCTGCTCAGTGGT
>Ga0247806_10001119_pt1 | contig 13662 bp, 13 predicted proteins | sample UWRJL059202B1_FD_179935 | JGI IMG/M metagenome (GOLD analysis project Ga0247806, IMG submission 179935) | Plant litter microbial communities from Arlington Agricultural Research Station in Wisconsin, United States - UWRJ-L059-202B-1 | ecosystem: Environmental > Terrestrial > Plant litter >... | reverse complement strand
GCACACGGATGCCGTCGAAGAGCAGGCCGTCGCACCGGCCGCCGCGCCGCAGCCGGAGCCTGCCCTCCGATAGCATCTGTCAGGTTCGATACCCGCACTGACCAGTACATAAACCCCCGGATGGCGGTCGCAACCGACCCCGTTCGGGGGTTCGGGCGTGCCGGAGTGGTAGGCTCGGTGACGGTCTTCCGACCCTTCACCAGGACGCGAACCCGCAGCCCCCAGCCAGACGTGGGCAGCGGCGTACGTACGGTGAGGCCCAGACGGACGCGATCCCATGGTCGCCCCAGCCCACGCCGCAACGGTGTCGAGGCCGGTCTCGGCCTACCCGTCCGACACAGCGAGCCCCGTGTAGTCGACCGCTCAGGCGGTCTATTCGGCGTGCTCCGGAGAATCCGTGACCGAAATCACCGCCGTCAAGGCAGAAGAATCCGCCAGCGAGGCGGAGCAGAACCCCAGCACAGTATCCGACGCAGCATCAGTGGAACCGGGAATCGCCGTCAAGGCCGACCGGCTCTACAAGGCCTTCGGCCGCAAACCGCACGACATCGTCAAGAAGCTCCAGGGCGGCGCCAGCCGCGACGAGCTCTCCCACCTGGGAACGGCCGCCGTCATCGACGCCTCGTTCGAGGTGAAGCGCGGCGAGATCTTCGTGGTGATGGGCCTCTCCGGCTCGGGCAAGTCCACCCTGATCCGCATGCTCAACGGCCTGCTCGAGGCCACCAGCGGCACCGTCACGGTCGGCGACACCCCGATCACCGGCATCCCGGCCGCCAAGTTGCGCGACGTGCGCCGCCAGAGCATCTCGATGGTCTTCCAGCACTTCGCCCTGTTGCCGCACCGCACCGTGATCGATAACGTCGCCTACGGCCTCGAAGTGCAGGGCATGCCCCGCGAGGAACGCCTCGCCAAGGCGCGCACCATCATCCGCCTGGTCGGCCTGGACGGCTGGGCCGACAACCTGCCCTCCGAACTCTCCGGTGGCATGCAGCAGCGCGTCGGCCTCGGCCGTGCCCTGGCCGCAGACACCGACGTGCTCCTGATGGACGAGGCGTTCAGCGCCCTCGATCCGCTGATCCGCCGCGAGATGCAGGAGCAGCTCATCGAGCTGCAGGCCGAACTGGGCAAGACCATCATCTTCATCACCCACGACCTCAACGAGGCCATGTTCCTCGGCGACCGCATCGCCGTCATGCGCGACGGCCGTATCGTGCAGATCGGCACGCCCGAGGAGATCCTCACCGACCCGGCCAACGACTACGTCGCCCAGTTCGTGCAGGATGTCGACCGGGCCCGGGTGCTCACCGCCGGCAGCGTCATGGAGCCGGCCCGTTCGGTCGTCACCGTGACCGCCGGCCCGCGTGCCGCCCTCCGCACCATGCGTGACCTGCAGACCTCCGCCACCTTCGTGCTCCGCCGCGACCGCAGCTTCGCCGGGGTCGTGCGCGACCGCGACGTGCTCAAGCAGGTCAAGGCCGGCGACGGCGACCTGCGCGCCATCATCCTCGACGCGACCGCCGTGTCAGCCGACACCGCCCTGGTCGACCTCGTCGAACTGGCCGTGGAGAGCGACCTGCCCATCGCCGTCGTCGACGAGCGCAACCGGCTGCTCGGCGTCATCCCGCGGGTCACCCTGCTGGCTGCCCTCGGCAACGTCAGCACGGCCACGGGGGAGCTGCCGGTCACCGAACCGCCGGCCACCATCTCGATGAGCATCATCACCGAAACCCTGCGCGAGACCGCGCCGGAAGGAGTACAGCCGTGAGCACCACAGCAGCCGTGATTACCGCCGCCGACTTCCGCATCCCGCTCGGGAGCTGGGCCGATGGTTTCATCGACTTCATCACCGACACCTTCGGCTTCTTTTTCGACTTCGTGCGCGCCATCTTCAGCGGCGCCTACGACCTCGTCGACCTGGCCCTGGCCAGTCCGCCGTTCTGGGTGATCATCATCGTCGCCGGTGTATTGGGACTGATGATCCGCGGCTGGAAATTCGCCGTCGGCACCGTCATCGGCCTCGTCGTGATCGTGGGCGTCGACCAGTGGGAGAACGCGATGGACTCCCTCGCCCTGGTGCTCGTCGCGAGCATCCTGGCGATCCTGTTCAGCGTGCCGCTGGGCATCCTGGCGGCCAAGTCCAGCCTGGCGTCGGGCATCATCCGGCCGGTCCTGGACTTCATGCAGACCATGCCGGCCTTCGTGTACCTGATTCCCGCGCTGATCCTGTTCCGGGTGGGCGTTGTGCCCGGCATCGTGGCCACGATCATCTTCGCCATGGCGCCCGGTGTGCGTCTGACCGAGCTCGGTATCCGCAACGTCGACCACGAGGTCGTCGAGGCAGGTCAGGCCTTCGGCGCGTCGCCGTGGCGCATCCTCCGCCAGATCCAGCTGCCCCTGGCGATGCCCACCATCATGGCCGGCATCAACCAGGTCATCATGCTGTCGCTGTCAATGGTCGTCATCGCCGGAATGGTCGGCGCCGGTGGCCTCGGCCAGCAGGTGGTCGCCAGCCTGAACCGCATCGACGTCTCGCTCGGGTTCGAAGCCGGCCTGTCCGTGGTGATCCTCGCGATCTTCCTCGACCGCATCACCGCGGCGCTCGGCACCGGCAACACCCCGATCGGCCGGCTCCGCGCGGCGCGCAAGCACAGTGGCACCCCCGCGGCGCCCACACCGGCCGACGACTCGACGGCCGAAGCCGAGATCGAGGCCGCCAAGCGGCCCGGTGTGCTCCAGCCCTCCTAGCGCGAGCGAACTCGGCCCCACCAACCTGCACGACCTCTGCACCACCCTGCCGCCCCACATCGGCGGCACGAAAGGAACACATGAAGAACCGTTCACTCAGCGTCCTCGCACTCGGAGCCGTCGGGCTCCTCGCCTTCAGCGGTTGCGCAGCAGCCGAAGCCGAAACCGTCGGCGGCGGCAACTCCGACAACAAGGACCTCACCATTGCCGTGTTCAACGGCTGGGACGAGGGCATCGCGGCCTCCGAACTGTGGAAGGCCATCCTCGACGAGAAGGGCTACAACGTCGAGCTCGAGTACGCCGACGTCGCGCCGGTCTACGCCGGACTGTCCACGGGTGACTACGACCTCAACCTCGACGTCTGGCTGCCGAACACTCACAAGTCCTACCTCAAGGAATACGGTGAGGACATCGCCGAGCTCGGCGCGTGGAACGACGAGGCCAAGAACACCATCGCCGTCAACGCGGATGCCCCGATCGACACCCTCGCCGAGCTGGCCGACAACGCCGACCTGTTCGACAACCGCCTCGTGGGCATCGAGCCCGGCGCCGGCCTCACCGAGGCCGTCACCGACAACACCATCCCCGCCTACGGTCTTGAGGGAATGGACTACCAGACCTCCTCGACCGCCGCGATGCTCACCGAGCTGACCGCAGCCGAGAAGTCCGGCGAGAACATCGCCGTCACCCTCTGGGCGCCGCACTGGGCCTACGACACCTTCGACCTGAAGAACCTCGAAGACCCCGAGGGCACCCTCGGCGTCGCGGAGACCATCCACGCCTACGGCAAGAAGGACTTCTCGACCGACTTCCCGCAGGCCACCGAGTGGATCTCCGGCTTCACTATGGACCTCGACAAGCTCCAGTCGCTCGAAGCCGCCATGTTCGTCGACTACGACGGCCAGGACTACGGCCCCATCGTGGCCAAGTGGATCGAAGACAACCAGGAGTACGTGGACTCGCTCACCGCGTAGTCCACCGCCCCACCACAGAACGGCCCGTGCGTATGCACGGGCCGTTCTTTTGTGGCTTTGTCGGCGGCTGGGTCAGGCGCGTGCCCGCAATTCGGCGCCGATGAACGCCGCCCAGGCGCCAGCCTTGCCGGTCTCACCCGCCGCCAGCGGCCCCTCGGTGCCTTCGACGACAAAACCGTGCGGCTTGGCGACAATCCGGGCGCCGGCGGCATGCAGGGCATGCGAGATCTTGCCCGCGGCGTCCCCGTGCAGAAACAGCTTGATGCGGGTGTCGAATGCCGCTGCGCGCACACCGGCGAGGGATCCCGGCGTGAGTGTGTGCAGGAAGGCCCGCATCCGTTCGGTCGGTTTCCAGCCGTTGATCGGGCAGCCCACCACGAGCACGTCGATACCGTCGAGGCTGGACTCGGTGAGGTCCGTCACACTGAGGGTGCGGGTTCCCTGACCGAGCTCCGTGGCGATCACCTCCGCGATGGTGCGGGTGTTGCCGTAGTTGGTGTCATAGACGACGAGCGCGTGCATGGGTCCTCCCTGGTCGTGGCGACGTTGGCCGACACGAGCCATAGTGGCCCCGGCCCGCTGGGCCGACAAGAGCGCCGGGTCCGGCCGAGCCGGACCCGGCAGGTCACTCCGGCTGCGTGGACCGCAGCGCGGTGAAGGCCGAGAGCGCCTCGGTGATGGCCCGCTCCGACTCCGCCGGGCTGATCGTGGCCTCGCCGTCGCCGGGCTGGGCGCCGTAGGCACCGAACGAGGCGTGGTTGGCACCCTCGATCCGAACGAAGGTGGTGCCGACGGGCAGCCGGCCGGCGGTGTCCTCGATGGTGGCCGGGGTGCTGAGGCCGTCCTCGCTGCCGCTGATGCTCAGCACGGGCAGCTCGTCGTCGACCGGCGCGGCGCAGTAGCTGCCGAACAGCACCAGGCCGGCCACCTGCGCGTCCGCCGCGTACATGCAGGCCCGCACCCCGCCGAGCGAGTGGCCGCCGACGAACCAGGCCGTCACGTCCGGGGCGGTGTCCGTGAAGGTGTCCAGCGGGCGCTGGTCGAAGAAGGCCAGGTTCAGCACCGGTTTGGTGATGACCACCGTCAACCCGGTCGCTTCAACGGTGCCGGACAGCGTGGCGAGGTAGGCGTACGGGTCCACCTTGGCGCCGGGGATGAAGACCAGGCCGGTAGTGGAAGGTTTCCCCGCCGGGGCGATCACCACGGAGACGGCCGTGTCGGTCACGGTGACGGCGGGATTGTCGAACACGGCCTGGGCCGCGGCCCGGTCGGCCGGCATGACCAGCTGTGTCCAGATGAGTACGGTGACGATCCCGAGCGCCAGGGCCGTGAGCGCGGACCAACCGGCGAATTGGATGCGGGCGCGAACGCGGGTCCTGGGGTGCTGGGGTGTCACTGTGCTCAGTCGTCCAATCCGCGTGCGGCGAGGGCCTCTCCGATCGCGTCGGCGGCGTACAACGAGCGTACGACGACCGGAACGGCCAGGGCGACCACCGACCCTTGCGCACCGCGGGCCCGCCGGGCGTCGAGCACCTCCCGCACGATCTCCGCCACCAGCGGGATGCACCGGATGGTCAGGGCCACGAGCAGGCCCACCCGGTCGGCGTCCACCCAGCGGTGGAACGGCCGCAGCAGAATCTGGAAGGCCTCGAGCACAGCGGTGACCGTCGTGGTGAGCGTGAACAGGGCGGCCAGGGCCACCGCCACCAGCAACCGGCCGGCCATCAGAGCGGCCGTGGTCCAGCCCGCCACCGAACCGCCGGCCACCAGCACCTGCACCGGCACGGCGAAGACCAGGATCCAGAGGATCGGACCGATCTGGGGCCACGCCGCCGTCGGCGGGATACCCGCCAGTGCGTAGAGGAGAACCACGGCCCCGAGTTCGCCAGCGAGCACCAACGGATCGGCCACCACGCCGACCAGCACCATGGCCACGGCGAGCAGGCCGAGCTTGAGCAGCGCCGGTGCGCGGTGCAACAGCGACGTCCCCGGCCGGTACAGCCCGATCACGACAGCAGGCTCAGGTACGCGGCAAGGGCGGTGGCGGGCACGTCGTCGGCGACCACCCGGCCCTCGTCGATCACGATCACCCTGTCGAAGCCGTCCAGCACCTCCAGGTCGTGCGTCACCACGATCACCTGCTGGGTCAGGGACACCAGCAGAGCGGTGATCAGACGGGTGTTGCGGGCATCCAGCAGTGTGGTCGGTTCGTCGGCCACGACGATGCTGGGCCCGGCCACCAGAACCGCGGCCAGGGCCAGAAGCTGTTTCTGGCCGCCGGAGAGCCGGTGCGCCGGTCGTTCGGCCAGCGCGGTCAGGCCGAACCGGTCCAGTGCCTCCGCGGTGCGGGCGGCGATCTCGGCAGCGTCCAGGCCTCGCCGCCGCAGGGTGAACGCCACGTCTTCCTGCACGGTGGGCATCACGATCTGGTTGTCGGGATTGGTGAAGATGAAGCCCACCTCGCGCCGCACGAGCTTGGCCTGGCGGCGCACGTCCAGACCGTTCACCGTGACGGTGCCGCCGGTCGGGGTGACCAGGCCGTTGATCATCCGCGCCAGGGTCGACTTGCCGCTGCCGTTGGCGCCGACGATGCCGATGCGTCGTTCGGTGAGCTGCAGGTCGATTCCGCGGAGCACCGGCTGGCCGTCGAAGTCGTGCGAGACGCCCTCGAAACGGATGCCGGTGGCGCTCACGCTCATGCCCGGGCGTCGACGGCGGGCAGGGACACCGGTGCGGGACGGCGCGGGGTGATCAGGCCGGGGTAGGCGCGGTGCACCTGCTTGGCGACGAGCACGGTCACGACCACCTTGATCAGGTCGCCCGGCAGGAACTTGGCGCTGTCGACGGCGGCGGCCCAGAGCGGCAGACCCAGGTTGACGGCCGTGACCGGAACCCCGATCAGGTACACGGCCACGATTCCGCCGAGCGCGGTGGCGCCAAGGGCGGGCCAGAACGGGTACCGCGGCAGCAGCCAGGCGGTCAGGGCGCCGATCACGACGACGCCAAGCAGCCAGCCGTACGGGTAGCCGGCGGAGGGCGAGGTGGTGAACCAGACCAGGCCGCCGCGACCCCCGGAGAGCAGCGGCAGGCCGGCGGCCGCCAGGGCCAGCAACAGCAGCACGGCCAGGAAGCCCTTGCGTGCGCCGAGGATCGCCCCGGCCAGCATCACGCCGAGGGTCTGGAAGGTGATCGGGACCGTGCTGGCGCCGAGGGAGATCGCGCCGGGAAAACCGAGGGCGGCGATGAGGGCGGCGAAAATGGCGATCTGCGCGAGGTCGCGCACGCTGAGTCGGGTGAGTGCTGAACGGGCTGTCATGGTTTTCAATCTAGGATTTCGCACCGGGGCGCCGCAGTGGAATACCTACAAAGAATCCGGACGAATGCTGGCGGATCGCCCGGCCGATGCGCCCGGTACGCCTATCGGTCGGGCGGGTGCGGTTTTATGATCGTCGCAGCCGGCCACCGGCGCGCAGTGCCAACAGAAGGGCAGTCATCATGGGTTTCTTCGGTTTTCTCCTACTCGGCCTGTTGGCCGGTGCCCTGGCCAAGCTGATCCTGCCCGGCACGCAGGGAGGCGGCTGGTTCGTGACCCTGCTGCTCGGTGTCGTCGGCGCCCTGCTCGGCGGCTGGCTGGCCGGGCTGATCTTCGGGGTCGACATGGGCTCGTTCTTCGACCTGCGCACCTGGGTGATCGCGATCCTCGGCTCGATCATCGTGCTGCTCATCTACGGAGCGGCCACCCGCAACCGCGGCAGTTCCACCTGAGCGGTCCCGTCGGTCCACGGCGGCGACGATGGCGTCGGCGGCACGGACCAGGGCCAGGTGGGTGAGGGCCTGCGGAGTGTTCCCGGCATGGTGCCCGGTGGTCACGTCGTACTCCTCGGAGAGCAGGCCGACGTCGTTGGCCAGGCCGACCAGCCGGGTCATGAGCTCGTCGGCGTCGTCGATGCGGCCGGAGGCCGCGTACTGCTCGACCAGCCAGAACGAGCACGCCAGGAACGGGTGTTCGCCGCCGTCCAGTCCGTCCAGCGCCCGGTGGGTGGTGTAGCGCAGCACCAGGCCGCTTCGCAGGAGGTCGGTTTCGATGGCGCGCACCGTGCCGAGCATGCGCGCATCCGTCGCGTCGCAGAAGCCCACCTGGGGGAGTAGCAGCAGTGACGCATCGACCTCCTCGCTGCCGAAGTACTGCGTGTAGCAGCCGCGCGCCACGTTGAAACCGCGCTCCTCGATGTCGCGGCGCACCTCGTCGCGAATACGCCGCCACCTCTCCACCGGCCCGGGCAGGCCGTACTCGGTCACACCACGCACCGCCCGGTCGAAGGCGGCCCAGACCATCACCCGGGAATGGGTGAATTCCCGCGCCGGACCGCGTACCTCCCAGATGCCCTGATCGGGGCGGCGCCAGTTCGCTTCGAGGTAGCTCATCAGCGAAAGTTGCAGCGGCCAGGAGAATTCGGTCTCGTCGACCCCGGCCCCGCGGGCCTCGTGCAGGGCCATCATCACCTCACCGACCGCGTCGGACTGGAACTGGCCGACGGCTCCGTTGCCCACCCGCACCGGAGCCGACCCGTGATGGCCGGGCAGGCTGGTCAGCTCGCGCTCGGGCAGGTAGCGTTCACCGGCCAGGCCGTACATGATCTGCAGGTCGTTCGGGTCGCCGGCGATCGCCCGCAACAGCCAGCCCCGCCAGGCTTCGGCTTCGCCCTCGTAGCCGTGGGAGAGCAGCACCTCGAGGGTGAGCGAGGCATCGCGCAACCACACGTACCGGTAGTCCCAGTTGCGGCTGCCGCCGGACAGCTCGGGAAGTGAGGTGGTGGCCGCCGCGACGATGCCGCCCGTCGTCTCGTGGGTGAGGGCGCGGAGCACCAGTAGCGACCGCACCACGGCGGCCCGGAACGGCCCGTCGTGGGTGCAGCTGTCCGCCCAGGCGGCCCACCAGGCCAGAGTGTCGCCGTAGACCTTTGGTACGTCCAGGGCCGGCGGGAGCGCCAGGTGCGAGGGGTACCAGGTGAGCTGCACGGTGAGGCTCTCCCCGGCGGTGACGGTGAACCGGGCCTCGTGGCGGTGGTCTGCGGCGTGCAGGGCCGGGCCGCGCACCACGACGGCGTCCGGGCCGGCCACGGCGATCAGGCCGGGGGTGTGCTCGTGGCGCAGCTGCCGCACCCACGGCACCGTGGCGGCGTAGTCGAACCGCAGACGCAGGTCCTGCAGCATCTCGACGCGTCCGCTCAGCCCGCGCACCGTGCGCACGACGTCGGCGCGGCCGTCGCCGTGCGGCATGAAGTCGGTCACTTCAACCGTGCCGGTCCTGGTCGTCCACACCGTGGAGAGGACGAAGCTCTCGCCCACGTACGACCGGGTGCAGGTGGCGGTCGGGTCGACGGGTGCGAGCAGCCAGCGGCCGTGGTCCGCGGTGCCCAGCAGGGCGCCGAACATCGACGCGGAGTCGTAGCGGGGCAGGCACAGCCAGTCGATACTGCCGTCGCGGCCGACCAGGGCAGCGGAATGACAGTCGCTGATCAGCGCATAATCCTCGATGTGCAGAGCCATCTAGACATCTTCACACGGCCATGCCGAGAGTCGGCTAAGCGACGAGGCGACTCACCGTGGCGGCTCCGGTGCGGGCGCCGCTGGTCGATTCGCTGCTGCGCTGTTGGGCGCTCAGCGGTTCGGAGCTCAGCGGTTCGGCCCAGACCGAGATCGGGGCCGGGTTCCAGGGCAGCGCGGTCGGCTCGGCGCCGGAGGACACGAGGATCGCGCCGGTGTTCAGGCGGGCGTGAACGGCCGTGATGCCATCAACGGGGGTGTCGGTGCGCGGCTCGGCGATGTTCGCGGGCGCGGCGGGGGCGTCGGTGCGCAGACGGATGGTTTCGGTGGCCAGGATCTCGGTGAGGGTCTCGGCGATCTGGTGGGCCTTGAGGCCGTGGAAGATCACATCGGTGTCGCCGGCCTGGCGGGGAACCAAGGTCCAGGCGCCGTCGGCGCCGACAAGGTCGGCCAGCGCGGCGTGCAGGTGTTCATAGACCTGGGCGCGGCTGAGCTCTGCCGGGGCTGGAGCGACCGGAGCCTGAATGACGGGTGCGGTGCGACGTCGACGACCGAACATCGTGAGCCCCTTCCTTCTAACAACGCGAGAAGTCCAGTTTCCTCGTCTGTGCCCCTAAAACACGGGGGACACGCCGCAGAACGAGGACTGACGGGGGTGGGCGCGCTATTTCTTCTTCGTGCCGGTCGCCAGGGCCTTCTCGTCGGCATCCTTGACCACATTGCCGACGGCCACGGCGACGCTGAGACCCCAACCGATCCAGGTGAGCAGCAGCCGCCAATCGCGCGGTCCGTGCCTGGTGGCCTGCACGATGTTCCACCCGCCGGCCACGACGCCGATCATTGCGCTGTTGAACAAGAACTTTCGCATGTGTTCCTCCTGGTTCTACGCTACCGGGGTGGTCGTCGATCACGCGAACCGGTCGGCCGAACGCCCGTAGCCTCGAACCGGTGGTGCCGCTGGGGCGAAGGAGCAGGATGCGAACGGCGATCATCGGGGCAGTGTTGCTCGGTGCTGGGATCATAGCCTCGATCTCCGGGCTGTTGCCCTGGCCGGCCACGCTCGAACTGATCGACCGGGTGCTGCCGATCCTGGTGTTCGTCGCCGCGATCACCGTGGTGGCGGAACTGGCCGCCGCCGCCGGCATCTTCACCTACGTGGAGGAACGGCTCACGCTGTGGGCCCGCGGCCGCACCTGGCTGCTCTGGCTGCTCGTGGTGCTCCTGGCCGTGCTGAGCACGATCTTCCTGTCGTTGGACACCACGGCGGTGCTGCTGACCCCCGTCGTCGTCGTGATGGCCAGGCACGTGGGCCTCGGCCCGCTGCCGTTCGCGCTGACCACGGTGTGGCTGGCCAACACCGCGTCCCTGCTCCTGCCGGTGTCCAACCTCACCAACCTGCTCGCGCAGAGCCGGCTGAGCGCGATGCTGGGGCATCCGGTGAGTCCCGTCCAGTTCGCCGCGCTCACCGCGGCGCCGGCCCTGGCGGCGATTCTGGTGCCGGTCGGGGCGATCGCCCTGATCAGCCGGCGGTCGCTGCGGCGGGGCTACCGGATGGCGGCGCCGACCCGGGTGGCCAACCCGGTCCTGTTCGGCACCAGCGCGGTGACCGTGCTGGCGCTCATCCCGGCGCTGGTCTCCGGTATCCCGGTCTGGATCCCCGCGGTGCAGGCGGCCCTGATCCTCACGGTGATCTTCTTCGTGCTCGACCGCACGGCGCTCTCGTTCTCCCTCGTGCCCTGGCCGCTGCTGCTGCTGGCGTCGGGGCTGTTCCTGGTGATGGCGGCGCTGCATGAGCTGGGCCTCGGCGACCTTCTCGACGCCGCCGCCGGCTCGGGGGAGGACCCGGTGAGCCTGCTGCGGCTGGCCGGGTCCGGCATGGTCGGCGCGAACGCGATCGACAACCTGCCGGCCTACCTCGCACTGGAGCCGGTGGCGAACACGCCGGTGCGGATGGTGGCGCTGCTGATCGGGGTGAACGCCGGTCCGCTGATCACGCCGTGGGCGTCGCTGGCGACGCTGCTCTGGCACGAACGGCTCAGCAGCCTGGACGTGGACATCTCCTGGCGGCGCTACCTGCTGCTCGGCCTGGTGGTGGCGCCCCTCACCGTGCTGACGGCCACCCTCGCCCTCGCCCTCACCGCCTAGCCCCCTCGCGAACTGTGAGCTAAGCCCCAAAAACCTCGGGTTTTCGGGGCTTATCTCACAGTTCGCGGGTGTGGGTGCGGGCGAAGGAGAGGGTGTCGACGAGCATGGCCAGACGCTCCGGCTCGGTTTTGGCGGCGCGGGTGTTGATCTCGGCCACGACGGCGCCGTCCCAGAACGACGCGGCCAAAAGCTGCAGCACCTCCGCCACCGGCTCGGAGCCCTGCCCTGGCAGCAGATGCTCGTCGAAGACCCGGCCCTCGTCGAGGGAGCCCGACCCGTCGCAGAGGTGCACATGGCGCAGCCGGTCGCCTAGGGCGGTCGCCATCGCCAGGCTGTCATGGCCGCTCAGGGCGCAGTGCGAGAAGTCGAGGGTCACCGCGCTGCAGTCCATCAGGGTGGGGTCCCAGCCGGGGGAGTACGCCTTCACCCCGCGGCCGCCGATCTTCCACGGGAACATGTTCTCCACGGCGATCTGGAGCCCGGTGCTCACGGTCACCTCGCGCACGATGTCGAGGAAATCCTCCGCGTAGCCGGCCTGCCAGCGAAACGGCGGATGCACCACGACGGTCCCTGCACCGACCTGCCCGGCCAATTCGGCGGACTTCTCCAGCTTCACCCGCGGGTCCCGGCCCCAGACGAAGTGGGTGAGCAGCAGCACCGGGGCGTGGATCGACAGGATCGGCAGGCCGTACCGCTCGGACAGGGCCACCAGCGCCGTCGCATCCTGGGTGGCCTCGTCGCGGGTGACCATGATCTCGACACCGTCGTACCCGGCCTGCTCCGCCAGTCTGAAGGAGTCCTCCAGCGGCAACGGATAGGCGCAGGTGGAGCTCATGCCGATGCGAATCACGGCGTCAGCATAGTCTTCGCTGGTAACCTCGAGGTACAGCCAGGTGCCCGCAGATGCGGGTTCCGGAACGGACGACTCATCGAAACCGCAGCCGACACTACCGCAGCCGACACCCCCCAGATCGAAACCAGCGCAGCCGACGCCGACGCGAGCGCCACTGCCGCGCCCGAGCCCGGTCCCGATTCCGTCGCGCCCGGTCACTTCGATCTGGTCGTGGTCTCCAACCGGCTTCCCGTCGACTACGAGCTCGCCGAGGACGGCACCGAAAGCTGGCGCACCTCGCCCGGCGGACTGGTCACCGCGCTCGAACCGATGATGCGCGCCTCCGACGGCGCCTGGGTGGGCTGGCCCGGTGTGGCCGACCGTGAATTCGAACCGTTCGAGAACGACGGCATCTCCATCGTTCCGGTGCGCCTGAGCACCGAGGACCTCGAGCTCTACTACGAGGGCTTCTCCAACGACACCCTCTGGCCGCTCTACCACGACGTCATCGCCTCGCCGAGCTACCACCGCGAATGGTGGGAGGCGTACGTGCAGGTCAACCGGCGTTTCGCCAAGGCGGCCGCGGCATCCGCAGCACCGGGCGCCACCGTCTGGGTGCACGACTACCAGCTGCAGCTGGTGCCGCGGATGCTCCGCGAAGCCCGGCCCGACCTGGTCATCGGCTTCTTCAACCACATCCCGTTCCCGCCGTACGGGATCTTCGCGCAGCTGCCCTGGCGCAAGCAGATCCTCGACGGCCTGCTCGGCGCCGACCTGATCGGCTTCCAGCGTCTCGCGGATGCCGGCAACTTCTCCCGCGCAGTGCGTCGCCTGTTCGGCTACGCCACCCGCGGCGTCGCCGTGGACGTGCCCAGCCAGAACGGCCAGCACCGCCGCGTCATCGCCAAGCACTTCCCGATCTCGATCGACGCCGAAGCCTACGAGGAAATGGCCAGGCGACCGGAGATCCAGGAGCGCGCCCGGCAGATCCGCGAGGACCTCGGCAACCCCAAGACGATCATGCTCGGCGTGGACCGGCTGGACTACACCAAGGGCATCGGGCACCGCATCAAGGCCTTCGGCGAGCTCCTCGCCGACGGTACCCTCAACGTCGAGGACGTCACCCTGGTGCAGGTCGCCAGCCCGTCCAGGGAACGCGTCGCCACCTACATGCAGCTGCGCGACGAGATCGAACTCGCCGTCGGCCGGGTGAACGGCGACTACTCCACCATCAGCCACACCGCCATCAGCTACCACCACCACGGGTACCCGCGTGAAGAGATGGTGGCGCTTTACCTCGCCGCCGACGTGATGCTCGTCACGGCGCTCCGCGACGGCATGAACCTCGTCGCCAAGGAGTACGTGGCCGTGCGCTACGACGGTGACGGCGTGCTCGTGCTCAGCGAATTCGCCGGCGCC
>Ga0247806_10001115_pt1 | contig 13688 bp, 10 predicted proteins | sample UWRJL059202B1_FD_179935 | JGI IMG/M metagenome (GOLD analysis project Ga0247806, IMG submission 179935) | Plant litter microbial communities from Arlington Agricultural Research Station in Wisconsin, United States - UWRJ-L059-202B-1 | ecosystem: Environmental > Terrestrial > Plant litter >... | reverse complement strand
TCCGCCACCATCAAAATCGCCTCGAGCCGCCGCTCAATGGCCAGCCCTCCCCCACGCGACGATTCGTGGTTCGTCCCCATCTCGCTGGTCGAGCCTGTCGAGACCCCGCGACCCGATCCCGACGGCGCTGCCATCTCGCTGGTCGAGCCTGTCGAGACCCCGCGACCCGATCCCAGGTCAGTTACCGTCTCGTCGGTCGAGCCTGTCGAGACCCCGCGACCCGATCCCGACGGCGCTGCCATCTCGCTGGTCGAGCCTGTCGAGCCCCCGCGACCCGATCCCAGGTCCGCTGCCATCTCGTCGGTCGAGCCTGTCGAGACCCCGCGAGTCGCCCGCTCGGCCGCAGCCACATCATCCTCAATCGTCCGCATGCCTGCATCAGACCTCATAATCAGCTCCCAGATTCGCAAGGTTGTCGTCCAACCAGCCGTCGGCATCCCAGTGCAGGCTCAGTTCCCCCAACGGTTCGGCCTGGTCGAAGCTCAGCGCCCCGTGCCGGTACAGCTCGAGCACCGCCAGAAATCGGGCGATGATCAGACCCTTCTCGGCGCAGTCCACGATCAGCTCCCGAAACGTCAGGCTCTGATTGGCCTGCAGCAACGCCACCACGATCGCGGCCTGCTCCCGGATGCTCACCAGCGGCGCGTGCAGGTGCTCCAGCCCCACGGTGGGCAACTCCCGCGGCGCCAGAGCCAGCGCGGCCAACGCACCGAAGTCGGCCAGCGACACGGTCCAGACCAGCTCGGGCGTCTCACTGCGGTACTTCTCCTCGAGCCGCACCGACCGCACGTGGCGGGTGGCCTCGTACTCGAGGTGTTTGAGAAACCAGGCCGACGCGGTCTTGAACGCCCGGTACTGCAGCAGCCGGGCAAAGAGCAGGTCCCGGGCCTCGAGCAGCGCCACGTCTTCGGCGTCCACCAGTTCGCCCTGCGGCAGCAGCCCCGAGAGCTTGAGGTCGAGCAGGGTGGCGGCCACCACCAGGAACTCGGTGGCCTGGTCGAGCTCCTCCGCGGCGTCGAGGCCGCGCAGGTAGGAGATGAACTCGTCGGTGACCGCGCTCAGCGAGATCTCGGTGATGTCGAGTTCGTGCTTGCCGATCAGGGAGAGCAGCAGGTCGAACGGGCCCTCGAAGTTCCGCAGCGCCACCGAGAAGCCCGGCGTGGCGGTGCCGGTCACCGCGGCGTCGCCGTCGAGCGTGCCGGTGCTGATCGTGCCGGAGCCGACCGTGGCGGTGGTCGCCGCGGGCCGGGCCGGAGCGGCGGTGGTCTGCTTAGGCGACCGCGCCACGCTGGATCAGTTCCCGCGCCGCCTGCTTGTAGGCCTTGGCGGCGGCATGTTCCGGCGCAAACTCGGTGATCGGGATCCCGGCCACACTGGCATCCGGGAACTTGACGGTACGGCCGATGACCGTGTCGAGCACCCGGTCGCCGAACGCGTCGACGACCCGCTCGAGAACCTCGCGGGAGTGCAGGGTGCGGGAGTCGTACATGGTGGCCAGGATGCCGTCGAGTTCGATGGCCGGGTTGAGCCGGTCGCGCACCTTGTCGATGGTCTCGATGAGCAGCGCCACCCCGCGCAGGGCGAAGAACTCGCACTCCAGCGGGATGAGCACACCGTGGCTGGCGGTGAGCGCGTTCACGGTGAGGATGCCCAGCGACGGCTGGCAGTCGATGAGGATCACGTCGTAGTCGTTGGAGACCTTACGCAGCACCCGGGCCAGGATCTGCTCGCGGGCCACCTCGTTGACGAGGTGCACCTCCGCGGCGGACAGGTCGATGTTGGCCGGGATGATGTCCAGGCCCTCGACCGCGGTCTGCTGGATCGCTTCGCGAGGGTCCTTCGAGCCGCTCAGGAGCAGGTCGTAGATGGTGGTGACGTCGTGGGTGGGGATGCCCAGGCCCGCGGACAGGGCGCCCTGCGGGTCGAAGTCGATCGCGAGCACGCGGCGGCCGTAGCCGGCCAGCGCCGCACCCAGGTTGATGGTGGTCGTCGTCTTGCCGACGCCGCCCTTCTGGTTGCACAGCGAGATGATGCGTGCCGGGCCGTGGCTCTTCAGCGGGGTGGGTTCCTCGAAAACCTGCAGGGGGCGGCCGGTCACACCGGTCGGAAATTCCTCAAGTCCGGGAAGCTGCGTCCGGTTTTCAGTCTTACGCGCCACTGGGCTGTCCTCGATCCGTCATGCAGTTCACTTGGTCGATTGTACCGAGCCTGCGCGCCCCTCACGGTCAGATACGCCGGTGTGCCGCGACTGGCCGCGCGGAACCCGGCCGACCCCGACGCACATCAGCGCAACTGTGGCCCGTGCGGACTTCTGCGCCCGGTACGCCGGACGCAGAAGTCCGCTTCGGCAACAGGTGCACCGCGATCGGGCGCCGGATGCCGACGTGCGGCGGGCGCTCACCCGGCCTTCTTGTCGTCGGTGCCGGCGCGCACCCGCACCACGGTCTCCCAGCCGGCCACGATCACGAGTACCACCGTGGTCACCGCGCCCAGCTGCAACGGGGTGAGGGCGAAGGCCGCGGTGAAGGCCGCCAGCAAGGCCCCCACGCCCACCAGGTACGACACGAGCAGTTCCCGCGCCACCACCAGCCGGAACAGCAGCATCCCCACCACGTACAGCAGCGGCCCGCCCACGACCACGACCGCGGTGGAGAGAGTCATCTCCGCGTGCGGATGCGAGAGCACCTCCTTGTCGGCCACCGAGGTGAGCACGATGCCGGCGATGATCACCGCGTGCACGTAGGTGTAGGCCAGCCGGGCGATCCGGCCGGGCTCCTCGGCCGCGGCGATCGCCTTCGCCCCGGCGCGTTCGCTGTGGTCGAAGTACAGCCACCACATGGCCACGCTCGCGCAGAACGCCAGCAGCATGCCCAGGATGCTCGCCGCCGACGATTCCTTGGCGACGAACGCGAATCCGGTCACCAGCAGGGATTCGCCGAGGGCGATGATCACGAACAGGGCGCTGCGTTCGGCGATGTGCGGCCCGGAGAGGTCCCAACTGTCGATCCCGGCGGCACCGAGGCCGGGCACCCGGAAGCTCAGCCCGGCGGAGAGGTATTCGATGGCCAAGGCGATCAGCCAAAGCGGCAGCCGGTACTGCAACGGCAGCAGCGCGCCGGCGATCCAGAAGACGCTGGAGAGGGCCAGCCAGGCCAGGATCCGCACGAAGGTGCGACGCAGTTCCGGGTCGTGCCGCGCCACGGCGAGCAGCATGAACACGGTGCGGCCCAGCTGCAGCACCGTGTACGCCAGCGCAAACACGATGCCGCGGTCGCCGAACGACTCGTAGATCGAGACGCTCACCACGAAACCCACCAGCGAGAGCCCGAGCACCACCCCGCGCACCGGCAGCTTGGCCGGGTCGAGCCAGTTGGTCACCCAGGTCGTATACACCCACACCCACCAGAGCGCGAGCACCAGCATCGCCGACTCCAGCGCGCCCTCCCAGGACTGGTTCTCGTAGAGGTAACGGGAGAGCTGGGTGAGCGCGAAGACGAAGATCAGGTCGAAGAACAGCTCCACATAGGTGACCCGGTCGGCCCCCTCGGAGTCCTCGGGGCGCATCAGATTGCGACGGATGCCGAAGCGGCCTGCCGGCGTCGGTGCGGGCGGTGATGTCGTGGTGCGGGTCACTCCCCCATTGTCGTCCAGCGGGCCGGCAGAACGCACGCACTCCCTGGTCGAGCCTGTCTGCGAAACGCGCCCATCCCGTTTGGTCGAGCGCGCCTAAGAAACGCGCCCATCCCGTTGGTCCGAGCGCGTCTAAGAAACGCGCCCATCCCGTTGGTCGAGCCTGTCGAGACCCGGCGAGACGACCCATCGATGCCGCGGCAGCGACACACACGCACGTCACGAGGTCTCGACAAGCTCGACCAACGATCGGGCGCGACACACACGCACCCGTCAGCCGCTCTCGACGCGGCGAGCACCCGTTGGTCGAGCCTGTCGAGACCCGGCGAGACGGCCCATGGATGCCGCGGCAGCGACACACACGCACGTCGCGACGTCTCGACTGGCTCGACCAGCGATCGGGCGCGACACACGCGCATCCGCAACTGTTGCCCGTGCGGACATTTGCGCCCGGCACACCGGACGCAGAAGTCCGATTCGGCAACAGTTGCGGCGGCAGGGCCGGTCAGCGGGCCCGGGGGTGCGCCGTGGTGTACATGTCGCGGAGGGTGTCGATGGTGACGAGGGTGTAGATCTGGGTGGTGGCCACCGAGGAGTGGCCGAGCAGTTCCTGCACCACGCGCACGTCGGCGCCGCCGGAGAGCAGGTGGGTGGCGAAGGAGTGCCGCAGGGTGTGCGGGGACACCTCGATGCCCAGCTTGGCGCGTTCAGCGGCGGCACGGATGATCAACCACGCGTTCTGCCGGCTCACCCGGTGTCCGCGCACCCCGAGGAACAGCGCCGGGGTGGCCTTGCCGCGGGCGGACAGCACCGGCCGGGCCCGCACCAGGTACGCGTGCACCGCGGCCCGGGCGAAGCTGCCGACGGGCACGATGCGCTGCTTGCTGCCCTTGCCGGTGAGCCGCACCACGTCGCCCTCGAGCATGTCGTCCACGTTGAGGTTCACCACCTCGGACACCCGGGCGCCGGTGGCGTAGAGCAGTTCCAGCAGCGCCTTGTCCCGCAGTTGCGGCAGTTCCTCGCCGTCGGTCGCGGCCAGCAGCTGGTTCACCTGTTCGATGGAGATGGCCTTGGGCAGCCGGAGGCCGAGCTTGGGCGGTTTGGTCTCGTGCGCCACGTCCACGTCCACGAGGGACTCCTCGAGCAGAAACCGGTGGAACCCACGCACGGTGGAGAGAACCCGCGCGATCGACGCGGCGGTCAGCGGCGACTCGGCGCGCCCGCCGAGGTACTGCACAAACGCGCTCACCTGCCCGGCGGTGACCGCACGCAGGTCCACCACCTCGGCATCCGTCAGCCAGCCGGCGTAGATCACCAGGTCGCGGCGGTACGCGGCGACGGTGTTGCCGCTCAGCCCGCGTTCAATCGAGACATGCCGCAGATACGAGTGCACGGCCGGCTCGACGAACGCGGGGCCGGTCACACCGTGTGGTCCCAGTTCGACGGATGCCGCGGCCAGGCCAGGTCGGCCGGGCCCAGCGACGCCCAGCCGCGGGCGCGGGACGCGGCGGCGGCGAGGACGCCGACGACGAGCGACGGGTTCTGCACCTTGCGGGCGAGGATCGCGTCGATGCAGTCGTCCAGCGACACCCAGCGCACGACCATGTCGGCTTCTTCGTCGGTGCGCTCGAAGACCTCGGTCGCCGGGGAGAGCCCGCGGGCGAGGTAGATGCGGATGACCTCGTTGCTGCCACCCGGTGAGGTGTAGAACTCGGTGAGCACATTCCACTCGGCCGCGACGACGTCGGTCTCCTCGGCCAGTTCGCGCTGCGCGCCGATGTACGCGTGTTCGCCGTCCACGTCGAGCAGTCCGGCGGGCAGCTCCCACTCGCGCATCCGCACGGGGTGCCGGTACTGCTGAATCAGCAGCACCCGGTCCTGCTCGTCGATCGCGAGCACCGCGACGGCGCCCGGGTGGTCGATGTAGTCGCGCACGATCTCGGTGCCGTTGTAGTCGAACGCGTCCTGGCGCACGTCCCAGACGTAGCCCTCCATGCGCAGCGCGCTGGAGTTCAACGGGGTGCTGGCCGGTTCGTCCTCGATCGGCGCCAACAGTGCATCCGCGTCGGCCTGCGCGGCCAGCGGGTTCACCGGCGTCGCGTCAGCGAGAACCGGTTCAGGCATCCGTTTTCACCTCGAACAGGCGGCTGGCCTGCTGGCGGTCCAGGGCGGCACCGATCAGGCCGCGGAACAGCGGGTGCGCGTGGCTGGGACGCGAGCGCAGCTCGGGGTGAGCCTGGGTGCCCACGTAGAACGGGTGCTCGTCGCGGGGCAGTTCCACGTACTCCACGAGGTGGCCGTCGGGCGAGGTTCCGGAGAACCATAGGCCGGCGTCGGCGATCTGCGTGCGGTAGTTGTTGTTGACCTCGTAGCGGTGACGGTGACGCTCGGAGGCGACGGGTGCCCCGTAGAGCTCGGCGACGATGGAACCGTCGGCGAGGTCGGCCGGGTACAGGCCGAGGCGCATGGTGCCGCCCAGGTCGCCGCCGGCGATGATCTCCACCTGCTCCTCCATGGTCGCGATCACGGGGAACTCGGTCTCCGGGTCGAACTCGCTCGACGAGGCGCCCTCGAGGCCGGCCTTGTTGCGGGCGTACTCGATGACCATGCACTGCAGGCCGAGGCACAGGCCGAGCACCGGGATGGCGTTCTCGCGGGCGAACTTGAGCGCGCCGAGCTTGCCCTCGATGCCGCGCACGCCGAAGCCGCCGGGCACGCAGATGCCGTCGAGCTCGCTGAGCATCGCGGCGGCGCCCTCGGGCGTCTCGCAGGTGTCGGAGGCGATCCACTCGAGCTTGACCTTGGTCTGCTGGGCGAAACCGCCGGCGCGCAGCGCCTCGGTCACCGAGAGGTACGCGTCGGGCAGGTCGATGTACTTGCCGACCAGGCCGATGGTCACCTCGTGCTTGGGCTGGCGCACGGCGTCGAGCACCCGCTGCCACGCGGTCCAGTCCACGTCCTGCACCGACAGGCTCAGGGCGTCGGTGATGTACTTGTCCAGGCCCTGCTCGTGCAGCACGGCGGGGATCTCGTAGATGCTGGGCACGTCGACGCAGTTGACGACGGCGTCCTCTTCCACATCGCACATGAGCGCGATCTTGCGCTTGTTCGACTCGGAGACGGGGCGGTCGCTGCGCAGCACCAGCGCATCCGGCTGGATGCCCAGGGAGCGGAGTGCGGCGACGGAGTGCTGGGTGGGCTTGGTCTTCTGCTCACCGGATGCGGCCATGAACGGCACCAGGGACACGTGCACGAAGAAGACGTTCTTGCGGCCGAGCTCGTGGCGGACCTGGCGGGCTGCCTCGATGAACGGCTGCGACTCGATGTCGCCGACGGTGCCGCCGACCTCGGTGATGATCACGTCGGGGCGCGGTTCGTCGCTGGCCTGCAGACGCATCCGGCGCTTGATCTCGTCGGTGATGTGCGGGATGACCTGCACGGTGTCGCCGAGGTACTCGCCGCGGCGTTCCTTGGCGATCACCTGCGAGTACACCTGACCGGTGGTCACGTTCGCCGCCTGGGAGAGGTTGATGTCGAGGAAACGCTCGTAGTGGCCGATGTCGAGGTCGGTCTCGGAGCCGTCGTCGGTGACGAAGACTTCGCCGTGCTGGAACGGGTTCATCGTGCCAGGGTCGACGTTGAGGTAAGGGTCCAGCTTCTGCATCACCACGCGCAAACCGCGTGCCGTGAGAAGGTTGCCGAGGCTTGCCGCCGTCAGGCCTTTACCCAGAGAGGAAACAACACCACCGGTCACAAAAATGTGCTTGGTAATGGTTCCTGATTTGTCCGCGTTTGTATTGTTCACCACGGGCTTCGATCCTATCACCTAGCTGGGCCTGTTCTCGTTGGAGCTGGTCGTGTGAGCGAGTTCGATGAGCTCGCGGGCGTGCACGAGACCACTGGTCGAGTCGGGCAGGCCGGAGAGCAGGCGGGCCATCTCCGCGGCGCGATCGTCGCCGGTGAGCTGGCGCACACTGCTGGCGGTGACCGACCCGTCGCTGTCCTTCACCACGCTGAGGTGGTTGCCGGCGAACGCTGCGACTTGGGCGAGGTGGGTGACCACGATCACCTGCGCGGTCTCGGCCAGCCGGGCGAGTCGCCGGCCGATCTCGATCGCCGCGGCGCCACCCACTCCGGCGTCGACCTCGTCGAAGACGAAGGTGGGCACCGGGTCGGTGGCGTTGATGACAACCTCGATGGCGAGCATCACCCGGGAGAGCTCGCCGCCGGAGGCTCCGCGCGCCAGGGTGCGCGGTTCGGCGCCGGCGTGCGGCTGCAGCAGGATGCGCACCACGTCGTGTCCGGTGGCCGTCACGTCGTCCTGCCGGTCCACCTCCACCACCAGTCGGGCGTTGGGCATGGCCAGGGCGGCCAGTTCCGCGGTGACAGCGGTGCCGAGCGCGGCCGCGGCGGCGGTGCGGATGCCGGTGAGCTGGTCGGCGAGGCGCTGCACGAGGTCCCGGTCGGCGGCGGTGTCGGCGCGGAGGGTCTCGATGCGGTCGGAGTCGCTGTCCAGTTCGACCAGCCGGCTGCTGCCGGTGTCGAGGAAGTCGATGGCCTCGTCGAGTCCGCCGGCGAACTTGCGAGACAGCGCGGTCAGCTCGGCGCGGCGTTCCTGCACCACCTCGAGCTCCCGGGCGCCGTCGGCGTCGAGGCTGGCGAGGTAGGTGGAGAGTTGCGCGGCGATGTCGGCGACGAGGAACCCGGCGTTGGCGAGGGCCTCGGCCATCGGCGGCAGCACCGGATCGTGGCCGGCCACCTTCTCGAGTTGGCGACGGGCGGCCTCGAGCAGCGCCACGACATCCGGGGTGTCGTCGGTGCTCTCCTCGGCGGACACCAGTTCGCGGGCCTGCGCGGCGGCGAGCCTGAGCTCTTCGAGGTTGCCGAGCCGTTCGGCGCGGGCGGCGAGGTCGTCGTCTTCGCCGCGCTGCGGGGCGGCGAGTTCGATCTCGGCGATCGCCAGGCGCAGGTCTTCGGCTTCGCGCGCCCGGCGGTCCTGCTCGTCCACGAGCAGGTCGAGGTCGGTCTGGTTGGCGTGCCAACGGTGGTAGGCGTGCTGGAAGTCGGCGAGCACGGTGCCGAGTTCGGTGCCGGCGAACCGGTCGAGGGCGTCGCGCTGGGCGGACCCGGAGCGCAGCCGTACCTGGTCGGACTGGCCGTGCACCACGACGAGGTCACCGCCGAGGTCACCGAGCACCCCGGCGGGGGCGCTGCGGCCGCCGACGACGGCGCGGCTGCGGCCCTCGGCCGACACGGAGCGGCTGAGCAGCAGTTCCGGTCCGTCGAGGTCTCCCCCGGCATCGCGCACCCGCTGGGCGACGGCGCCGTCGGGGGCGATCAGCCAGCGGCCTTCCACCCAGCTCTGCGTCTGGCCGGCCCGCACGGTGCCGGGGTCGGCGCGTTCACCGAGCAGCAGGCCGAGCGCGGTGACGACCATGGTCTTGCCCGCACCGGTTTCGCCGGTGATGGCGGTGAAGCCCGGGCCGAGCGGCAGGGTGGCCTCGCGGATCACGCCGAGGTCGCGGATCACCAGTTCTTCGATCACGTCAGCGCCTCATTCCCGGCCGACCGGGCCTCGCCAGCCCGAGATGGGCAGGTTGAACTTGTTCACCAGGCGGTCGGTGAACGGGCCGCTGTGCAGGCGGGCCAAACGCACCGGCACCGGGGAGCGGCGCACGATCACGCGGGCGCCCGGCGGTAGGTCATGCACCCGGCGGCCGTCGGCGCAGAGCACCGCCTGACTGTCGGTGCGGGCGAGCACCTCCACCGCCAGGGAGGAATCCGGGCCCACCACGAGGGGTCGGGCGAAGAGCGCGTGGGCGCTCAGCGGCACGAGCAGCAGCGCGTCCAGGCTCGGCCAGACGATGGGGCCGCCGGCGGAGAACGAGTAGGCGGTCGACCCGGTGGGAGTGGACAGCACCACACCGTCGCAGCCGAAGGCGGAGAGCGGGCGGCCGTCGACCTCGATGATGACCTCGATCATCCGTTGCCGGCTGGCCTTTTCCACGGTGGCCTCGTTGAGCGCCCAGGTTTCGTAGACCACTTCGTGGTCCACCTTCACCCGCACCGACAGGGTCATCCGCTCTTCCACCAGGTAGTCGCGCAGCAGGGCGCGGCGCACGGCCTCGCCGAGGTCGTCGCGTTCGCTTTCGGCGAGGAAGCCCACATGGCCCAGGTTGATGCCGAGCAGCGGGGCGGAGCAGCCGCGCACGATCTCGGCGGCGCGCAGGATGGTGCCGTCGCCGCCGAGCACGATCACCAGCTCGAGGTCGGTAGCCTGCACGGTCTCGCCCAGGATGGCGGTGCTGCCGTTGAGCTGCGGGCAGGAGGCGAGCAGGTCGGCGCGTTCGTCGGCGGCCAGCACCGGCACGGCGCCGGCGGCGATGAGCTGCTCGCACACCGTTGCGGCGGCTTCGAGGGAGTCCTGCCGGCCGGTGTGGGCGACGACGAGGATGTGCCTGGGCGTTGCGGTCATGCTCGTCACGCTCCCACCAAGACGGTTATCCGATCGATCCATTCTGTCGGATTGGTGCCGGTTTCCCGGTTCAGCCACACGAGATACTCGTGGTTGCCCGCTGCTCCGGCAATCGGCGACGCGATCAGGCCGTTCACCTTGAGCCCTAAGTCCCAGGCGGCCCAGAGCACTCCGGAGACGGCATCGGCGCGCAGGCCCGCGCTGTGCACAACACCCTCACGGATGCCGCCGCGGCCCACCTCGAACTGCGGCTTGATCAGCAGCACGAAGTCGGCGCCCTCGGCCGCGGTGGCATTGAGGGCGGGCAGCACCGTGGTGAGGGAGATGAAAGACAGGTCCCCCACCACAAGGTCGGGGCGGTCGGTGACGCCGGAGGCGCCGGCGATGGTCTCAGGGGTGGCGTAGCGCAGGTTGAAACCCTCCACGAGCACCACCCGCGGGTCGGCCTTGATGGTCGGTGACAGCTGGCCGTGGCCCACGTCGACGGCGATGATCCGGCCGACGCCGCGTTCGAGCAGCACCTGGCTGAACCCGCCGGTGGACGCGCCGGCATCCATCGCGGTGCGGCCGGTGATGGACAACCCGAATGCGTCGAGGGCGGCGACGAGCTTGTGCGCTCCGCGGCTGACGTAGTGGTCGGTGGGGGCGACGGCGATCACCTGGTTGGCGCGTACCTTGGTGGATGCCTTGACGACCGGGCTGCCGTCCACGGTGACGAGGCCCTCGGCGATGAGGCGGGCCGCGACGGTGCGGGAGCGCACCAGGCCGCGTTCCGACAACGCCGCATCCAGGCGCTGGTCCCCCACCGGCGTGTCCGCGGGCTCGCTGGGCGTGACGACCGGCGGGCGGATGGGCACGCTGGTCGGCTGGGGCGCGGCGCGGGTCGGCGCCGGCTGGTCCTCAGGCTGGTTCCCCAGGTCGGGGTCGGGCTCGGGCGTGCGCGTGGTGGTCATTCGGCCTTCGATCGGGGCACGTCTCCACCTTCGAGGTGGTCGCGCAAGCTGTCGTGCAGCTGGGTGTACGCCGCTGCCCGGTCCGCGAGCGGCAGGGCTTCCACGGCCGCGATGCGGGCGGTTAGCTCACCGTCGAGCACGGGCTGATCGGGGACGACCGTCTCAGCGTCTGGCGCCGCACCGGTGGGTGTCGGCGCGGTAGGGGTGGGCGCGGGTGCAAACGGCGTCGGGCGCGGCCCCGGGCGACCCGGGGTGGCCGGGCCAGGCTGTCGTGCCTCGTCTACTCCGTCTGCAGTCACGCGTCCTAGGCTACCGTCCGAGATAGAGACTCTCCGGAACATTGAGTCCGTAGATCGGCCGGCCGGATGCCCAGATCACGGCGCACGCGGCGCGCAACAGGTTGATTCCGTCGTCGCCCACGGCCACGATCTCCACATCGGCACCGTGGATGCGCACCGACGCGCCGGCGACGGTGGCCTGGGACTTGTCCTTGGAGAACACCGTCTCGGGGTACGGCTCGTGCAGCTGGCGCAGGTCTTCAAGGATGAACGACGGGCGTTCCTCCGGGCCGGCCGCGAGGGCCTGCTTGGCCTTGTCGATTCCGGTGAGCACCAGCACGGCCGGGATCCCGGCACGGTTGGCGCCGAGGATGTCGGTGTCGAGCCGGTCGCCGATGAACAACGGGGCGGTGGCGTCGAAGCGTTTGATGGCCTCGAGGAAGATCGGGGTCTCGGGCTTGCCGGCCACCAGGGGCAGGCGGCCGACGGCGGTGTGCACCGCCGAGACCAGCGTGCCGTTGCCCGGCGCGATGCCGCGAGCCTGCGGAATGGTCCAGTCGGTGTTCGTCGCGATCCACGGGATTCCGGCGTAGTCGCCGTCCGGGGTCACTCCGGCGTTCAGCGCGAATGCGGCCTCGGCCAGCTGGGTCCAGCCCACGTCCGGGGCGAAGCCCTGCACCACGGCGGCCGGGGAATCCTCGGCGGACCGGGTCACCTCGAAGCCGTGCTTCTGCAGTTCATCGACGAGGCCGTCGCCGCCCACGACCATGATGCGCGATCCGGCCGGCACCTGCTCCACGAGCAGCCGCATGGCTGCCTGCGGGGAGGTGACGACGTCGGACGGCGCCACGGTCAGGCCGAGCTCGGTGAGGTGGCCGGCCACCGACGCATCCGTGCGGGATGCGTTATTGGTGATGTAGCCCACCCGGATGCTTTCGGCGGCCTTGTTGAGGCCGTCGATCGCGAACGGGATGGCGTTCGGGCCGGCGTACACGACGCCGTCGAGGTCCGCGAGGACCACGTCGATGCCGGCCAGCGGGGTGGTGGCCGGCTCAGTCAACGGGCGTCGTTTCAGGATCTTCGTCCACACTCGCGGCGCGGTCGGTCGACTCTGTTGCGGGCTCGTCGGGTGTTGCGTCATCGGCGGAAGTGATGTCCTCGGTGTGGGTGATCGTGATGTCGGCGGTCTCGAGTTCGTCGGGCACGTCGGCGTTGTCGGCGTCCTCGTCGGAGTCGGCGTCGCCTTCGACGGCGTCCTCGTCCTCGTCGAACTCCTCGTCGTCCAGTTCGACGATCTCGATGGTCTCGTCGATGTCGCCGTTCAGGGCGGCGTCGGCGCGGGAGGCGCGTTCGTTCCAGACGTCGGCCTCGTCGGTGCGGCCGAGTTCCTCGAGCACCTCGGCGTAGGCGGCGAAGAGCTCGGAGCTGTAGGAGAACGCGGTCTTCGGGTCGAGCTGGGCGATCTGGAGCTCGCTCAGCGCGGCCTCGGTCTCCCCCAGGTCCAGACGGGCGCCCGACATCGCGATGGCCAGGGCCACCTGAACGCCGGCCGGCAGGGTCGCGCGGTCCACCGAACGGCCGAGCTCGAGCGCACGGTCGGGGCGGCCGACGCCGCGTTCGCTGTCCACCATCAGGGGCAGCTGAGCGTTGGAACCGGAGATGCGGCGGTAGGTGCGCAGTTCGCGCAGGGCCAGGGCGAAGTCGCCGGTGGCGTAGGCGGTGATGGCGAGGCTCTCGCGCACCACGGCAATGCGGCCGGCGCGACGCGCGGCACTCATCACGTGGCGGTGGGCCAGCTCGGGGTCTTCGTCGATGACACGGGCGGCCATGGCGAGGTGACGCCCAACGGCCTCGGCGTTGTCCTTGGTGAGCGTCTTCAGCTCGTTGCGGGCAATCCGGTCCAGGTCCTCGGACGTGATGTCGTCGGGCAGCTCGGGATCGTCGTGACGCGGACGCACCGAACGCAGCTCGCGCTGCATCCGCTGCTCTTCGGTCATCTCCTCTTCGACCACGCGGGCGTCGCGGTCATTGCGCGCGGGCGCGCCGTCGCGGGTCCACAGCTTCTTGCCGGCGTCGCGCGGGGCTCCGGCGCGGGTCGGCGAGCCGCCGCGGGCGCCGTCCTTCAGCCACGGCTTGTTCTCGGTGTCGCGCTGCGGACGATCGGAGTTGCCCTTGTACGCCGGGCGATCGCTGTTGCCCTTGTACGCGGGACGGTCGCCGTCACGCTGCGGACGATCGGAGTTGCCCTTGTACGCCGGGCGATCGCTGTTGCCCTTGTACGCGGGACGGTCGCCGTCACGCTGGGGACGGTCCGAGTTGCCCTTGTACGCCGGACGATCGCTATTGCCCTTG
>Ga0247806_10001113_pt1 | contig 13697 bp, 11 predicted proteins | sample UWRJL059202B1_FD_179935 | JGI IMG/M metagenome (GOLD analysis project Ga0247806, IMG submission 179935) | Plant litter microbial communities from Arlington Agricultural Research Station in Wisconsin, United States - UWRJ-L059-202B-1 | ecosystem: Environmental > Terrestrial > Plant litter >... | reverse complement strand
AGCAACCACCAGCACCGCGACATCGTCACGGCGCTTCGCACCGGTGACCCGATCTGGGCCGAGGCGGCCATGCGATCGCACATCCTCGGCGCCCGCAACGCCGTCACCGGAGCCTGACCGGCGCCGCATCGGCCCCGACGGCCGTCAGGGGCCGGTCGATCCCGGCTCGCCCCTGGCGAGCAGACGTTGGGTGTGCGGATGCTGCGGCGCGCTCAGCAGCTCCGGAACCGAGGCGTACTCGACGATGGCGCCACCGCTCATGATCGCGACCCGGTCGCACCGGACGGCGGTCTCGACCTTGAGCGACGCCGTGATGAGGGTGAAGCCGCGCTCGTGCTGCACGGAATGCAACAGGTCGAGGAAAGCCGCCGTCTCAGCCGGAGCGAAGCCGCGGGTCGGATCGTCGGCGACCATCAGTTGTGGCGCGCCGACCAGTGCCCCGGCGAGCAGCACACGTTGGCCGGTCACGGGCGGCAGCTCGCCTGGATACGCGGCGAACACCCGCTCCGCATCCTCGAGGCCGACCCGCACGAGCAGCTCAAGGGCAGCCGTCCGTGCGAGGGAGCGGGTGGTGTCGGTCTGGCGGGTCAGGAGGGTCACGAGGTGCTGCCCGACGCGGCTGTTCGGGTCGAGCCGATCGGCCGCCGGCGCGGGCAGGAAGCCGATGCGCTGTCCACGCAGGTGTCTGAAGTCGCGCTCCGGCAGTCCGACGAGCTCGATGCCGTCGAACAGGATCGACCCGGACATGACGCTGTGGCGCAGTTGCTGCATCCCGGCGATGGCATGACACAGCAGGGAGGTGCCGTCCCGGTCGTCGCCGATGACCGCCAGGGTCTGACCCCGCGCAACGGTGAGGCTGATGCCGGCCAGCGGCTCCCGCTGCACCCGCTGGCCGGTCGTGAGGGTGCGCAGGTCCCGGATGTCGAGGAAGTCGGCGGCCCTGAAGCCGGTGGAGGCCAGAACGGCGGTGTCGGCGGGTGCGGGGAGGAACCGCGCGGGGGGCAACCGCGACGACGTGAACAGGGCGGCGAGCCCGCCGTCCTCCGCTGAGGTTCGCTGCAGCGCTTCGACCACCGCTGCCGGGGTGCTCGCGGCGAGGGCGAACCCGGCCGTCACGAGGCCGACGACACCGAGCAGGATGGCTCCGAGCACGAGGGGGAGGCTCTCGGCGGGCAGCAACGGCTGCAGGTCGGCGGCCAGGGGTGGCGCGGCGAAAGCGGCCTGAACGGTGAGCGAGCCGCCGTAGAGAACGAGGAATTCGACGAGCTGGACGGCCACGACGGCGGGGAGGGTGTGGCGGAGTACGCGGCGAACGACCGGCCCGGTGGTGGGCAGCCCCTGGCTGCGGACGGTTTGCACGTAGCCGAGGGCGGCGACCTTCCGCGTCGCCGCCCGCACGTGCACGGCGATGGCCACTGCGCCGCCGAACACCACGAGGGTGGCCGGGATCAGCAGGGTGCTCAGGGTGCTCAAGCCGGCGCGGGCGGCCGGTTCGTCGGCCAGAAGGGGCAGGATCTCGCCCTGCACCGCGAACCAGAAGATGCTCACGAGCGCCAACCAGACCAGGCACACGGCGGACCCGGCGAGAATCAGGGCGCGCAGGCCCTGGTCGGCCCAGCCGTGGCGGCGCGTGACCAAGAGGCCGAAACCGACACCCAGGAGACCGGACAGGATCGGTGCGGCCACGGTGCCGGCCGCGGCGAACGGCAGCCGCGTCGAGAGCGAGCGCAGCATCGCGTCGTCTGACCCGGTCAGCCACGTCGTGAGAAGCACTCCGCAGACCGCCAGGAACAGCAGGATCAGCAGCCCCAGCCAGCGGGGCCCTCTTACAGCGCGCATGAGTGCTCGGATCTTGTTGGTGCGGCCGAACCGTGAACTGACGTGAGTGGCAGAATCGGACTTCTGCTAACTGTATGCAAAAAAGCCGCAACCTGTCACCGATTTTGACACATTCGCCCAGAACGGCTCACCCGAACCCCCGTGTGTGTATGCACATTGCACTCTGTGAGGGCGACGGCGGCGGGAGTCAGAGCGCGTGGCGCGGCATCCGGTGTCGAAGCGCGGGCGCGCCGCGAACAGGAAACAAACCGGCAACACCGGGCGACTAGCATCCAGTCATGGTTGACCTCTTCAGTGGCTATGGCGCTACCTCCGCACCGCCCCGCGAGCGAGGCTCGGCTTCGGCCTGGGATGAGATGTTCCCGGATCCGTCGTCGCTCTCGCCCACGGAAACCCGGGCGGCATACAAGGACGTCTACAACGCGCTCGCCCGGATGACCCAGGAGGAACTGCGTGGGCGCACCGACGCCCTGGCCAGTTCCTACCTGGCGCAGGGGGTGACCTTCGACTTCGCCGGCGAGGAGCGGCCGTTCCCGCTCGACGCCGTGCCCCGGGTGATCGAGCAGCCCGAATGGGTGAACGTGGAGGCCGGCATCAAGCAGCGGGTCCTCGCGCTCGAGGCCTTTCTCGCGGACATCTACGGACCCCAGGCCGCGGTGCGCGACGGCGTCATTCCCGCCGGCCTGATCACCTCGTCCACGCACTTCCACCGCCAGGCCGCCGGCATCACCTCGGCGAACAACGTGCGCATCCAGGTGTCCGGCATCGACCTGATCCGCGACGAGGCCGGCGCCTGGCGGGTGCTCGAAGACAATGTGCGGGTGCCCAGCGGGGTCAGCTACGTCATCTCCAACCGGCGCGTGATGGCCCAGACCCTGCCCGAACTGTTCGTCTCGATGCGGGTGCGCCCGGTGGGTGACTACCCGAACAAGCTGCTGCAGGCCCTGCGCGCGTCGGCGCCGGCCGGCGTCGACGACCCCAACATCGTGGTGCTCACCCCCGGCGTCTTCAACTCCGCCTACTTCGAGCACACCCTGCTCGCCCGGCTGATGGGCGTTGAGCTCGTCGAGGGCCGTGACCTGTTCTGCTCCGGCGGGCGGGTGTGGATGCGCACCACCGCCGGCCCCACCCGGGTCGACGTGATCTACCGCAGGGTCGACGACGAGTTCCTGGACCCGCTGCAGTTCCGCGCGGACTCGCAGCTGGGTTCGCCGGGCATCCTGATGGCGGCGCGGCTGGGTAACGTCACCATCGCCAACGCCGTGGGCAACGGCGTCGCCGACGACAAGCTGGTGTACACCTACCTGCCCGATCTGATCAAGTACTACCTCGGCCAGGACGCGATCATCCCCAACGTGGACACCTGGCGCCTCGAAGACCCGCTCGCTCTGGAGGAGGTGCTCGATAGGCTCGACGAACTCGTCGTCAAGCCCGTCGACGGTTCCGGCGGCAAGGGCCTCGTGGTGGGCCCCGCCGCGTCCAAGGACGAGCTGGAGACCCTGCGCAATCAGCTGCTCAAGGACCCGCGCGGCTGGATCGCCCAGCCCGTCGTGCAGCTGTCCACCATCCCCACCCTCGTGGACGACGGGATGCGGCCCCGGCACGCGGACCTCCGCCCGTTCGCCGTGAACGACGGCTCGGACGTCTGGGTGCTGCCGGGCGGCCTCACCCGGGTGGCCCTGCCGGAGGGTGAACTCGTGGTCAACTCCAGCCAGGGCGGCGGGTCGAAGGACACCTGGGTGATCGGGCTCGAGCCCGACTTCCACAACACCGGGTCGGCCCGCAACATCCAGGGCCTCGTGAACGACCAGGCCGCGAACACCCAGTCGATCTCGATCATCCCGACCCGAACCGTGGATCATTCGCCGCAGGACACCCCGCCCGGCGGCGACCAGGATCAGGAACAGCAGCAACAACAGCAACACGTCGAATCGACCGAAGGGACCCTCGAATGCTGAGCCGCATCGCCGAGAGCCTGTTCTGGATCGGCCGCTACATCGAACGCAGCGACGGCACCGCGCGCATCCTGGACGTGCACCTGCAGCTGCTGCTGGAGGACCCGTGGATCGAGGAGAACCTCGCCTGCCGGTCGCTGCTGCACCTGATGGGCAGCCCGGTGCCGCCCAACCGGGACCTGACCCGCAAGGACGTGCTGGCGACCCTCGCGGCCGACCGCACGCATCCGGCCTCGATCGCGTACTCGCTCGGCGCCGCCAGGGAGAACGCCCGGCGGGCCAGGGAGATCGTCTCGACCGAGCTGTGGGAATGCCTGAATACCACGTACACGAAGATGCCGAAGAACATCGCCAGCGCCAAGACGCACGACTTCTTCGGCTGGGTGCGGGAGCGCGCCGCACTGGCCGTCGGCATCGTCGAGTCCAGTGCCAGCCGGGACGACGCCTGGCACTTCTTCACGCTGGGCCGCAGCCTCGAACAGGCCGACATGACCGCGCGGCTGCTGGCCACCCGGTCGCTGACCGAGAACAGCGGGCCGTCCTGGACCACGATCCTGCGCTCCTGCGGAGCGTACGAGTCGTACCTGCGCACCTACCGCGGGGTGCCGTCCGCACGGAACGCCGCCGAGTTCCTGCTCCTTGACCGCCTGTTCCCCCGGTCGATCGTCTTCTCGATCTCCCGGGCGGAACAGTGCCTGCAGGAGCTGGAACCGCGCACCGACCGGTTGGGCGTCTCCGAGTCGTCGCAGCGGGTGCTCGGCCAGATCCGCAGCCAGCTGGAGTACCGGCCGATCATGGAGATCCTGAACGACCTGCCGGGGCACATGGACATGGTGCAGGACGCCACCAGCACCGCCTCCGAACAGATCGGGCAACGGTACTTCCCGACCAGCGCGGTGCCGACCTGGACGGGGGAGGCATCGTGAAGCGACTGCGCATCCGGCACACCACCGGCTACCGGTACAACGGCGAGGTGGCCACCTCGTACAACGAGGCCAGGATGCTGCCGGTCACCTCAGCGGACCAGTTCGTGTTGTACTCCAACCTGGACATCAATCCGGTGTCGAGCAACCACAACTACGTCGACTACTGGGGTACCAGGGTGTCGTCGTTCGAGGTGCTCACCCCGCACGCCGAGCTCACCCTCACCGCCAACAGCCTCGTGGAGGTGTCGCCCCGTGAGCACTCGCTGCATCAGATGCCCTGGGACGACCTGGCGGCCCTGGTGGCCCGGTCGACGTCCTCGGTAGAGCAGTCCTGGCAGACGTCGCTCACCGAGCCGCCGGCGGATGTCGTGGCCAGCGCCGCCGAGATCGCCGGCCGGCTGGACCCGTGTGACGCGGCGCTGGCGATCTGCCGGTTCGTGGGCGAGAACATGGACTACGTGCAGGGTGTCACCGGGGTGAAGACGAACGCCCGCGAAGCCTGGGCCGACAGGCGAGGGGTCTGCCAGGACATCACCCATGTGGCGCTCGGCGCCCTCCGCTCGGTGGGTATCCCGGCCCGGTACGTCTCCGGCTATCTGCACCCCAAGCCGCAGGCGGCGATCGGTGAGACCGTCACCGGGGAATCGCACGCCTGGGTGGAGTGGTTCTGCGGCGATTGGCGCGGCTACGACCCCACCAACCTGATCGACATCGGCGACCGGCATGTGGGCGTCGGCCGGGGCCGCGACTACAACGACATCGCCCCGCTGCGCGGTGTCTACGCCGGGTCGGGCGGATCGCAGCTGTTCGTGAAGGTGGAGATCACCCGGGAGTCGTAGGCCTCGGGTGGGCCACGGCGGCCGGGTTGCCTAGACTGGTAGTTGCAAGCGCGGTGTACTTGCGTCAATAGTCCGAGCCGGGTCGAGGGAGCACACGAATGAGCATCGAAGACGACGCCGTCGAGGTTCGCGCGCAGGGTTGGCGCACCCTCGCCGCGCTGCACGGTCGCATCGAGACCGTGCTCGAGCGCGCCCTGCAGGACGGGTTCGACCTCTCGGTGGTGGAGTTCACGGTGCTGGACGCCCTCAGCCGCCAACACGGCTGGCACATGCGGATGCAGCAGCTCGCCCGTGCCGCGGCGCTGTCGAGCAGCGCAACGACCCGGCTGGTGAACCGGCTGGAGGACCGGGCGCTGCTCACCCGCATCCTCTGCGCCGACGACCGGCGCGGCATCTACACCGAACTCACCGAGGCCGGCAAGGCCCTGCTGGCCCGTGCCCGTCCGGTTTACGACGACGCGCTCGCCGGCGCCCTCGCCGCCGCCGAGGAGGAGCCGGAGCTCGGCCCGCTCGTGGATGCGCTGCACCGCCTGCCCGACCTGGCCCGCGCCACGGCCTAGTCAGGGAGCGCGACGGTCCTCGCGATCCGCGCGCGAGCCCGACTGCGCAAGAATGGGCATGAATATGCTGCCAGCCAGCATGCGGAGGATCCGGAGCGGTCGCGACCGCGCACCCTCCGCTTTCCGAACCCACGAAGGGCACCATGTCTGCTTCCGAAACCACTATCGAACGTTCCGGACGCAAGTTTTCCGCGGCGGCCCGCCGCCCGCTCTACTACCTCGCCGGCGTGTGTGCACTCTTCTATGTGGGACTCCTCATGATCTCTGTTCACGATCGCGATTTCATGTACCCCGAGGACAGAGTGATTTATGAGCGCCTGGCGAACATCTGCGCCCTCATTGCCGCCATCGGTGTGATCTACCTGGTAGCCGCACGCACCTACCGGAAACACGGCGGTCCGATGGAAAGCACAGGATTCGGCGACTTCCTCGTCGAGGGCGGCAGGGCTTATCTGGATCGGCAACGCCGCCGCCTCATCACCCTCGGTTCAGTGACCCTGCTTGGCGCCGGCGCCGCCGCTTTGACATTGTTCGCCATGGTGAATTTTGACGGAGAAGGGTACGAAGGTCTGCCACTGGTCATCTGTGGTCTTCTGTTGGCACTCCTGCTTATCGTCCCCACCCTCGGAGCCCCGCTCTTTCTGTGCCTGCCGCTGACGTCAGCACGCAAGCTGAGACGTACGCACTCGACGGTCTAGGCCGCGTCATGTGACATCTGCACGGTCCCCTGCCGTGGTGGAAGAGAGCCTAGGCGGGCGAGTGCGCCTCGAGGAACTCGTAGACCTCGGTGGGGTCGACGCCGGGGAAGGTACCCGTCGGCAGGGCGGCGAGCAGGCTCGTGGGGGTGCGGGCCACCGGCCAGGACTGGCCCTCCCACCGGCCGGAAAGGGTATCGGGCGCCCGCCGGCAGCAGGATTCGTCCGGGCAGGTGGACACCGCCCGGTGCGTGGTCTCCCGACCGCGGAACCAGTTCACGTGCGCGAACGGCACCCCCACGCTCACCGAGTAGTCGCCCTCCTTGGCCTTCTCGATGCGTGAGGTGCACCAGAAGGTGCCCGCCGGCGTATCCGTGTACTGGTACCAGGGGCTGAACCGGTCCGGCACGTCGAAGACCGTGCGGGCCGTCCAGCTGCGGCAGACGGTGGACCCCTCGACCGCGCCAAGGGCGTCGCTGGGGAACTGCACGTCGTCGTTCTCGTAGGCCTTGATGATGGTGCCGGACTCGTGCACCTTCATGAAGTGCACCGGGATCCCGAGCCTCGCGGTGGCCAGGTTGGTGAAGCGGTGTGCGGCGGTCTCGTAGGAGACCGAGAAGGCATCCCGCAGGTCCTCGAGCGAGATGCGACGGGCGGCCTTGGCGTCGTTCAGCAGCCGCAGGGTATCGGTCTGCGGCAGCAGGATGGCGGCGGTGAGGTAATTCGTCTCCACGCGCTGCCGCAGAAAGTCCGCGTAACTTTCCGGTTCGGAGTGCCCGCAGAGGTGGCTGGCGAAGGCCTGGAGGATCGGTGAGCGGCTGTCGCGGGAGGCGGACTGCTCGGTGGGCAGGTAAATTCGGCCGTTTCGTTTGTCGGTGACCGACCGGGTGGAGTGCGGCAGGTCGCCGACATAGTGCAGGGAGAAGCCGAGGTGGGCGGCCATGTCGGCGACCACCTGATGCGAGACCGGACCGCCGGAATGCCCGACAGCGGTGAGCAGGTCGAGCGCCTGGGCCTCGAGATCGGGAAAGTAGTTGTCCCGGTCGCGCATCTCGGCACGAAGCTGCGCGTTCGCCCGCCGGGCCTCCTCGGGCGTGGCCGCCCGTTCCCGGTGCAGCCGTTCGATCTCGTTGTGCAGGGTGAGGATGGTCTGCAGGGTGTCATCGGGCTGGCCGGGCCCTACCCGGAACCGCGGCAGGCCGAGAGCCGTGAATACCGGCCCGCGTTGGGCGCGTTCGACGGCGATCTCCAGCGCCGCCCGCGGGGTGGGCGCATCGGTGCGCAGCAGCTCGTCGACGGAGGTGTCCAGGGCCGCGGCGATCAGCCGCAGCATCGACAGCCGCGGTTCGCGTTTGCCGTTCTCGATCATCGAGATCTGCGACGGCGCCCGGTCGACGGCCGCAGCGAGGGTGTCGAGGGTGAGTCCGAGTCGGTGCCGCCGGTCCCGGATGCGGCGGCCCAGGGTGAGCGCGTCGAGGCCGGTTTCGCCCGGATCGGCGGCGCCGGGCGCAAGCGGTGGGGCCGATGCCGGGCGGGCGGGCGGCACGGCGGACGAGAAGGCAGGATCGACGGTGACCATCTGCTCATGCTCACATGCGGCGATTGTTCACACAACCGGAAGAACAGGATTTCTTCTTCGGAACCGGCCCGGGGTGGGGGTGGTTGCGCGCCGCAGAGTGGGTGCACGCACCAGATCCGCAATGACGCAGACCGAGGAGAACACCATGACGCACCCCACCGCATCAGGCCCCACCGCATCCCGCCCCGGCGACCAGACCCAGACGGCCGCAGAGCTCGCCCTCGAGTGGGCCGCAGACCCCCGCTGGGAGGGTGTGCGGCGCGACTACACCGCCGAGGACGTGATCGCCCTGCGCGGTGCCGTGCGGGAAGAGCGCACCCTGGCCCGCCGCGGCGCCGAGAAGCTCTGGGACCTCATCCACGAGAACGGCACCCCGGAGAACCCCGAGTGGGTCGCGGCGCTCGGCGCGCTCACCGGCAACCAGGCCGTGCAGCAGGTGCGCGCCGGGCTCAAGGCGATCTACCTGTCCGGCTGGCAGGTCGCCGCCGACGCGAATCTGTCGGGTCAGACCTACCCCGACCAGTCGTTGTACCCGGCGAACTCGGTGCCCGCCGTGGTTCGGCGGATCAACAACGCGCTGCTGCGCGCCGGCCAGATCGAGGGAGCAGAGGCGGCCGCATCCGGTTCCGATGCCACCGACAACGGCGCCGGCATCGACTGGATGGCACCGATCGTCGCCGACGCCGAGGCCGGTTTCGGCGGACCGTTGAACGCCTACGAGCTGATGGCCTCGATGATCGAGGCCGGCGCGGCCGGCGTGCACTGGGAGGACCAGCTGGCCAGCGAGAAGAAGTGCGGCCACATGGGCGGCAAGGTCCTCGTGCCCACCGGCCAGCACATCCGCACCCTCAACGCGGCCCGGCTGGCGGCGGATGTCGCGGGTGTGCCCACCATCATCATCGCCCGCACCGATTCGCTCGCTGCGACCCTCATCACCAGCGACATCGACGAGCGCGACAGCGAGTTCCTGACCGGCGGCCGCACCGCGGAGGGGTTCTACGACACCGCGAACGGACCCGACGTGGTCATCGCCCGCGGCCTGGCCTACGCGCCCTACGCCGACCTGCTCTGGGTGGAGAGCAGCGAGCCCGACCTCGCACTGGCCCAGCGCTTCGCGAAGGAGATCCACGCCCGGTTCCCCGGCAAGAAGCTGGCGTACAACTGCTCGCCGTCGTTCAACTGGAAATCCCACCTCAACGACGAGCAGATCGCCGTGTTCCAGAAGGAACTCGCGGCCTGCGGCTACGCCTTCCAGTTCATCACGCTGGCCGGTTTCCACGCCCTCAACCACTCCATGTTCACCCTGGCCAAGGACTACTCCGAGCGTCAGATGAGCGCATACGTCGACCTGCAGGAGGCCGAATTCGCCTCGGAGGCCGACGGCTACACCGCCACCCGCCACCAGCGGGAGGTGGGCACCGGCTACTTCGACCGGATCGCCACCGCGCTCAACCCCACCAGCGCCACCCTCGCCCTGGCCGGGTCCACCGAGGCCGAGCAGTTCTAGCCGGCCCCGCCAGACATCCGTTTCGCTTCGAAGGAGAACACGACCATGAACACACCACCGCTGTCCACGGCGCCGAGCACCACACGCACGTCGAGCGCTCCGCGACCCGCCCGAGCATTCGGTGAGACCAGCACCGGAAGCTTCGCCACCATCCACCCGCACCTCGAGATCACCGGCGCGCTCGGTGACCGTTATGACGAGGTCCTCACGCCGGCGGCCCTCGAGTTCCTCGCCGAGCTGCACGACCGGTTCGCCGGCACCCGGCACGACCTGCTGGCCGCCCGGCTGCAGACCCGCGTCGACGCCGCCAACGGCCGCGACCCGCGGTTCCTGCCGGAGACGGCGCACATCCGGAATGACCCGAGCTGGCGGGTGGCCGGGCCCGGCCCGGGGCTGGAGAACCGTCGGGTGGAGATCACCGGACCGACCGACCGCAAGATGGCGATCAACGCGCTCAACTCCGGTGCGGCCGTGTGGCTGGCCGACCAGGAGGACGCCACCAGCCCCACCTGGGCCAATGTGATCGAGGGCCAGCTCACCCTGGCCGACGCCGTGCGCGGCACGCTGTCCTACGACGGCCCGGACGGCAAGGCCTACCGGGTCACCGGTGCCCCCTCCGACCGCAAGGACGGTGCGGCCCCCGGATCCACCCCCACCATCGTCATGCGGCCGCGCGGCTGGCACCTGGTGGAGAAGAACCTCACCTTCGTCGACCGGGCCAATCGACGGATGCCGGCCTCCGGCAGCCTGGTGGACTTCGGCCTCTACGCCTTCCACAACGCGCACCGGCTGATCGAGAAGGGCAGCGGTGCGTACTTCTACCTGCCCAAACTGGAGAGCCACCTCGAAGCGCGGCTGTGGAACGACATCTTCAGCCACACCGAGGACCACCTGAACCTCGGACACGGCAGCATCCGCGCCACGGTGCTGATCGAGACCATCCAGGCCGCGTTCGAGATGGACGAGATCCTCTACGAACTGCGCGACCACTGCGCGGGCCTGAACGCCGGGCGGTGGGACTACATCTTCAGCATCATCAAGACCTTCCGGGCGAGAGGCCGCCGGTTCGTGCTGCCCGACCGCAAGGAGATCACCATGACGGTGCCGTTCATGCGGTCGTACACCGAGCTGCTGGTGGCCACCTGCCACCGGCGGGGCGCCTACGCGATCGGCGGGATGAGCGCCTTCATCCCCAACCGGCGTGACCCGGCCGTGACCGAGCGGGCGCTGGAGCAGGTGGCCGCCGACAAGCGCCGGGAGGCCCGCGACGGTTTCGACGGCACCTGGGTGGCGCATCCGGACCTCATCCCCACCGCAAGGGCCGAGTTCGACGCCGTGCTCGGCGACCGGCCCAACCAGGTGGACCGCACCAGGGACGAGGTGCACGTCACCGCCGCCGAGCTGCTGGATGTGGCGTCGGCCGGCGGCCAGATCACCGAGGCTGGGGTGCGTGACAATGTGCGCATCGCCCTGCGCTACATCGAATCGTGGCTGCGCGGCGTGGGGGCGGCGGCCATCGACAACCTGATGGAGGACGCCGCGACGGCGGAGATCTCCCGCTCCCAGATCTGGCAGTGGATCCACGACAACTCGGCGCTCGACGATGGTCGCCGGGTCGACGCGGAGTGGGTGGCCGGGCTGGTCGCCGAGGAGATGGCAGCGCTGCCGCGGACGACCGGTGACCGGTTCGACGATGCTCTCGAGGTGTTCCGGGCGTCGGCGCTCGAGGCCGAGTTCCCGACGTTCCTCACCGTCGCCGCGTACGCCCGCTACCTGTAGGCATCCGGCTCACGGCAGACTGTGCGCCCACCGGTGCGCAGAGCCGCGCTCGAACGGCCCCGTCGGCACCCCGACGGGGCCGTTTGCGCGCCCGACGCGGGAATGTGAAGCTGGGATAGTGACCGAGACCACGCCGACAGACCCCAGGCCGATAGAGCCCGCGCCGACTAGCTGTACTGAGCCGACAGGTTGGTGACAGTCGGGGTTGAAAATAGGGAGAACCTCCGGTTCTAGTGGAGATGTCAAAGTCGCCACGAACACGGAGGTTCTCATGCCCCACGCTAATACCCGTTTGACCCTTCATGGAAGGTCACTGCTGATCGAACGGGTCATCGGTGATGGCCGTCCGGTCTCGCACGTCGCCAAGGAACTCGGCATCTCCCGGCAGTGCGCTCATCGGTGGATTAACCGGCACCGTAGTGAAGGGGCTGCGGGACTGCAAAACCGGTCGTCTCGGCCGCGCAGCTGCCCCACGAAGACCAGTTCCCGACGCGAGGCCGCCGTTGTCGTCGCCCGAATGCTGGACCGGGATGGGCCGCTACGGATCGCAGCCATCACCGGGGTGCCGGCCCGGACGGTATCGCGGATCCTGGCCCGCTACGGCTTCCCGCCGCTGTCCTGGCTGGACCCGCTCACCGGCGAGACCATCCGTTCCTCCCGCGCGACTGCGAACCGCTATGAACGCAAACGGCCGGGCGAGCTGGTCCACATCGACGTCAAGAAACTGGGCAAAATCCCTGACGGCGGCGGTTGGCGCGCCCTGGGACGAGAAGCAACGGTGGCCCACAAACACAAGAAGACCCGCATCGGCTTCGACTACATCCACGCCGTCATCGACGACCACTCCCGCCTCGCCTACGCCGAGATCCACGACGATGAGAAGGGTGCCACGGCCGCCGGCGTTCTGGAGCGCGCAGCCGTGTTCTTCGCCGAGAACGGGATCCCCAAGATCGAACGAGTCATCAGCGACAACGCCTTCGCCTACCGAAAATCAGCCAAGTTCAAAGACGCCGTGGCACGCCTCGGCGCCCAGCAGCGCTTCATCAAACCGCACTGCCCCTGGACGAATGGCAAGGTCGAACGCCTCAACCGCACCCTGGCCACTGAGTGGGCCTACAAACGCAAATACACCAGCAACCAACACCGCGCTGACGCTCTTGCACCCTGGCTGCAGTTCTACAACACTGAACGCATCCACACCGGCATCGGAGCAACACCCATCAGCCGAGTGTCACCAACGTCATGACCCAGTACAACTAGCCCCGCGCCGACCCGGCCCGCCGCCGGGCTGCGCGTGCGGCCGGCCCGGCAGGATGAGGCCGCGGCGCTCGCCGAGCTGGCCGCCGCCACCTTCGCGCTGGCCTGCCCACCGCACACCAGCGCCGAGGCCATCGCCGCCTTCCTTCGCGATGTGCTCGCGCCGGCCAATTTCGAGATCTTCCTGGCCGACCCCGACCGGCTGGTACTCGTTGCCGAGGGCGCCGGCGGGGCGGGGCCGGCCGGACTGTTGGGGTACACGATGCTGGTCTTCGGCGAACCCCACGATGCGGATGCCGCCGCCGCGATTCGCATCCGCCCGACCGCCGAATTGAGTAAATGCTACGTGCGCGCCGAGGCACACGGAAGCGGCACGGCCGCTGCCCTGATGGCGGCCACGCTCGACGCCGCGCGGCAGCGTGGGGCGACCGGCTCCTGGCTCGGGGTGAACCAAGAAAACGTGCGAGCCCTCCGCTTCTACGGCAAGCACGGCTTCGAACAGGTGGGAATCAAACGCTTCCTGGTGGGGGAGCGCTACGAAGACGACTACGTGCTGGAGCGCGCCCTCTAGCAAACGCGCCCTAGCAAATTCGTGGGCCGCCTGCGCGTCGCCCCGGCGCGTTGGTCGAGCCTCTGGGCGTGTGGTCACCCTGTCGAACTAGACCCCCGGCGACTGGCCTGCGTCGCTAGAACGGCGGGTTCTCGGGCGCCGGTGGTGTCGGTTTCCGGGTGGGTTGGGGCCGTGGCGGCATCAGGTAGCT
>Ga0247806_10001111_pt1 | contig 13709 bp, 8 predicted proteins | sample UWRJL059202B1_FD_179935 | JGI IMG/M metagenome (GOLD analysis project Ga0247806, IMG submission 179935) | Plant litter microbial communities from Arlington Agricultural Research Station in Wisconsin, United States - UWRJ-L059-202B-1 | ecosystem: Environmental > Terrestrial > Plant litter >... | reverse complement strand
CACCGGCGCTTCGGCCATGGCGGCGTCCGGCTGGAACAGCGCCAAGTCCAAGGCGCCGGTCGGCAGCTGCGAGATTTCCATCGTCGATGCCGAGGGGAACTGGCTGCAGATGATGAATACCGTGCAGTCCGGTGGCATTCCTGGCATGGCGGTAGGTGGCGTCGCCATGATGGGTTCGCACGAGCAAACCGCTATGAGCGCTCACTTTTCCAACTGGCGCACCCCCGGCGCCCGCATGCGCAATATCCTGGGCAACACCTTCGTGATGCGCGACGGCAAACCATGGCTCGCTTTGGGGACGCCGGGGAATGTCTACGCGACGGTGGCGCAGATGCTGGTGAACATTCTGGACTTCGGGATGACGCCGGATGCGGCTTCGGATGCGCCGCGGATGCTGCCGCTGGAGGATGATTATGGTCTGACCATCGAGAGCCGGCTGAGCCCCAAAGCCGTGCTGGGCCTCACTTCCATGGGCCTGCACCTCAATCCGATGCCGGCCTGGGACTGGAACATGGGATCGTTCCAGATGTGCTGGCGCGAGGGCGACGGGCTGGTGGCCAGTGCCGACTTCCGCCGGACCGGGGTGGCCGCGGCGCTATAGCATAGTGTTAGCATTGAGCGCTCGTTGCGGTTAATGAACCGAACGCCCGATCTGCCGTTTAGCACCAGCCCCGGGACACGCGTCCCGTCGCCGAGGAGTGAGCAGTTGAGCGTTGCCTTTACCAAGGAAGATTCGGCCGAGACGGCGTCCGAGACCATGTTGCCCGATCGCCCGATTCCACCCGGACCTAATCTGGTGACGGCGGCGGGTCTCGAGGCGCTCGAGCGGCAACTGGCCGAGGCGCGATTGGCCTATGAGGCTGCCATGCAGATTACCGATGTCAACGAGCGGCGCCGTCAGGCGGCGAGCCCGTTCCGCGATTTGCGCTATTTCACCGACCGCGTCCGCACTGCGGTGCTGGTCGCGGCGCCTACCGACACCGATATCGTGGCCTTCGGCAGCACGGTGACCTTCGCCCGGGACGACGGGCGCCAGCAGACCTATCGCATCGTCGGCGAGAGCGAAGCCGATCCCAAGACCGGCTCGATCTCTTCGGCCTCGCCGATCGCCCAGGCGCTGATCGGCAAGGGCGTTGGCGATGTGGTGAGCGTCGGGGCAGGCGAGCTCGAGATCATCGCGATCGGCTGAAGGCGTCGAGCTTTCGGAGCCTGAGCTAGCGGCAATGCTGTAGGATGGTGTGGACCACCTGGTCGAGCGGCGCTGTCGCATCGATGCGGATGCCGTCGCGGGGGATGTCGTCCTCGGTTTCGCGCAGGCGCAGCACGAACGCCCGCTCATCCGGCTTGCCGCCGAACTCGTCCTCGGGTCGCTCCATCAGCCGATGGGCGAGCGTTGCAGCATCCACGGTGAGGACGAATATGGCGTCGAACAGCGCGATAAAGTGCTGGCGATTGCGCGAGCCGCCGCAAAAGAACGTCATGGGATGGCTTTGGTCGGCGATGGCCGCCCGAACCTTGGCGACATCCCAGATGTGATGCGCCTGCCGCCAGGCGAGCGTTGCATCCGGCGGCAATTGCAGCGGCGCACCCGTCTGCGGATCGCCGCGGTAGGCGAGGACACGATCGCCATGCAGTACATTATAGCCGCGCCGCTCCAATTGGGTCGCGACGCTGGTCTTGCCCGTGCCGGACACGCCTTCGATCAGATAGTTGCGGACACCCATGTTAGCTCGGCTTGGTTAGAAAGGGCATGAGGTTCACGCTATCGCCGTGAAAGAGGGTGAAATAGGCAGTTTTGCGCTCCGGCGCGGCTAGATCCAGTCGCGGCCGTCGCCCGTGGCGCAGCCATAGGGCGGGAGGGCGCCGGCAAAATTGGCCTGCAACTGATCGCAGCCCCATTGGCGCAGCGGCTGGGGCACATAGCGGTTGAGCTCAATCCCGACCTCGTCATAGGGGTCACTCGTATTGGTCACATAAGCGTACCAGCGCCCGCCGATAAACACCGCGACGGCCAAAGCGATAATCAACACGATACTCAGAATACGGCGCATGGAAAATTCCCGGAATGTTCGGGGGTGTTTAGCGCAGGATTCGGGGGCAGGTGGAAGGCGTCGGGGCAACGGGGAGAGGGCTGTCCCCGGATATTGCCACCCCCACTTTGTCATCCCGGCGCAGGCCGGAATGACAAAGTGAAGGTGATCAGGCAGCTGCCCGACGATATTTAGCAAGCTGGCCCTTGGCGTTCTCGTTTGGCGCGAGAACGTTGGTTAACTCAGCTCGAATCTGCTGAAGTATCAAAATGTCCAAAAGTAGAGCACCTCGCCGACACCACTACATTCCCAAAATGATCCTGAGGAACTTCGTCAATGATATGGGAGGGCTGTATTTCTGGCGCCGAAATTTTGCCATTGGCGATGTAAAGGTCAGCACACCGGAAAACCTGTTCTTAGAAGACGATCTCTACACCTTCATCGGCGACGAGGGTGAGCGCGATGTCTCGTTAGAGTATGGTTTCTCGAAACTTGAGTCTGCAGGAGCTCACCTTCTCCGACAACTTCTTGGCATCGTTAGGGCGGGAAAGACGCCCAGTATGGGGGACGAGGTTTGGGAGTTCCTGCACCACTTCCGCTACTATTCGGATAAGCGATCCGCAGCCTGGCATTCCCGATTCTTGACCGATGACGAGTTTAACGCCGTTTTGGCCGAGGTTGCCAATCAACCGCGTTGGACAGATGCTGACCGGACATGGATGACTGATCTCGAAGACGTCGACAGGATCAAGCGTAACTCCCGTATCGCGGCTCAATCATCCGGTCCTCCCGATTGGCTTCTTGTAGAGATGCGAAACAGGGGGCTGGCCATTTACGTCGCTCCGCGAAATGGCGCCTTCGTTATAGGAGATCATCCCACCGCAATGGCCAAGGTCGGACTCGCTGCCGAAAAGGCGCCTGGAGGAAAAATCTCGTTCATGCCGATCGCAAGTGACGTTGCGATCGGTTACTGCTCGCAAGCCAAGACCGTTTACGTAGAGCAAGTCACAAGGCAGCAGCTGCGGACTATGAACGAGGCAATGACCAGGCAGTCCGTGATGATCGCCGGGCGATCTCAGGCTTTGGTCGCCTCATTGTCCCGAGTTAATTACGAAACCCCTGACTACTTTACGACCCCGGAATATCTGCTTGGATGAGCACGCTACAGCCAAGGGAATGCTGGCTAACAAGAGGCACGATCAGCGGGGCGGTTAACTGATCCCGCTTTCGCCGGGATGACATCGTGGGTGTTGATGATTTGAATCATTTGCTGGTTCCACCCATACTACGGCAGCCATTGACCTAACTTGCACCCATCGGTACGCCTTACTGGTGGAGAGCGTAGCGTGAAAGAATTCAGTGAGTGGTTACAGTGGATTGATGCCACAGGTTGGCTCGGCCTTGTAGGTTTAATTTTAACTTTGCTCGGCTTCGGCATAACAATATTTAATGTAGCGCGGAGTCGAAGTGCTGCAGAGCGCGCGGAAGATGCTGCAAATTTGGCTGTCGGAGAGGTAAAGAAGCTTAAGGTTATCACTGATCTGAGCGGCGCGATTTCTGAATTAGACAGCATTAGACGAACGGGCAGGGACGGCCAATGGCGTGAAGTTTCGGATCGTTTATCTTACGTCCGTAAGTTGCTTATTGGAGTATCGATCCAGTACCCTACGATGCAAAATGAGGATGTAGAAATAATAAAGCATGCGGTGTCAGCATTCGCAGAAGTTCAGAAAGATATCGACAAGTCCTTTGTTGGAAAATCGCGTTTGAACGCTGACAAAATTAATAGAACGCTTATCGATGAGATCGACTCTCTAGTCGCAATTATGTCGGGGATGATCTGATGGAAGACAACAGAATTGAGTTAATGAAACTTCTTGTGCAGCGCACCAATTCAGGCAGTTTGAAATGGGAAGAAATGGACACAAAAGGCGCTGTGAAAACTAACATTGGCTCTTCAACAATAGTCTTAAATGACTTCGAGAGGTTTGATGACGAAGTTGACGTCGTAATTACAGTTTTTAGTGGGGAAAGAATCGTAGAAAGTTTTTCAGATATCGATCTCTATAATATCGATGGAGTAACTTCGTACTATGCAGAAATGAAGTCACTTCTCGTCGCTGCTAGAAGAGTCGCCTCTGGTGCTGACCAAATTCTAAGCGATATAATCTCTGCCCTTAAATCTACAACTTCTTAGCGCATCTAAATGTTTGCTTTGTAGTCTATCCTATTGCTGCCAATTTCTCATTGATACTTAGGTCGGACCCTCAGGAGGTCCGACCCAAACATACATTTGACTTACACCGCTTTACACACGAACATCACTGCTAACTGAATTACCTGAGTGGCAACAATTGTCTGTGTCGCTCAGCTACACCCAGTCGTCGTTCCGCAATCCTCGCACACCATGCAATGCCCGCTCACCTTCATGCGCATCGAGTTGCAGTTGCTGCACTGATCGCCGGTGTAGCCTTTCATCCTTGCTTCGGCGCGCAGTTGGTTGACGGTTGCGCCGGGTGGGGGCGAGGGGATCGGGTCGAGTTCGGCGGTGTTGAGGACGGTCGCTGACGGCTCGATCTTGAGGGCGGTGGCGCCACGCAGGGTGGTGATCGTCGAGACGGACGCGGCCGGTGCCGCGTAGTGGCTGGCCTGGGCCGTTGGGACCAGCATCAGCGACGCGTTTTGGGTGCGGCCACGGGTCATGCCGCGCGAGACGAACTTGTCGGCGGGCACGGGCGCTGGCGCAGCAGCGGGGGCTGCATTGCGAGCGTGGTGCTCCTCGGAAACGCCGCCCGACAGCGAGGTCGGGGAGGCGGGGTTGACGTGGGCCAGGTCGTCGCGGTCGAGATAGGAGACGGCGAGTTCGCGGAACACGTAATCGAGGATCGAGGTCGCGTTCTTGATGCGGTCATTGCCCATGACCATGCCGGCGGGCTCGAAGCGGGTGAAGGTGAAGGCCTCCACATATTCGTCCAGCGGCACGCCATATTGCAGGCCCAGCGAGATCGCGATGGCGAAATTGTTCATCATGGCGCGGAAGGCAGCGCCTTCCTTGTGCATGTCGATGAAGATTTCGCCGAGGCGACCATCGTCGTATTCGCCGGTGCGCAGATAGACCTTGTGGCCACCGACGACGGCTTTCTGGGTGTAGCCCTTGCGGCGATCGGGCATTTTCTCGCGGTCGCGGACCACGGTTTCAACGATCCGCTCGACGATGCGCTCGGCGATCTGGGGCACGCGGGCTGCCGAGGACAGGGCGGCCTGCTCTTCGGCCTGATCCTCGTCCTCGTCTTCATCGGCGGCAGCAAGCACCGATGAATTGAGCGGCTGGCTCAGCTTGGAGCCGTCGCGATAGAGCGCATTGGCCTTGAGCGCCAGGCGCCAGGACAGCATGTAGGCTTCCTTGGCGTCTTCCACCGTAGCGTCGTTTGGCATGTTGATGGTCTTGGAGATGGCGCCCGAGATGAACGGCTGGGCTGCGGCCATCATCAGGATGTGCGACTCGATCGAGAGCGAGCGCTTGCCGATCTTGCCGCAGGGGGCGGCGCAATCGAACACCGGCAGATGCTCGGCCTTGAGGTGCGGCGCGCCTTCGAGGGTCATGGCGCCACAAACGTGGATATTGGCGGCCTCGATGTCCTTCTTGCTGAAGCCCAGGAAGGGCAGCAGGTCGAAGGTGAAATCGTTGAGCTGCTCGGTGGTGACGCCGAGCGACTTCAGGAAATCGGCGCCCAGGGTCCACTGGTTGAAGATGAACTTGATGTCGAAGGCCGAAGCGGTCGCGGCGTTCAGCGCGGCGATCTTTTCGTCGGTGAAGCCCTTAGCCTTGAGCGTCGACGGATTGACGCCAGGGGCCTGGTTCAGATTGCCATGGCCGACGGCATAGGCTTCCATTTCGGCGATCTGGTGCTCGGCATAGCCCAGCGTGCGCAGGGCAGGTGGCACGGCGCGGTTGATGATCTTGAAGTAACCGCCGCCGGCGAGCTTCTTGAACTTGACCAAGGCGAAATCGGGCTCGATGCCGGTGGTGTCGCAATCCATCACGAGGCCAATGGTGCCGGTGGGGGCGATGACCGAAACCTGGGCGTTGCGATAGCCATGCTGCTCGCCCAGCGCCAGAGCCTGGTCCCAAGTCGCCTTGGCACGCTCGCTAAGGGCTGCGTCGATCAGGGACGCATGGTCGAGCGGAACGGGGTTGATCGAGAGGGCTACATAGCCCGACGCATTGCCATAGGCGGCGTTGCGATGGTTGCGGATGACGCGCAGCATGTGGGGGGCGTTGCGCTTGTAGTCCTTGAAGGGGCCGAGTTCCTTGGCCATTTCGGCCGAGGTTGCGTAGCTGACGCCGGTCATGATGGCGGTGACGGCGCCGGCAATGGCGCGGCCTTCCTTGGAGTCGTACGGAATGCCCGAGGTCATCAGGAAGCCGCCGATATTGGCGTAGCCGATGCCCAGCGTTCGGTATTCGAACGAGCGCTCGGCAATCGCCTTGGAAGGGAACTGCGCCATCATCACCGAGATTTCGAGCACGACGGTCCAGAGGCGCACGGTGTGTTCGTAGGACGAGGTGTCGAACGAGCCATCGGCATTGCGATAGGGTAGCAGGTTGACCGAGGCGAGGTTGCACGCGGTATCGTCGAGGAACATGTATTCCGAGCAGGGGTTCGATGCGTTGATCGGGCCGGCTTCGGGAGAGGTGTGCCACTCGTTGATGGTGGTGTGATACTGGATGCCGGGATCGGCCGAGGCCCAGGCGGCATAGCCGATGGTTTCCCAGAGCTCCTTGGCCTTGATGGTCTTGACCACGGCGCCGTTCTTGCGGGCGGTCAGGTTCCAGTCGCTGTCATTTTCGACGGCGCGCAGGTAATCATCGGTGACGCGGACGGAATTGTTGGAATTCTGGCCCGATACGGTGAGATAGGCTTCGCTGTCCCAATCGGTGTCGTAGACCGGGAATTCGATGTCGGTATAGCCCTGCTTGGCGAACTGGATGACGCGGTAGATGTAGTTCTCCGGCACCAGCGCCTTCTTGGCGGCACGCACTTCGCGCTTGAGGGCGGGGTTTTTCGCCACGTCGAAGCAATCGTCGCCCTGGCCGTCGCAGTTGACGGCGGCCTTCATGATGGCCTTTAGGTGCTTGGAGACGACCTTGGAGCCGGTCACAAGGGCCGCGACCTTCTGCTCCTCCTTGACCTTCCAGTTGATGTATTCTTCCACATCGGGGTGATCGATATCGAGCACGACCATCTTGGCGGCGCGACGCGTGGTGCCGCCAGATTTAATCGCGCCGGCAGCCCGGTCGCCGATCTTGAGGAAGCTCATCAAGCCCGAGGACTTGCCGCCGCCGGAGAGCTTTTCGCCCGAGCCGCGCAGCGCCGAGAAATTGGTGCCGGTGCCCGAGCCGTATTTGAACAGGCGGGCTTCGCGGACCCAGAGGTCCATGATGCCGTTTTCATTGACCAGATCGTCGTTGACCGACTGGATGAAGCAGGCGTGCGGCTGGGGGTGCTCGTAGGAGCTTTTGGAGGCGACCAGCTTGTTGGTGAACGGGTCCACGTAATAGTGTCCCTGGCCCGGGCCATCGATGCCATAGGCCCAGTGCAGGCCGGTGTTGAACCACTGCGGCGAGTTCGGCGCCACGCGCTGCGTTGCCAGCATGAAGGCCAATTCGTCGCGGAAGGCGAGGGCGTCGGCTTCGCTGGCGAAATAGCCACCCTTCCAGCCCCAATAGGTCCAGGTGCCGGCCAGGCGATCGAACACCTGGCGCGAATCCATTTCGGAGCCATAACGCTCGGCTTCGGGCAGCTTGGCGAGCGCTGCCTCGTCGGGGACGGAGCGCCACAGCCAGGACGGCACCGAATTTTCCTCGACCTTCTTCAGAACCTTGGCGACGCCGGCCTTGCGGAAATACTTTTGGGCGATGATGTCGGCGGCAACCTGGGACCAGGTCGATGGGACGGCGATATCTTCAAGCTTGAACACCACCGAGCCGTCCGGATTGCGGATTTCGCTCGTGGCCGAGCGGAACTCGATGGCTGCGTAGCGATCCTGATCGGCAGACGTGAAACGGCGTTCAATGCGCATGTGAGAAAGTCCCGAGTTCTATAAGTGGCGGTGCCCGTGCTGGGCTTGAGCGGAGAATGCGCCCAACTGCGTCGCAATCAAACCTGACCCAATTCGGCACAGCGCCGGGTGAGATTCGTATTCCGCAGTCGAGCGAGGCCATCCAAGCCCGTTTGTGACACCATATATAAGCGCCGCGAACCACTAGGGCTAGTGGCCAGAGTTGAGTTTACCACCACAAATAGTCAGGAAATCTCGGGCTTAAGCCGCGGACCATACCAATATAAACCAGCCCGGAGGTGACTAGGAATAAATTCCAGCGGCCATTTGTGACTTATCACAGATATTGATGGGCGCTGTCGTCATGGCGTCACACGAGGCCCATCAACAAAAATTTTTCACCGTCCAACTCCCCATGCGATTCAAGGCGCTAGAGCGATTCGGCGGGAGTCAATCGGCGAAATTTTACGGCTTTCAGGCCTGGAATAATTTTCTGCGAAATGGCTTTGTGGAAAAGGCGGAAAACCGGCGCTTACCGCGTTGATGATGTGACGATCGCGCGGGCCAAGTCGAGAATTGAGCCGCCGGGCGGTTAACAAACTCTGGCAGCGAGTCGCGACGGCGACGCAGTTTGACCTAGGCTCGACCGCTCGCGCGTGCTAAACCCGGCCATCGCCTGACGCATACGGAATCGACAATTGGCCAAGACCGGTATCAAGCAGTTCCTGACTGAAATCTTCTCCTGGTGGAGCGGGGCGACCTGGGGCACGCGGCTGTCAATCTGGCGCACCGGCGATTATGTCGGCAGCGACGAAGCCGGCAATCGCTATTATCACGATACCAAGGCCAACCGCCGCTACGTCACCTACAATGGCGATGCCGACGCCTCCAAGATCGGCCCCGGCTGGCACGGCTGGATGCATTTCCGCACCGATATCCTGCCGACCCAGGCCAAGTATGCGCCGCGCCAATGGGAGCAGCCACACCAGCCCAATTTGACCGGCACGGCTGCGGCCTACCGGCCCGACGGCAGCCTGCTGAACAAGGGCGAGCGGCCCCGCGTCACTGGTGACTACGACGCCTGGTCGCCAGAATAAGGCCGGCGCCTTGCGCGTTTTCACATTTGCATCGATCTGCAAGAGCCTGGTGTCCATCGCGATGCTGGGCTTTTTAGCGTTGCCAGCGGCCGCCCAGCCGATCGCCAATCCCGTTGCGACGTTTGCCGGTCTCGACAAGATCACCGGTCGCATCACGCGCTTCGACGTCTATATCGACGAGACCGTGCTGTTTGGGGCTTTGGAAATCACACCCCGCGCCTGCTACAGCCGCCCGGCGACGGAGACGCAGCGCGTCTCGTCATTCCTTGAAGTCGACCAGCGCAGCCTGACGGGAACGTCAAAGCGTATCTTCACCGGCTGGATGTTCGCCGACGCACCGGCGCTGAACGCCATCGATCACGCGGTGTATGATGTGTGGTTGATCGAGTGCAAGACCAGCACAGATGTGCCGCCGCCGGACCAGCGGTAAGCGACGGGCACTCGCTGATGGGGCAGCGCACTTTGCGACTACTGGACTTCCACAAACACGATGTCACCCCGGCGCAGGCCGGGGTCCATCCTGAGATGATTGCCACTAAGTACTGTCTCACGACCTAGCGGCCGTGGCACGATCTCGAGATGGATCCCGGCCTGCGCCGGGATGACATCGGGGGTGTGGGGCGTCTAGCAAACCCCACGCAAGCGAAAGTCACTGCTTACTCCGCAGCCTTGGCGGCGTAGCTTGGGCGGCGGTCCATGACTTCCTTAAGGAATTTTCCGGTGTAGCTGCGGCTGTTGGCCGCCACGTCTTCCGGCGTGCCGATCGCGACGATTTCGCCGCCGCCGTCACCGCCTTCGGGGCCCAGATCGATCACCCAGTCCGCCGTCTTGATGACCTCGAGATTGTGCTCGATGACGATCACCGTATTGCCGCCCTCGACCAGCTCCTGCAGCACTTCGAGCAGTTTTGCCACGTCGTGGAAATGCAGGCCCGTGGTGGGCTCATCCAGCATGTAGAGCGTGCGGCCGGTGGCGCGCTTGGATAATTCCTTGGACAGTTTGACGCGCTGCGCCTCGCCGCCGGAGAGCGTATTGGCCGGCTGGCCGACCTTGACGTAGCCGAGGCCGACCCGCTGCAGCGTGGTGAATTTGTCGCGAATGGTCGGCACTGCCGAGAAAAAGTCCACGGCCTCGTCGATGGTCATGTCGAGCACGTCGGAGATCGACTTGCCCTTGAACTGAACTTCGAGGGTTTCGCGATTGTAACGCTTGCCCTTGCACACGTCGCAGGTGACGTACACGTCGGGCAGGAAGTGCATTTCGATCTTGAGAACGCCATCGCCCTCGCATTTTTCGCAGCGGCCGCCCTTGACGTTGAAGCTGAAGCGGCCAGGGCCATAGCCGCGCGTTTTGGCTTCGGGCAGGCCCGAGAACCATTCGCGCAACGGCGTGAAGGCGCCAGTATAGGTCGCCGGATTGGAGCGGGGCGTACGGCCAATCGGGGACTGATCGATGTCGATGACCTTGTCCAAAAATTCGAGGCCGGTCAGCGACTCGTGCGGGGCAGGGACCACGCGGGCGCCGTTCAGCCGGCGCGCGATGGCCTGGTACATGGTGTCGATCATCAGGGTCGACTTGCCACCACCAGACACGCCGGTGATGGCAACGAAAAGGCCCAGCGGCACGTCGACCGAAACGTTCTTGAGGTTATTGCCCGTGGCGCCCTTGATGGACAGCACCTTGCCGGTCTTGCCCGGGCGCCGTTCGGCGGGCAGGGGAATGCCCATGCGGCCGGATAGATATTTGCCGGTCAACGAGTCAGGGTGGTCCAGAATCTGCTGGGGCGTGCCTTCGGCGACGATGTGACCGCCATGCACGCCCGCACCTGGGCCAATATCGACCACATAATCAGCGGTCATGATGGCGTCTTCGTCGTGCTCGACGACAATCACCGTATTACCGATATCGCGCAGGCGCTGCAAGGTTTCGAGCAGCCGCGCATTATCCCGCTGGTGCAGGCCGATGGATGGCTCGTCCAAAACATACAGAACGCCTGTAAGTCCGGAGCCGATCTGGCTGGCCAGCCGAATACGCTGGCTCTCGCCGCCGGAGAGCGTTCCCGAATTGCGCGACAGGGAGAGATAATCGAGCCCCACGTCGATCAGGAATTTCAGCCGTTCCTTGATTTCCTTGAGGATCCGCTCGCCGATCAGCTTCTGATTGGGCGTAAAATTGTCGGGCAGGTTTTCGAACCATTGCGCGGCATTGCGGATCGATTTTTCGGTCACCTGGCCGATGTGCAGCCCGCCGATCTTGACCGCCAGCGTCTCTGGTTTGAGCCGATAGCCGCCGCAGGCAAAGCAGGGCTTGGCCGACATGTATTTTTCGATTTCTTCGCGCATGCCGGCGCTTTCGGTTTCCTTGTAGCGCCGCTCCAGATTGCCGATCACGCCCTCGAAGGGCTTGGTCGTCTTGTACTGGCGCAGGCCATCGTCGTAGACGAAATCGACCGGCGTCTTGCCGGTGCCATAGAGCACGGCGTGCTGCACTTCGAAGGGCAACTCGTTCCAGGCGGTGCCTGTCGAGGCGCCATAGAGCTTCACCACGGCCTGCAAGGTCTGGATGTAATAGGGCGCTGATGTCTTGGACCAGGGCAGGATAGCGCCGTCCTTGATCGACAGGCTCGCATCCGGAACGATCTGGTCGGGATCGATCTTCTGCTCGGTGCCGAGGCCATCGCAGACCGGGCAGGCGCCGAAGGGGTTGTTGAAGGAGAACAGGCGCGGCTCTATTTCGGCGATGGTGAAGCCCGACACAGGACAGGCGAATTTCTCCGAGAAGGTGATCTGGCGCGGCTTGCCGTCCTCATCTTTTTCATCGGCAAATTCGACCAAGGCTATGCCGTCGGCCAGCTTTAACGCCGTCTCGAAGCTTTCGGCCAGGCGCCCGGAAATCTCGGGACCAACGACGACGCGGTCGATCACGGCCTCGATGTCGTGCTTGAACTTCTTGTCGAGCGCGGGCGCATCTTCGATTTCGTGGTATTCGCCGTCGATCTTGACGCGCTGGAAGCCCTTGCGCATCAGATCGGCAAGTTCCTTCTTGTACTCGCCCTTGCGGCCGCGGGCGATGGGCGCCAACAGGTAAAGCCGTGTGCCTTCTGGCATTTCGAGCACCTTGTCGACCATCTGGCTGACGGTCTGGCTTTCGATGGGCAGGCCCGTGGCGGGGGAATAGGGCACGCCGACGCGGGCGTAGAGCAGGCGCAGATAATCGTAGATTTCAGTGACGGTGCCGACGGTCGAGCGCGGATTGCGGCCGGTGGTCTTCTGCTCGATGGAGATCGCGGGCGACAGCCCCTCGATATGCTCGACATCGGGCTTTTGCATCATTTCGAGAAACTGCCGCGCATAGGCGCTTAGCGATTCCACATAGCGCCGCTGTCCCTCGGCATAAATCGTGTCGAACGCCAGCGAGGACTTGCCCGAGCCGGACAGGCCCGTCATGACGATCAGGCTATCGCGCGGCAGCCGAATATCGATGCCCTTCAGATTATGCTCGCGCGCGCCGCGCACGACGAGATCACGGTTCTGGTTGGGCTTTGGCGTCATGTTATCAGTCCATGGCTCGGTGTGCCGGCGGGCAAGGCGGCAGCAAAACAAAAGGCGCGGGTTCGGGGAGACCACAAAGATAGGTACCCGGCGGCATTATCGCAATCACTGCCTGCGCATGACGACCCGGCGCACAGTCACCTTAGTGTGGTCCGCTGGGCCGCGCCAGCCGCTAGCATGAACATAAGCGGAACAATCCCGAGTCGGTCAAGGGTTCTGGCAGGATTTCGTCGTGCTGGTGTGCGGTTGAGGTCCAATTTGAATGCGCTTACCAACCGGCATCTGGACGCCTGCTGCTGACAGCCTGTGTCAGCAACTGCGCAAACGCGCCGCTTGACTCAAATCTTGAACAGAACATATAGTGAACATAAGCTCAGAAGGTCGGGCGGCTTTCCGGTGAATAACTGGTGCTTAGAGCGGGCGGGCGCGGGCGTCGCGCGCTATGATGAGCTGGAATTGTAAGTGAGCGTTCCAAGGCCAAGCCTGGGACTGAATTGAAAAAGGAATGAGCGATGGCAGGCAGTGTCAATAAGGTGATCCTGGTCGGCAATCTGGGTGCGGACCCCGAAGTGCGCAATCTTCCGAGCGGCGGCAAGGTCGTGAACCTGTCCATCGCCACCTCGGAAAACTGGAAAGACAAGAACACCGGCGAGCGCCGCGAAAAGACCGAGTGGCACCGCGTGGTGATCTTCTCGGAGGGGCTGACGCGCGTCGCCGAGAGCTATCTGCGCAAAGGCAGCAAGGTCTATATCGAAGGCCAGTTGCAGACCCGCAAATGGCAGGACCAGTCGGGCGCCGACAAATACTCGACCGAAATCGTGCTGCAGGGGTTCAACTCGACCATGACGCTGCTCGATGGCCGCAACGACGCTGAAGGCGGCGGCGGTGGCGGCGGCTCGGGTGGTGGCTATGGCGGCGGCAACGAAGGTGGCGGCGGCGGCTTCCGCGGCGCGCGAGAGAGCACTGGC
>Ga0247806_10001110_pt1 | contig 13711 bp, 11 predicted proteins | sample UWRJL059202B1_FD_179935 | JGI IMG/M metagenome (GOLD analysis project Ga0247806, IMG submission 179935) | Plant litter microbial communities from Arlington Agricultural Research Station in Wisconsin, United States - UWRJ-L059-202B-1 | ecosystem: Environmental > Terrestrial > Plant litter >... | reverse complement strand
AGCGTTTGCTCTTCGGTCATTTGGCTAAGGTACTGCATGGTGAGCCTGTACTGAGCCCAGTTAGAGAATACAGCGCCATTACCACCATAAGTAATAAGCTCCTGCGGGTGTTGTGCCACAGCAGGGTCCAGGTTATTTTGTATCATGAGCATTATGGCTTTTGCCTGCTCGCTATTGCCTGGGTAGTCGCTTATGGGGCGGGCATACATGGCATAATCGGGCATAAAGCGGTACATATAAATGCGCCCGTATGTTTCCAGTTCGGCTGCAAATTCCTTTGCCAAAACCTCATGATGTTGCGGTTCAAAATAACGCAATGCATTGCGCAGGGCAAGCTTTTTCTCGTCGGCGCTTAAAATATCTTTACGTTTTGGTGCATGGTTTACAGCGGTGTCATACACCTTAGGCTGTGGTAATTGCTGCGGTATACCTTGTTGTATTTGTTCTTTAAATGTCATTTTTGTGGTTGATAGTTGTTGTTATTAGTTTACAGTCGCAGTCACAGTTTACAGGCTTACTCTTGTGCAGCTACTGAAAACTGCGACTGAGACTGCCTACTTTTTCAGGGTACCTGATTTCTTATCATACCCATACGGGCAATGGCGGCAGCCGTTTTTACAGCAGTAACCGCGCTTTAAATGGTATTTTTCGGTAAATACCTTATAGCCTTCGGGCGAGAGGTAATAATCTTCGCCTTCTATTAATTTATTTCCCGAATTTTGATCGCTCATACGCACAAATTTAGCAACTTTACATTTAATGTATGGTATTGCTCCTAAATATTTAAAGAAACTAAATGATACTCATTACCTCCAAATATTTAGTACCCAAAGGTTACATAGGCATAACCCTGTTTCCTTTTATTATTGTAAGAGAACGCCAACTTATTAACCAGCCTGTATTGCTTAATCATGAGCGCATACACCTGCGACAGCAAGCCGAAATGCTTGTACTGCCTTTTTACATATGGTATGTAACAGAATATTTTATAAGGCTGTTAAGGTATAGAAACAAAAAACAAGCCTATAAAAATATTAGCTTTGAGCGTGAAGCGTATGCCAATGAAGGTAATGCCGGTTACCTAAAACACCGTCCGTTCTGGAACTTCCTGAAATTCATGAATACCAAAATTTGAACTTTACAACAAAGCTGCTACTTACATAACATACTAACTTTGCAGCATTATATTTGCAGCACAATTTGAAACCAAAACTTAACTTTAAAATTTACACTAAGACAGATGCATTACCACTGGGTTGGGATGCTATTGCCGAAGCAAATATTTTCCTGACCCGACGATACCTCTCTGTATTAGAAAAATCATCGCCGGATAATATGGATTGTCATTTTATAGGGCTTTTTAAAGACAACATGTTGTGTGGCATTGTCTTATCTCAATACATTAACCTAAGCCGCATTAATACTTTTGGAGAAGAAAAAAAAAGCTTTTGCTTAAAGGATTATATCTTTAACAAATTTTCGTCGCACATACTTATTATTGGTAATAACACCCTTACCGGTCAAAATGCCTATTTGCTAACCGAGGCTATTTCTGAAACCGAAGCTCTTGGCCTGCTTAAAAATGTTTTAACCCATCTTAAAAAGCAGTACCGCAAAAGGTGTATTTACATAAACCTGCTCTCTCTAAAAGACTTTAATACTAAAGTGCTGCCCAATTTTAATGCAGCCGGCCTTAAGGGTTATTACCAGTTTTGCACACAGCCTAACATGATTTTTAGCATTCGCGAAAACTGGCATTCTATTGAAGATTACCTTGCAGATCTTACTACCAAATACCGGACGCAATACAACCGCGCCCGCAAAAAGGCAGAAGGTATTGAGAAAAGAAAACTTAGCGAAGCCGAAATTAAACAGCATGAAAGCTGTATTAACCGTTTGTACCTAACTGTGGTGGGCAATGCATCGTTTAACACGTTTCATTTACCTAAAAATCATTTCGAGGTTTTTAAGCAACAATTGGGTGCCGACTTTTTGTTCTACGGATATTTTCTGGAGGGTAATCTTGTGGGCTTTAATACCCTGATAAAAAATGGCAACGATATGGACACTTACTTTCTGGGTTACGATGCTTCCATCCAAAAAGAAAAAATGCTGTATTTAAATATGCTGTATGACATGGTAAGCTATGCCATAAAAAAACAGTTTAAGCATATTATTTTCGCGCGGTCGGCGATGGAGATCAAAAGTTCTGTAGGCGCTGCTGCCGAAAAAGTATACGGAATTATAAAGCACACTAACCCTATTATAAACTTATTTACAGGCAGGCTGTTTGAATTTTATGACCCTAAAATACAATGGAAAGAACGCAGCCCTTTTAAAGTGTAGCATGCAGCTGAGTGAAATTATAAACCATTTGGATCGAAATCTAAAAGTTGAATTACATAGAGTAAGTAATTATACTCATACTTAACCTTGATTGTTGCACAATCTATTTATCCTGCAGATATGAGTACCGTTTATTATTACCAGGAAATAGGGATGTAATCTTTCAAAAATTTCCCGCACCAGTGTTTCCCCGTGTTAATTCCGTCAAACAAAGGATCCATAACCCTTGCGGCACCATCAACAATATCTAAAGGTGGCTGAAAATCTTCTTCCTCCTGTTTTCTTTTTGCTAATTCGGCAGGGTCTTCGTCTGTAACCCAGCCCGTATCTACCGCATTCATAAAAATGCCCTCTTTTGCTAAAGAACCTGCAGCAGTATGTGTTAACATATTTAGCGCGGCTTTAGCCATATTTGTATGCGGGTGCCTGTCGTCTTTATACCCATAATAAAATTTACCCTCCATGGCCGAAACATTAATAATGTGTTTTTGCCCTGTATTGTCTCTTTTCATTACTTCGGCAAGACGGTTACATAATACAAATGGTGCCACCGAATTGACTAATTGAACTTCGATCATTTCGGTTGTCTCAATTTGACCCAATTTTAAACGCCAGCTGTTGGTTTTTCTTAAATCAACCTGCTGCAAATCGGCATCCAGCTCCCCTTCAGGAAAAACCTCCTGTGTTACAAGTGTATTATCAAAAGAATAAGGTATTTGAGATAACCTGGCTGAAGCTTTTATGCCAATTCCCGGCTCCGGGCCATGCCATGCTACCGGCATATTCTGATTAGACGATACTCCTGCTGTTAGCGCTTTCAGCTCCTCTAAACAAGCAGTATGATTTGATAATAAGCCCTGCACCTGCTTTGTTAAAGTAGCAACAGGCAATTCTTCATTCTCCATTAAATGAGCATAAAATCCGGCAGGCCTTCGCACAGTTTGCGCAGCATTATTAATAAGTATATCCAGGCGGCCATATTTTTGCTCTATAAAATTGCAAAAAATTTCTACACTTGGAATGTGCCGTAAATCCAGTCCGTAAATTTTTAAGCGATGCCCCCACTCCATAAAATCCTGTTCCTTGGCAAAACGCAGGGCAGAGTCTACAGGAAAACGAGTTGTTGCAATAACAGTTGCTCCGCCACGCAAAAGCATTAATGTAATATGATATCCTATTTTTAACCGGGAACCTGTAATAACAGCTGTTTGCCCTTTTACATTTGCTGTCTGAAAACGTTTGGCATAATTAAAATCACCACAATCAATACACATGGTATCATAAAAATGGTGCATCTTAGTAAATGGTGTTTTACAAACGTAACAATTTCTTGGTGTTTCTAACTCTACCGGCTCTTTGCCTGCTAAATCGTTAATTGCCAATAACTTTGGCGCAACAAACACACTTGCCTCACGGGCTTCTCTTATTCCGGTTACCTTACGCGCTGTTCTGTCCTTCTTTTCCATTTTTCGTTTGGCGGCTAACTTCCCGTCTTTTTTCCTGCGGGAAAGTTCATCGCGGTCGGGCCTGGAAAATTGGCCCGCGGCCTTAATAAGGGCTGTACGCAGTTCTTTAGGTATCTCAAATATAAGATCTGTATCTGTATTCAATTGCGTTAATAAAGCAATGCATTTGTCTATTTCCTCCGGGCTTATGGTATTATTAACCTGCATGTCATCCTTCATCATCCTAAAAAAACAATTTCAATCCCGGCTTAGCTACCGGGGTTGCAAATATAGTTTTTATAAGCCAACTGTATTACCACCGGATAATATAGATATATAGTTTATTAAGTTAAGGCATCAAGAGCCCGCAAACATTATGATTTGGATGTTTAGTAATCGGCTATATTATTTTAAAACCATTTTATGCAGGATTTAAAATAGTATAGCCTGTTTACCGTAAGTAAAACTTCTAAATCAGAAAAATCGGTTTAGATGTTCCATTTAGAATTATGAAAATTAACGGCAAATTTTCTGAAACCCTGAAAAATTTAAGGTATGCATCCCAAATTTGCAACGTCATTAATTATATATAAAATTGACATCTTTAATTTTTTAAGATATTTTTGTAAGTAGTTTTTTTGGATTATGAATTACATATATTTGCTTTGTAAATCAATCATAATGAAAAGAATACTGCTATTGCTTTTAAGTTTACTTTCACTTAATTCCTATGCCCAAAATGAAATCCTGACCGAGGGGTTTGAAAATGGCTGGCTGCCTGAAGGGTGGTCCTACTATCAGAATAATGTTGACACTTCAAGATCCTGGCAGCAAAGTCAATACAATATACCGGTAAATACAGGCGAACATTCAGCATATATACAACCTTCTTCGCCTATAAATGGAACTGCTATCGACTGGATCGTTTCTCCTCCTGTTGTATTAGAAGGGAATTGTTCTGTTGAATTTTATCGCAGATCTTTAAGCTATACCATTGGCGGTGGCGGTACTTATAGAGTTGCTGTCTGCCCAGCCGAGGCAGACCCTTCAGACCTTTCAAATTATACAATTCTAACCTCTGGCATAGCGTCTAACAGTTGGTCGTTTGAAATACTTCCTCTACTTGGCTATATGAATACGCCTCTCGAATACAGAATAGCATTTATTTATGAAGTATCAGGAGTAGGAAACGCAAATGCTTTTATTATTGATGACATAGCAATTAGACATTCCTGTACTCCTCCCTTTAATCTCAGTGTATACTATCCTACGGACTCTGCAAATCGTGATCCGCTAATTGACTGGGGAGAGGTAAGTACTACATCTTACGAGTATGAGATTGTACCTGAAGGCCAGGAGCCAACAGGGAGTGGTGTTCTAACAAGAAATAATCTTTATAGTTATGCTTATGTTACTAATTATCCGCCGGGTGCCTACAAATTTTATGTAAGAGCAAATTGCAACGAGACCTATTCCAGTGAGTGGGCAGGACCTTTGCATTTTAGCGTAATGAACCGGCTTACAGGAAAAGTAGCTTACGATCTTGACGGAGACGGCGATTGTGATGGGCAGGATATATCTGTACCGGGAATGGAAATGCAGCTAACTATAAATAATGAAACCCATTCGGTATACACAAATAATTACGGAGAATATGCGTATTACTATGTGCCGGAGAATGTTACACAAATAACATTACAGCCAAATCCAGGAACCGCATTTCCTGAAATTGGTCCGATAACTGAAAATGTAAATTTTAACAGTGGTAACTTCGCGGAAGAGATTAATATCTGCCTTCCGCAGCCCGCATTGTATAAAGACCTTATGATCAATCTTACTCCATTATCAAGCCCAAGACCTGGTTTAGAAGCCAGATATCTTTTGACAATACAGAACAAGGGTACAGATGTCGTAGATGCAGCTACAGTTTCTATAACATTCAATGATACCAAACTCGATTTTACAAACGCGTCTTCTTTAAACACAATCTCGGGTAATCAGGTTAATTTTTCTTTAGAGAATTTACTTCCATTTACAAACAGTGAGATTAATATGTCATTTATGGTTGCAATGCCACCGGAAAATATTGGCGGAGAAGTATTGGTTTTTGATGGACATATCACTCCCATACAGGATGATACTTTACCCGATGACAATTCCTTTACCCTGAACCAAACAATAGTTAATTCATTTGATCCAAATGACATAACAGTTCACGAAGGATCTGAAATATTTGAAGAGCAAATAGATAATTATCTTACCTACACTATACGATTCCAGAATACAGGCTCTGCTGAAGCGTTTAACATTTACCTTGAAAACGAGCTTGATGTTAAGCTTGACTGGGCAACTTTTCAACCTATAAGCTCAAGTCATCGTTATATGGTAACAAGGAATCAAGAAAAGATCAAATTTACATACGAAAATATTAACCTGCCCCACGAAGGCGCAGATGAGCCCGGCAGCCATGGGTATGTAACCTACCGGATTAAGCCCAAGAGCACCTCTCAAGTTGGTGATATAATTGTAAACAACGCAAAAATATACTTTGATTTTAATGAGCCTATTATTACAAATAATGCTACTACTGAAATTGTAAATAACCTGGGGCTAAATCAAAATATTATGGCATCGGTATATTTACATCCAAATCCTGTAAAAGACAGAATTAATATTACAGCAGTAAATACGCCTATAATTTCAGCCTGTGTATTTGATATGAATGGAAGGGCATACCTCGATTTGTTGAAAGAGGATAACACAATAAATACAACAGGCATTACTCCCGGGATATATATGGTAAAAATTATTACTAACGCGGGTACATCAATCCATAAAATAATAAAAGAATAAGAAAAGGATGGGGTTTTATTCATATTAGTCCTTTTTACCTGTAACTAAATGCGGAACGTAGATCCTGTAATTTTATGAGCTGTGTTTATGGTTTCCTGAGAGTGTACTAATAAAAAAGCTCCAAATCATAGATTTGGAGCTTTTTTTGTGACCTCGACTGGATTCAAACCAGTAACCTCTTGAGCCGTAATCAAGTGCGCTATTCAGTTGCGCCACGAGGCCTTTTTTATTTACAATCCTGAGTAAAGTATCCCTGATTGCGGGTGCAAATATACGGATAAATGTTTTTATAATCCCAATAAAGATTGCTCATTACTGTAAATAACTGCAGGTAATAAATTATATACTTAATGTTTCGGGTATGGCAACCTTCATTTGCTTGTGCAGTATGCGCACATCAAGCCGGTCTACCTCGCCGCAATATTCGCCATCTATCTGAAAATAAACAGGAAAGTTAGTGGTTATAAGTGCCTGTTGTGTAGAAATGATCTCTACATTTTCGCTTCCTTCCAACTTTATGTTTCCCGCAAGTATTTTACCTATAAATAAAAGGTCGAGGTTTTTAAGTATAATAATTTCAAACTTACCGTCGTCCATAATACCAATTGGGTTAATGGTTACACCTGTACCATAACGTTTGGTATTTGCCATAACTATCATCCGGGCTTCGGTCTCAATGGTTTTTCCATCGGCTTCAATAGTAGCTTTAAACGGTTCCTGTAAATCGGTAATAGTATTAATAGCCTGCAGGGCATAACCCAGCTTGCCGCGAATACTACTATTTTCATAATTGCGTATAAGCTCTGCATTGGCACCAATATCGCTAAGGTGCAGGCTTTTTTTATCATTAATGCACACCATATCCATTTCCATGTAATCATTATGGAAAGCAACGTTAATAATTTCTGTAAGGTCTTTAGGTAACTCAAGATCTACAGAGAGCCCGTTAGCCGATCCTGCCGGAAGCACCCCTATAATAACATCGCAGTGCTCTACGGCTTCTGCAACAATTTTAATGGTACCGTCGCCACCCACAACCAGGATGCGCTGTGGTGTGTGCTCTTTATAGAGTTTCCTTATTTCTGCTTCATCATCATTACCGGTAGTTTCATATTCTAATAGTCCAATATCAGCACCGGCAGCATGTTCGCGGGCGGCAGCTACCATCTCGGTCTTATCGTTGCCTCCTGATATTGGATTAATTACCAGTAAATATTTCTTTTGGGAATTCATTAGGCTCTTTTTACAATAAAAGTAGGTAAATTGGAACATGCAATGTCTTATTAAATATATAAATTTTAGATGAAGCCAACTTTAAAACTATATCGCGGCTATGCCAACGACCAGGAATTTATTGTTTTTGGACATGTATTTAAGGAAAGCACCGCCGGAAATTACGAATTCGAAAAAAAACGCTTTAAAAACGCAAGGTCTGTTTTAAGGATGTTCCTTATAAAAACCATACCTAATGCCGATGTGTATTTAGAACATAATGGGGAGCGTATACATACCAAGACATTTAAGGACGGGTATTTTAAATTCTGCATACCTGTAAAGGACGAACTAAAGCACGGCTGGGCCGATTATTATGTGAGTGTATTTCATGAAGGTGAAGAGATACGTGAAAAAGGATCGTATATAAGGCCTTACCCCGGCGACCTTGGTTTTATAAGCGATATAGATGATACCTTCCTTGTATCGCATACGCGTAATTTATTTAAAAAGATATATATATTATTGTGGAAGAATATTAACGACCGTAAAATATTTGAAGATGTTGTACCCCATTACAGGGCACTAAGCACGGCAGGCCGCAATAACAAAAACGAACTGAATGCCTTTTTTTACGTATCGAGCAGCGAGTGGAACCTCTATAAATTTATTGTAAAATTTACAGAGAAGCACGACCTGCCCCGCGCCGTGCTATTATTAAAAGATATTAAGGACAGCCTTATGGATTTTTTTGTTACCGGCCGCGGCAACCACAACCATAAATTTGATAAGATAAAACATATACTCGAATTTTACCCGCATTTACAATACACGCTATTAGGCGACGACTCTCAGCACGACCCCTTTTTATATGAGGATGTTTGTAAAATGTTTCCTGTAACGGTAAAAGCAGTTTATATAAGGCAAACCGGACACTCTAAAAAGCAAAAAGTAATAGCAGCCATAAAAAACATTGAGGATATGGGCGTTGCCACATGTTATTTTAAAGATAGCAGCGATGCAATAGCTCACTCTAAAAGAATAGGATTAATCTCATAAAATTTATACTACTTTTAAGGAAAACACGCGTAATTTTAGTTAAATTTATAATCATAAACTAAACTTCAAATTATGAAACAAGTAATTTTAACGATGGGGCTTGCCATGATGTTGCTGGTATCCTGCAAAAAAGATGCTCCCGTAGCACCGGAGGTTCCGCCTACACCACCACCTGTAGAAAATCCAGCTCCGCCATCGCCGCCTAAACCACAGGTTCAGGTACCGCCACCCCCGCCACCTGTAGAAGCACCAAAAGAAAAAGATGGTACATCCGTTAGTCTGGACGAAAACGGGGTTAACTTAAGCACAAAAAAAGGAGATAACGACAGTAAAGTAATCATCTCCAAAAATAAAAAAGAAGTAAAATTCTCTACTAATTAGTTATAGTTGCGTTATATATAATGCAACTATATAAAAACAGGCTGTCTTCTTAAAGGACAGCCTGTTTGCATTTACACATTATCTACATCTTCCTGAACCTGCTCCCATTCTGCCATTCGGGTATCAAGTTCTTTCTTTTTACTTTCATAAGCGGCAAAAAAAGCAGCATCGCCTACCAGTTTTTCAGGATGTTCGGCCAGTAGCCTGTCGTCTTTCCTAATTTCAATTTCAAGCTGTTTTATCTGCCCTTCTATTTTACTCAGCTTATTTTGCAATGCCTTGCCTTTTTTCTGGTCCTGGTAGTCTACCGGGGCAGCAGTTTCTTTTGCAGCAGCTTTAACAACATCTTTCTTTTCTACCTCGCGCATGTCTTGCATGTTGCGCTGCTCTAAGTAGAAGTTAATATCGCCTAAATATTCGCGTATTTTATGATCTTTAAATTCATAAACAATATTACTCATACCCTGCAGGAAATCCCTGTCGTGGCTAACCAGCAGTAGCGTGCCTTCATATTTTTGAAGCGCAGCCTTAAGTACGTTTTTAGATTTAATATCAAGGTGATTGGTAGGCTCATCCATTACAAGTACATTAATGGGCTGTAATAATAGTTTGCAAAGCGCTAAACGGTTTCTTTCACCACCACTAAGCACTTTTACCTTTTTCTCTACATCATCTCCCCTAAACAGGAAAGAGCCCAGCATATCGCGCACTTTGCTACGGTTAGTATCGGTAGCGGCGTCTTCCATAGTTTGTAAAAGAGTGATTTCGCCATCAAGGTGCTCTGCCTGGTTTTGCGCAAAATAACCTAACTGCACGTTATGACCCAGTTTTATCGTACCGGTATAATCTATCTCGTTAGTGATTGCTTTAATGAAAGTCGATTTTCCCTGGCCATTCTGACCTACAAAAGCTATTTTGCTACCGCGTTCTACAAGCAGGTCTATATCTTTCAGGATAAGCTTGTCGCCATATTTTTTGGTAACATCTTCGGCCTCTACCACCACACGTCCTGGTGTCATAGAAACAGGGAACGATATATTCATTACAGAGTTATCATCTTCATCAACCTCAATGCGCTCTATCTTGTCTAATTTCTTGATCATTGATTGCGCCATCGAAGCTTTAGATGCCTTAGCCCTAAATTTCTCAATAAGCTTCTCGGTATGCTCAATACTTTTCTGTTGGTTCTTCTGGGTAGCCAGTTGCTTCTCGCGAATCTCTCCACGCAGTTCTAAATATTCAGAATAAGGCTTATTGAAGTCGTATATTTTTCCAAGCGAAATCTCAATGGTACGATTCGTAACATTATCAAGGAACATTTTATCGTGAGATACAATTACAACAACGCCCGGATATACCCTTAGGAACGACTCTAACCAAATGATACTCTCAATATCAAGGTGGTTGGTAGGCTCATCCAGCAGCAATATATCATTAGACTGAAGTAATAGTTTAGCAAGCTCTATACGCATACGCCATCCTCCGGAGAAGGTATCTGTAAGCTGGTCGAAATCTTCACGCTTAAAACCAAGTCCAAGCAAAATCCTTTCGGTATCGCCCTGGTAGTTATAACCACCTAATATTTCGTAATGGTGCGAGTAATCACTTAAGTCTTCAATCAGTTTAGAATAGCTTTCACTTTCATAATCGGTACGGGTAACCAGCTGATGATTTATTTCATCAATCTTGGCTTCAGCTTTTTTTATCTCTACAAATGCCTGATATGCTTCGTCAAGAACGGTGCGCCCCGGAATAAAATCGATGTCCTGCCTTAAGAAGCCCATTCGCACTTCTTTCTCTGTAGCGATAACACCGGTATCGGGCGGAATATCTCCCGATAATATTTTAAGCATGGTCGATTTCCCTGCACCATTTTTTCCTACAAGACCTACACGGTCGCCTGCACCCAAACGGAAAGTAACTTCCTCAAACAAATAGGATCCGCCAAAGGAAACCGATAAATTATGAATATTAAGCATTATTTCTTATGTATGTATTTTAATCGTAAATTTGTAAAAACACAAATTTTTTGCAAATGTTAAAAAAAGGATCCAAACTATATAGCATTTTAACAGGAACCTGTCCCCGATGCCATCAGGAAAGCATGTATATAGACCAAAATCCTTACAATCTTGGCAATGTATACAAAATGCACGACAATTGCAGCCATTGTGGCCTTCATTATAAAATAGAGCCATCATTTTTTTATGGCGCAATGTATGTAAGTTACGGTCTTGGCGTAGCACTTAGCATTGCCGCTTTTATTGTTGCCTTTGTATTTATGGGCACCAGCCTTGTAACGTCTTTTTATATTATTATTGCAGCTTTAGTTTTACCCATGCCACTTATTATGCGCATATCCCGAAACATTTGGATAAATATTTTTGTGCATTACCGCAAAGACTGGAAAACGCTTAAAACTTAAACCTGCTCAGGTTAATTTCCCGCTTAATCGCTATACCGTATTCTATCGACTCAAATAATAGTTTTGCCATAGCAGGCCCCAGCATCACTCCTCGTGTACCCAACCCGTTTAGCAGGTGTACATTTTTATGTAAGTGATGGGTACCAATAAGCGATTTTCTGTCTTTAGTTGTTGGCCTTATACCCGCTAAATGTTCAAGAATCTCGTAATCGCAGTTAACAACCTCATTTAATTTTTCAAGCAATTCAGCTTTTCCTGCTGCCGTTGGTGTAGCATTTTTATCCTCCCATTCGTAAGTAGCACCCACTTTATATACATCATTACCCATAGGCAATATAAAAACTCCTGCATTTATTGCCATATCAAGTTGCAACTTTGGTGCTTTAATAACTAACAACTCTCCCTTTGTACCGTCAAGCGGCAGATAACTAAAGTAAGGATTTGCATGCAGCCCAAACCCCTCTGCAAATACAATATGCTTTGCTTTTATATTTTTGTATTCTACATACTCTTCATGCAAAGTAAGATGGTCGTAGCTAAAGGTATTTTCTAAAAAATTGTCGTTTTCTTTTAACCAGGCATGGTAGCTGTTAATTAAAACATAGGTATCTACATAACCGGTATGCAGCACCTCGCCAAATCCAAAGGGTGACGGCAGCGATTCATATTTTTTATGGACAATTTGTGTAGATAAAAAGGGTTCGAGAGCGGGTTTATCTGCAGCTTCAAACCAGTTATTTTGCTCCTCTACAGATGCAAATTTTCTGTAAACCGGAATATTAAAGTCGAATTTTATTTGTAGCCTATTTTCAATAGCCTTATAAAAAGGTTTCATGAAATCTAAATGTTCTTTAGAATCCTGTGGCAGGCTAAAGCGTTTTAGTATCACGGGATTGTAAATACCAGCTGCAACATGACTTGAGTTATGAGAAGTATCGCTTATAACTATAAAACTTTTATTATTTATAAAAGCTATTTCGGCAAAACTAATTCCTGCAAGCCCACCGCCTACAATAATAAAATCTTTCATGGTGCAAAGTTACAGCTATATCTTTTGCTATAAAAACTATTTATTAATGAGAAGCTTCCTGATAGATGCCAAATGGCTAAACAATACTATAGGTACAATAAAAGTGGGCAACCAACTGAACGGAAAATTCAGGATTGCAACATTGGGCTGATCAAAACCAAATTGCTGAAAAGGCGAAGGGGCCGAAAGTATAGCAAGCACCACAACATTAACAAGCAGACAAAGGCTTACCACATTCCATACTAAAACTGCTGTACGGTTCAACTTCTTCTTAATATAGCCATAGTAAATAAATGGAGCCGTTAAGCCCGCAATTATATCGAAGTTCAGTCTGGAGAAAGTCATTATCTCCGGCACTGCCATATTGATGTATAGCCAATAAAGGACGACTTCTACAGGAATACGAATGGTATGCAACAATAGAAGCCTTTCCTGCGGCAGATTATCAATAAACATTCTGCCTTTTTTGCTGAAAAATATAGTTATCAACGCCACAGTTAAAGGTATTCCTCCAAACAAAACCAGTTTAGGCGGAGTGGGTTCGACACCAACGGGCGAATCATAAAAATCCAAGAGCGTTAACCCTGCCTGTAGTAAAAGCCATGACCCTATAGCCCAACTTAATCTCTTTACTGAGACCACCCCTGTTTGTTTTGCAGTTTTTACAGCATATAATACCGTAGCCACCACAGTAACATTAAAAACAGAGGGGATATAAAATGGAAGGCCTGGTAGCATTGGGTATTGTTTTTAAATTTTACGAATTACGGTTCAAATGTATAAAAACTCTTCTAAACATCCACAATTTCTTTAAAAACAAAAAGCCCTTTATCTATACGGATAAAGGGCTTTAAAAAAGAAAGGCGATGACATACTCTCCCACAAACTGCAGTACCATCTGCGCAGGCGGGCTTAACTACTCTGTTCGGGATGGGAAGAGGTGAGCCCCGCCGCAATAAT
>Ga0247806_10001109_pt1 | contig 13712 bp, 10 predicted proteins | sample UWRJL059202B1_FD_179935 | JGI IMG/M metagenome (GOLD analysis project Ga0247806, IMG submission 179935) | Plant litter microbial communities from Arlington Agricultural Research Station in Wisconsin, United States - UWRJ-L059-202B-1 | ecosystem: Environmental > Terrestrial > Plant litter >... | reverse complement strand
CCTGCGCCTGGGAGGCCGCATAGCTGGCCTTGATGCTCTCCTTCTCGGTGCGGAATGCGGCAACCCGCTCGGCCAGTCGCCGTTCGTTGTCTTGCAATTGGGCCTGTTGCTTCTGCAAGGTCGTGTATTGGTCACGGAGCGACGCCACCTGGCCCTCGAGGAGGGCGCGACGCTCGAGGGCGGTCCTGGCCAGGTCCTCTCGGCCCTGGTTGAGGGCCTCGTTCGCCTGATCGGCCAGTCGTTGATGGCGGGCCCCCATCTCCTGGCCCTGCAGCTCGATGCGCTTCTTGGCCGTGGCCACGTCGGCCAGGCCCAGCCGCACGTCCTGCAGCATCCGCACCAGCTGTTCGTAACTGTCGTCGAGGGCCTCACGGGGGTCCTCCAGCCGGTCAAGAGTGCGGGACGCCTTACTGCGGAAGATGACGCGTAGACGTGACGAGAATGTCATGGGGTGCTCCCTGTGTCGGACCGGTGCACGGTGGTCTGATGCCGCGGATACGGTTGCCCGGCGTGCACGTGCGCGGGTGCCTTGTCGACCTGTGCAGTGTGCACGGCTGCCCGGTCCAGCTGTCCTGCGTCCGCCGAGTTGAGGGCGTGCAGCTCCGCCACTCCGGCGTTCATCGCGGCGATCTCCCGCTCGACGTCGCCGCGGAGTACCGAGAGCGAGTCATCGGTGCGCCCACCGAGGCTGTCCGCGACCACCGAACGCACCCGCCGCACCAACCCGGTGATCTGCTCGACCCGGCGCCCGGCCACCGGCAGGGCCGCCGCGAGCTCGGCGGGATCTCGTTCGGTGGACAGCAGCAGCAACTGCGCATCCACCGCGGCGCCCTCGTCCTGGATACGTCGGAAGAGCCGCCGCAGTTCACCGCGCTGCACCGAGTTCCGATCCGTGAGCGCGATGGCGGCCTGCCCGCTCCCGAGGGATTCCCGCAATCGCAACCGCAGCCGCAGGATCTCGTGCCGTGAGCCGATGCTCACCATGGTGCGCGCCCGCAGCACGGCGTCGTTGAGCGGCCGGCTGCGACGGACCCGTCGGTACAGCAGCCGCGCGATGACGACGACCGTCACGGTGGAGACCACCATGATCGCCGTCAGGGCGAGTAGGACCTCGGCCAGGACGCTCATGTCGCCCACCCGCCCACGCTCGTCGTGACCTGCGGATTCGGCAGGACATACAGTGCAAGAGACACGTGCAACGCCATGGGTCCACCTTCATCGGCTCGGGAGCGCCGTTGTGAGGAAACGACGCTTTCTACCCGGCAAAATACGCTCATTACCGTGAAGTTGTCAGGGAATGCACTGGCAGTGCCTGAGCGCCCGGTGTCGTGCCGATTACCGTGCCGAGCGGCCCCGGGACCAATGGCACTGCTGGGCGGCCTCTACGATGAGGAGGTGAATGAGACCCTGCCGCCGTGCCCGGAATGCTCCAGCGATCTGACCTACGAGATGGGGTCCCTGCTGGTCTGCCCGCTCTGCGGCCACGAGTGGGCGGCAGCGACCGCCCCGGCCGACGAGCCGGTGCAGGATGCGGCCATCACTGACGCCTTCGGCAGTGTGCTCGCGGACGGTGACTCGGTGACCATCATCAAGGACCTCAAGGTCAAGGGCGGCTCCAACGTGATCAAGGTCGGCACGAAGGTGCGCGGCATCCGCCTGCGCCAGGGCATCGGCGACCACGACATCGAATGCCGTATCGAAGGCGTGAGCATGCAACTGAAGTCCGGCGTGGTTAAGAAAGCCTGACCGGCAGACGCCCATCGGCCCGTCTTCCTCGTCAACCGGCGGCCGAATCCGCCCCCGGTTGGGGGTGCGGGATTACACTCCCCGGTATGACCGCAGAGCAGCCATACACGGTGGTTCGGGCTTTTCCGGGCTTCGATGTTCGTCGCTATCCGGATTGTGTTCTGGTGCAGGCGCAGGTCAGCGGGGAGTTCGCGCGAGCGGCCGGCCGGGGCGTCCGGCCGCTGCTGGACTACCTCGGCGGTCACAACCGCGCCGGCACGTCCATCCCGGTACCCGACGCGGTCCTTCTGCAGGAACAGGCGGGGGAGTCCAGCCACCTGATCAGCGTCATGCTGCCGGGCGAGTGGGACCCCGACCGGGTTCCCGCCCCGGTCGACAACACCCTGCGCGTGCTCCACTTGCCCGCACACGAGGCCGCCGTCCTGCGGTTCGGCGGCGGCTGGAGCGCCAAGAGATTCACCGACCGCGGGCGGGAGCTGCTCGGCTCGTTGCCCGCCGCCGACCTGCTTCCGGACGGACCGGTGTACTTCGCGCGGTTCGGCCTGGTCTCCCGGCCCGGATTCCTGGCACGCCACGAGGCTCTGGTACGGGTCACCTCGGCCTGAGCGGCCGGCGCCATCGGCCCCGGCGGCGATAATGGCTGGGTGCCAGATTCAGAACGCGCCGCCGGCGACGACACGCGAACCCCAGCCACGGCGCCCGTGCGGGGGGTGTACGGGCCGTGTCCGTGCCTGAGCGGCAACGACTACGCCGCCTGCTGCGGGCGGCTGCACCGCGGCGACGCTCGGGCGGCCACGGCCGAGCAGCTCATGCGGTCCCGGTACTCGGCCTTCGCCGTCGGTGACGCCGCCTACCTGCTGCGCAGCTGGCATCCGCGAACCCGGCCGGACACCCTCGAGCTCGACGAGTCGGTGCGCTGGCTGCGGCTGGACATCGAGCGGACCGTGCGGGGCGGCATGCTCGACACCGAGGGCGTCGTGGAATTCACCGCGTACTCGCGGCAGGACGGGCAGCGGGCCCGGCAACACGAGGTCAGCCGGTTCGAGAGGGTGGCCGGCGACTGGTTGTACCTCGACGCCCTCGACTGACCAGGCTCGAACGCGTCAGGCGAAGGTCTCGTCGAGCGCCGCGGACAGGTCCCCGATCAGGTCCCCGGCGTCCTCGAGGCCGATCGAGAGACGCAGGTGGCCGAGCCGCTGGAACTCGTCCGGGTAGTACGCCGCTCGGGCGCCGGTTCCCGACACGTGCACGATGAGGCTCTCGTCGTGGCCCAGCGAAACCGCGGAGGTGATCACCCGGAGCGCCGAGACGAACCGGTTCTGGGTGGCCGGGTCTCCGGTGACGGCGAACGCGAGCATGCCGCCGAAACCGTGCCGGAACTGCCGGAGCGCCACCGCGTGCTGCGGGTGATCGGGCAGGCCCGGATAGGCGACGTAGGCCACCCGGGGATCGGCGGCGAGGAACTCGGCGACCCGCTGGGCTGATTCGGTGTGCTGCCGCATCCGCAGCGGCAGGGTGACCGAGCCGCGCATGATCAGCCAGGCGTTGAACGGGCTGATCACCCCGCCCACGTCGACCATGGCCTCCGATTTGATGCGCTGGATCAGCGCGCGGGAACCGATCACGGCGCCGCCCATGGCGTCGCCGTGGCCGTTGATGTATTTCGTGAGCGAATGCACCACCAAATCCGCGCCGAGCCCGAGCGGACGCAGAACGGGAGGTGGTGTGAAGGTGGAATCCACCGACAGCAGCACCCCCGCCGCGCGGGTGATGGCGGCGATCGCGGCGATGTCGGCCACCCGGGTGGTGGGATTGGCGATGGCCTCGACATGCACCAACCGGGTCTCCGGGCGGATCGCCGCCGCCACCGCCGCGGGGTCGCTGCTGTCGACGAAGGTCGCCAGGATGCCGTACTTGTCGGGGAGCAGCTCACGGAAGAGCTTAAAGGTGGCCTCGTAGGCGACATCGGACACCACGACGTGGTCGCCGGTGCCCAGAAATGTGAAGAACACGGCGTGCAGCGCGGCGACACCGCTGGCCATGGTCACGGCATCCTCACCCCGCTCGAGCAGGGCCAACTTCTGCTGCAGGCCCAGCTGGTTGACCCCGCTGTTGCGGGTGTAGAGCGGCACATCGGTGCCGGACCAGCTGATCGCCGACGGATCATCCGGCAAGGCGTACGAGTTCGCCATCACGATCGGGGTGCGCAGTGCAGTGGTTCCCGGATCGATGTGATTGCCGGCGTGCACGGCCTGGCTGAACTCGGCGAGGGACTCTGGCACCTGCTTGTCTGGGCGAACCGTCATGGGCTCAGCGTAACGAGCGGCTCCCGCGCCGGCGCCGGTGTGACGTTCCGCGACAGCGACGGGACACGTTGGGCGCCCGAACGAATGGGAAACTAGGACCATGACCGCAACACTCGTCGCCAAGGACCTCGCGGGCGGCTACGCCCACCGCACCCTGTTCGATTCCCTCGATCTCACGGTCGCGCCCGGCGACGTCGTCGGGATCGTGGGTGTGAACGGTGCCGGCAAGTCCACCTTGCTCCGCCTGCTCGCCGGGCTCGACGAGCCGCAGGGCGGCACCGTCGCCCTGTCGCCGGCGGATGCGTTCGTCGGCTGGTTGCCGCAGGAACACGAGCGGGTGCCCGGCGAGACCGTCGCGGCGTACATCGGCCGTCGCACCGGTTGTGCCCAGGCCACCAGGGAGATGGATGCCGCGGCCGCGGCCCTGGCCGAGCCCGCGGTGCCCGGCGGGGCCGACCCGGCCGATGTCTACTCCGTCGCCCTCGACCGCTGGTTGGCCTGCGGCGCTGCCGACCTCGACGACAGGCTGCCCGGCGTGCTGCACGACCTCGGTCTCACCCTCGACGCCGATGTGGCCGCGGATGCGCTGATGACCTCGCTCTCCGGCGGCCAGGCCGCCAGGGTCGGCCTGGCCGCGCTGCTGCTGTCGAGGTTCGACATCGTGCTTCTCGACGAGCCCACCAACGACCTGGACCTCGACGGCCTCGAACGCCTTGAAGCCTTTGTCACCGGCCTCCGCGGCGGAGCGGTGCTGGTCAGCCACGATCGGGAGTTCCTGGCCCGCTCGGTCACCCGGATCCTCGAACTCGACCTGGCGCAGGGCGCCAACCGGGTCTTCGGCGGCGGCTACGAGTCCTACCTCGAGGAGCGCGAGACGGCCAGACGGCACAAGCGCGCCGCCTACGACGAGTTCGCCGACAAGAAGGCCGATCTGGTCGGCCGGGCCCGCACCCAACGGGAGTGGTCCAGCCAGGGTGTGCGCAACGCCATGAAGAAATCGCCGGACAACGACAAGATCCGTCGCAAGGCGGCCGCGGAGTCCAGCGAGAAGCAGGCGCAGAAGGTACGTCAGATGGAAAGCCGCATCAGTCGTCTCGACGAGGTCGACGAACCGCGCAAGGAATGGCAGCTCGAGTTCACCATCGGCGCCGCGCCGCGCTCGAGCACCGTGGTCTCGACCCTGAACGACGCTCTCATCCGGCAGGGTGACTTCGTTTTCGGGCCGGTGTCCCTGCAGGTCAATGCGGGGGAGCGCATCGGTATCACCGGCCCGAACGGCGCCGGCAAGACCACCCTGTTGCGCGCCCTGCTCGGCCGCCGTGTTCCCGACCAGGGGTCGGCGAGCCTGGGGGCCAGCGTCGCGATCGGTGAGATCGACCAGGCCAGGGCCAGCGTCACCGGCGAGCAGACCCTGGTGACCATTTTTGAACAACGCCTGCCCGATCTGGCCGCCGGGGAGATCCGCACCCTCCTGGCCAAGTTCTCCCTCGCGGCAGACCACGTCAACCGGCCCGCCGACGCGCTGTCGCCCGGGGAACGCACCCGGGCGGGCCTGGCCCTGCTGCAGGCCACCGGGGTCAACCTGCTCGTGCTCGACGAGCCCACCAACCACCTCGACCTCGCCGCGATCGAACAACTCGAACAGGCCCTGGAGTCCTACACGGGCACCCTGCTGCTCGTCACCCACGACCGGCGGATGCTGTCCACCGTGCGACTCGACCGGCACTGGACGGTCGACGCCGGCCGGGTCACCGAGACGATGACGAGCGTTGCCGTGCGGCACTGACGGTGCTGTCATGGACCCGGACGGCGCCGGGACAAGGGGGCAAGCCGGCGGCGTCGACTCGATGACGATCGGAGGAAGCCCGATGAACTCCCGGCCTGACCGAAACACCGATTCCACCCACCGTTCCCTGCTCTCCCAGCTGCGCAGCAGAATCTCCGGCGAGCTGATCGATCGTTCCGACCCGCGCTACGACGACGCCAGGCGGGTCTGGAACGGCATGATCGACCGGCGGCCCCTCGCTGTGGTGCGGGCCGGGTCGGCCGACGATGTGGCCCCGACACTGGCACTGGCCCTGGCGCAGGGCCTGCCGATCGCGGTGCGCGGCGGGGGCCACAACGTCGCCGGGAACGGAACCGTCGATGACGGCATCGTGCTCGACCTCGCCGGACTGCACGGCGTGCAGGTCGACCCGGTCACCCGCACCGTGCAGGTGCAGGCCGGTGCCACCCTCGCCCACATCGACAATGCCACGGCGGCGCACAACCTGGCCGTTCCCGTCGGCGTCGTCTCCGGAACCGGTATCGCCGGCCTCACCCTCGGCGGCGGCGTCGGCTGGTTGACGCGGGCGCACGGGCTCACCGTGGACAATCTCGTCGCGGCGGAGCTGGTCACCGTCGCCGGAGAAACCATTCGCGCCAGCGAGACCGAGAACCCCGAGCTGTTCTGGGGCCTGCGTGGCGGTGGCGGGAACTTCGGGGTGGTCACCTCATTCACGTTCAGCGCGCATCCGCTGCCGGAACGACCGTTCACCGGCAACTTCCTCTATTCCCAGGATCGCTGGGCGCAGACGTTGGCGGCCTATGAGGAGTGGACAAGGGACCTGCCGGACGAACTCACCACCATCCTCACGATCCTGGTGCCGCCGGCAGGCATGCAACTCGGCACCGACCCGTTGCTGATGCTGGGTTTCGCCTGGGCATCCGGCGACACCCTCCGTGCCGAAGCGATCGTGGACCGGATGCGCCGCGCGGCGCCGCCCACGATCGAGGCCATCGAACCGGTCGGCTGGAGCGACTGGCAGTCCTCCGTGGACGCGTTCTTCCCCAAGGGATCGCGGGGGTACTGGAAGAACACCTCCTTCGACAGTCTGGACGACGAGGTCAGGGCGGTTCTGGCGCGCCGGGGCGCCGAACAGTCCTGGGTCGGTACCGGCTTCGACATCCACCACCTGGGTGGAGCGTACGGGCGCGTCGCAGAGGACGCCACACCGTTCCCGAACCGGGCGGCCCGGTTCTGGCTGAACATCTACGGATTCTGGGCCGATCCGGCCGAGGATGCGGCACGGATGGCCTTCATCCGGGCGTTCGGCCGAGAGATGGAGCCGTTGGGCACCGGCGGCACCTACCTGAACTTCCTCGGCGAAGAACCTGACGCGGACCCGTCGGCCCAGGCCTCACGGGTGTACTCGCAGGCGAAACTGCGCCGGCTGGCCGCCCTCAAGGGTGCATACGATCCGCAGAACATCCTGCGCCGCAACCACAACATCCTGCCGGCCGGTGCCACCGGCGACAGCGAGTGACGGCATCCGGAATAGGTCAGGGGTGCCCGCGGTTGGGCCCTAGTATGCGTATGCATACAAACTAACGGAAGGGCGCACCACACATGGCACCGACACTGGAACTGGGTCTCGACACGTTCGGGGACGTCACCTACGCCGCGGACGGCAGCCTGCTCAGCCACGCCCAGGTGCTGCGCAACGTCGTCGCAGAGGCCGTGCTCGCCGACCAGGTCGGCCTGAGCTTCTTCGGCATCGGCGAACACCACCGTGAGGATTTCGCCGTCTCGGCGCCCGAGGTGGTTCTGGCAGCGATCGCCGGTCAGACCAGCACCATCAAACTCGGCTCCGCCGTGACCGTGCTGAGCTCCGACGACCCGGTGCGGGTGTTCCAGCGCTTCGCCACCCTCGACGCCGTCTCCAACGGTCGCGCAGAGGTCATCCTGGGCCGCGGCTCGTTCACCGAGTCCTTCCCGCTGTTCGGGCTCGAGCTCAGCGATTACGAGCAGCTCTTCGAGGAGAAGCTCGAACTGTTCGCCGAGCTGCTCAAGGAAGCGCCCGTCACCTGGTCGGGCAGCACGCGCGGGTCCCTCACCGAGCAGCGGGTGTTCCCTCCCACCGAGTCCGGCTCCATCCGCACCTGGATCGGTGTCGGTGGCAGCCCGCAGTCCGTGGTGCGCGCCGCCCACTACGGCCTGCCCCTGATGCTCGCCATCATCGGCGGGGAACCGTTGGCGTTCGCCCAGTTCACCGACCTCTACCACCGCGCCCTCGATCAGTTCGGCCGTGAGGCGCAGCCTATCGGCGAGCACTCGCCCGGCTACGTCGCCGCCACCGACGAGCAGGCCCGCGAGGAAATGTGGCCGCATTACCGCGCCATGCAGGACCGCATCGGCCGTGAACGTGGCTGGGGCCCGGCCACCAAGGCCCGGTTCGAACAGGATGCCGGACCCGACGGCGCCCTGTTCGTCGGCTCCCCGCAGACCGTCGCCACCAAGATCGCCAAGATGGCCACGGGGCTCTCGCTGTCCCGCTTCGACCTCAAGTACAGCCTGGGCACCCTCTCACACGAGAAGTTGATGACCAGTATCGAGCTCTACGGCACCGAGGTGGCGCCCTTGGTGCACGAACTGATGGCCTGACGGGAATTTCGCGGGCTCCGGACGGGGTAGCGTGAACACGTGGGTTCGGCTCAGGCAAACCACCCACCCTTCATCCTTTCGTTCTCACCTTCCTCGAGGAGTACACCGTGGAAACCTGGCCCGGATCTGCCTACCCGCTTGGCGCAACCTATGACGGAAGCGGCACCAACTTCGCCCTCTTCAGTGAGGCCGCCGAGCGGGTGGAGCTCTGCCTATTCGACGAGAACGGCGCAGAGACCCCCGTCGAGGTGCGCGAATCCAGCGCTTTCGTGTGGCACTGCTACCTGCCGGAGGTTCAGCCCGGCCAGCGCTACGGCTACCGGGTGCACGGGGAGTACAACCCCAGCGAGGGCAAGCGGGCCAACCCGAACAAGCTGCTGCTCGACCCGTACGCCAAGGCCACCTGCGGTGTCATGGACTGGGACCAGGCGCTGTTCTCCTATAACTTCGGCGACCCGGATTCCCGCAACGACGAGGACTCCGCCCCGCACATGATGCTCGGCGTCGTGGTCAACCCGTTCTTCGACTGGACCGGCGACCGCTCCCCGCGCACCCCGTACAGCGAATCCGTGATCTACGAGGCCCACGTCAAGGGCCTCACCCAGCTGCAGCAGGAAGTGCCGGAATCCCAGCGCGGCACCTACGCGGCCGTCGCGCATCCGTCGGTCATCGAGCACCTGCAGAAGCTCGGCGTCACCGCGATCGAGCTGATGCCGGTGCACCAGTTCGTCAACGACTCCACCCTGCAGGACCAGGGCCTGAGCAACTACTGGGGCTACAACACCATCGGCTTCTTCGCCCCGCACAACGCCTACTCCTCCAGCGGCGACCTCGGCCAGCAGGTGCAGGAGTTCAAGGGCATGGTCAAGAACCTGCACGCCGCGGGCATCGAGGTCATCCTCGACGTGGTCTACAACCACACCGCAGAGGGCAACCACCTCGGCCCGACCATCTCGTTCAAGGGCATCGACAACGCCGCCTACTACCGGCTGATGGACGACGATCCCCGCTACTACATGGACTACACCGGCACCGGCAACACCCTCAACGTGCGCCACCCGCACGCCCTGCAGCTGATCATGGACTCCCTGCGCTACTGGGCCATCGAGATGCACGTCGACGGCTTCCGCTTCGACCTCGCCAGCGCACTGGCCCGCGACCTGTACGACGTCGACAAGCTGTCCACCTTCTTCGAGCTCGTACAGCAGGACCCGATCGTCTCCCAGGTCAAGCTGATCGCCGAGCCCTGGGACGTCGGCCCCGGCGGATACCAGGTCGGAAACTTCCCGCCGCAGTGGACGGAATGGAACGGCAAGTACCGCGACACCGTGCGCGACTTCTGGCGCGGCGAGCCCTCCACCCTGGGCGAATTCGCCTCCCGCATCTCCGGCTCCGCCGACCTCTACGAGCACTCCGGCCGCCGCCCGGTCGCGTCGATCAACTTCGTCACCGCGCACGACGGTTTCACCCTCAACGACCTGGTCTCCTACAACGAGAAGCACAACGACGCCAACGGCGAGGACAACAACGACGGCGAAAGCCACAACCGGTCCTGGAACTCCGGCGTCGAAGGCCCCACCGACGACGACGCCATCCGCACCCTGCGCGGTCGCCAGCAGCGCAACTTCATCGCCACCATGCTGCTCTCCCAGGGCGTGCCGATGATCCTGCACGGCGACGAACTCGGCCGCACCCAGCAGGGCAACAACAACACCTACGCCCAGGACTCCGAGCTGAGCTGGATCCACTGGGACGAGGCCGACCAGCCACTGATCGAATTCACGGCAGCGGTGGTGCGTCTCCGCAAGGAACACCCCACCTTCCGCCGCAGCCGCTTCTTCGACGGCCACCCCGGCAAGCGCGGAGCGGGCGACCCGCTGGCCGACATCGTCTGGCTGAACACCGACGGTGAAGAGATGCGGGCGGAAGACTGGGACGAAAGCCGTTCCCGCACCGTGAGCATGTTCCTCAACGGCCAGGGCATCCGGGAGCGCGACTCCCGGGGCCGGGAGGTCACCGACGTCAACTTCATCCTGCTCTTCAATGCGGATGCCGAAGACGTCGAATTCACCCTGCCCAGCGAGGAGTACTCGCCGGCTTGGGAGATCGTGATCGACACCGGGGGAGAGGGCGCCGACTCGCTGCCCCGCCCCGCCGGCGCCATCCACACCGTGAAGGGCCGTTCGCTCGTCGTGCTGCGTGAGTACCACGTGCCGGAGGTCGCCCCGGATCACTCCGTCGCCGCGTCGCTGGCCAGCCACCCGTCGCCGCCCACCGCCACACTGACGCTGCCGGTGCTGCCGGACCCGTACGCCACGAGCGAAGGACACGCGTAACCGACATGAGCCTCCCCGTCTCCACCTATCGCCTGCAGATCACGTCGGCCTTCGATCTGGATGGGGCGGCCGGCGTGCTCGACTACATCACCCAGCTGGGCGCCGACTGGCTCTACCTCTCTCCGCTCCTTCGGGCGGAGGAGGGGTCGGACCACGGCTACGACGTGATCGACCACGGCACTGTCGACCCCGCCCGCGGCGGACCTGAGGCGTTGGCCAGGCTGTCCGAGCGGGCGGTTCTGGCCGGCCGCGGCATCCTGGTGGATATCGTGCCCAACCACGTCGGCGTCAACACGCCGCACAGCAACGCCTGGTGGTGGGACCTGCTCCGCTGGGGGCAGGAGTCCCGCTACGCCGAAGCGTTCGACGTGGACTGGCCGGCCGGCAACGGGCGGCTGCTGCTGCCGGTGCTCGGCGACGGTGACACCGAACTCGACCAGCTCACTGTGCTGGGCGACGAACTGCACTACTACGACAACCGGTTCCCGATCACCCCCGGCACCGCGGACGACGGCGCGAGCGCCGCCGTGGTGCACGACCGGCAGCACTACGAGCTGGTCAACTGGCGCCGCGCGGACACCGACCTGAACTACCGCCGCTTTTTCGCCGTGAACACCCTCGCGGGAGTGCGGGTCGAGGTGCCCTGGGTCTTCGACGAGTCCCACCGTGAAATCCTGCGCTGGGTGCACTCCGGCCAGGTGCAGGGCCTCCGCGTCGACCACCCCGACGGCCTCGCCGACCCGGGCGGCTATCTCGACCGGCTGCACGCGGCCATGCCGGACGGCTACCTGCTGGTGGAGAAGATCCTGGAGGGTCGCGAACAGCTGCCCAGCAGCTGGTCGACCCACGGCACCACCGGCTACGACGCCCTCGCCGACTTCGACAGGGTCCTCGTCGATCCGGCCGGCCAGGACTCCCTCGACGCGCTGGAGGCCACGCTGCAGGCCGAGCGCGCCGGCGAGACCACGGCAACCCCGGTCTCCTGGACCGAACTGGTCTACACCGGCAAGCGTGCCATCGCCGACGGCATCCTGCAGAGCGAGGTGCGCCGACTCGATCGCCTGCTCCCCGAGGTTCCCGACGCGGTCGACGCCCTGTCGGAGCTGATCGCCTGGTTCCCGGTCTACCGCTCCTACCTGCCGGTCGGCCGGCACGAACTCGACACCGCGGTGCGGCTGGCCCGGCAGCGCCGGCCCGACCTGGACGGCACGATCACCGCGCTGCTGCCGTACCTCACCGACCCCACGCATCCCGCCGCCGTCCGCTTCCAGCAGACCTCGGGGATGGTCATGGCCAAGGGTGTCGAAGACACCGCCTACTACCGCTACAGCCGGCTCACCTCCCTCAACGAGGTCGGCGCGGACCCGAGCGAATTCGCGGTGCCCGTCGACGAGTTCCATCGCCGCCAGCAGACCCGGCTCGCCGTCGCGCCCGCCTCGCAGACCACGCTGTCCACCCACGACACCAAGCGCGGTGAGGACGTACGGGCCCGCATCTCGGTTCTGGCCGAGATCCCGGACGAATGGGCCGGCGTGCTCGCCGACCTGCGCGCCCTGGCCCCGCTCGGCGACGCCCCGTTCGAAAACCTGCTCTGGCAGGCGATCGTCGGGTCCTGGCCGGCTTCGACGGACCGCCTGATCGGCTACGCCGAGAAGGCGTCGAGGGAAGCGAACCTCTCGACCACCTGGACCGCACCGAACGAGCCCTTCGAGAACTCGATGCGGGATCTGGTTCGGCGCCTGGCCGAGCCCGGGCCGCTCCGGGACACCGTCGTATCCTTCGTCGACCGGGTGAAACGAGCCGGCTGGAGCAATTCCCTGGCCGTCAAGCTCATCCAGATCACCGCGCCCGGCGTGCCGGACGTGTACCAGGGCAGCGAACTCTGGGAGATGTCCCTCGTCGATCCCGACAACCGGCGCCCGGTGGACTATGCCGTCCGGCGGGACTACCTGGACCGCGTCACCGCCGGCTGGCTCCCGCCGATCGACGAGACCGGCGCCGCGAAGCTCCTCGTCACCACCCGCGCGCTCCGGCTCCGTCGTGACCGGCCGGAGCTGTTCTCCCGCCACGCGCCGGTCGAAGCATTCGGCCCGGCCGCCGCCCACGTGGTGGCGTACGACCGCGGCGGCGCCGTGACCGTGGCCACCCGGCTGCCCGACGCGCTGGCCGGCACCGGCTGGGGTGACACCACGATCATGCTCGCCGGGCACCCGTGGCAGGACACCCTCACCGGCGCCCGTCACGCCGGCGGCGAGGTGCGCCTGGCCGACCTGCTCTCCAGGTACCCGGTCGCCCTGCTCATCCCCGCATCCGCCGCTACCGAGGAGGTCGCCCCGTGACCGAGAACACCACCAGCGCCGTTCCCGTCGAGGCCGCCCCTGTCCAGGCCGTTCCTGTCGAGGTATGGGCACCGGCCGCAGCCACCGTGGAACTGGTCACCGGATCCGGCACCGCAGCGATGACTCCCGGCGAGTCGGGCTGGTGGCACGGCAGCCTGCCCGGCGCCCGCGACGGGGTCGACTACGGCTTCACCGTGGACGGCTCCGGCCCGTTCCCCGACCCGCGGTCCCGTCGCCAGCCGAACGGCGTGCACGAGCTCTCCCGCACCTTCGACGCTCAGGCGCACGCCTGGCAGGACGGCGCCTGGACCGGCCGCCAGCTGGCCGGCGCGACCATCTACGAGCTGCACATCGGCACGTTCACTCCAGAGGGCACCCTGGACGCCGCGGCCGGCCGGCTCGACCACCTGGTGGCGCTCGGCGTCGACTTCGTCGAACTGCTGCCGGTGAACGGCTTCAACGGCACGCACAACTGGGGATACGACGGTGTGCTCTGGTACGCCGTGCACGAGGGCTACGGCGGACCGGCCGCCTATCAGCGCTTCGTGGACGCCTGCCATCC
>Ga0247806_10001106_pt1 | contig 13718 bp, 10 predicted proteins | sample UWRJL059202B1_FD_179935 | JGI IMG/M metagenome (GOLD analysis project Ga0247806, IMG submission 179935) | Plant litter microbial communities from Arlington Agricultural Research Station in Wisconsin, United States - UWRJ-L059-202B-1 | ecosystem: Environmental > Terrestrial > Plant litter >... | reverse complement strand
ATGGCCGGAGCAACATCGCCTGCCAGGATGAAATCGATCTCCAGGTCCGGTTGTTCGCTCAGCAAGGTCCGAAAAGCTTCCACGAGACTCAGGTAAGCTTGCTTTTCACTGAGAATACCGATGTGCGCAGCTGTAAACCGCGTTTTTTTGGACGGTACAATTTCAGCCATCAGCTCGGCATCATAACCGTTGTAAATGTAGTGTACTTTGTCCGCGGCATGCGGGATTTTGGAAGCCAGTAATTGTGCCATGGAAGGTCCTATCGTAAGTACAAGGTCGCTCTGCTGCAATACGGCGAGCTCCATGTTTTGGTCCTTGCGCTGACTTCGGGTAGTTCTTTTGAACAGGGAATTGTAATATAATTCTGTCCACGGATCGCGGAAATCAGATATCCAGGGAAGCTTGTATCTCTTTTGCAAGGCAAGTCCAACCAAATGGGTCGAGTGAGGCGGACCGGTTGTAATGATCGCATCAAAAGACTCCTGGTCCAGCAATTGAGAAGCTTTTTTGAAGGCATACCTGTTCCAGCCGACACGTGCATCCGGAATGAAGAAATTTCCCCGGACATACGTTGCGAGCTTGTCCAGCGCGCTTTTCTGCTTCCCGCCGACATTGCCCTGCGGAATTTCCTGTTGGGCATTGCCGCTTTTCAGGAAGGAATAAAAGCGCAGCGGCTCCAGCGTTTTGGTTTTGTGAACTGCTACCGAAGCGATTTTGGCCGACAGGCTTGCATCGGTACTTTTGTAAGAAGCATATTTTTCATCAACGGTCACGACAACTGGTTCAATGCCAAATTCTGCGAGGTATTTCGCAAAATACATCCAGCGCTGTACGCCTGAACCGCCGCTGGGTGGCCAGTAATACGTGATGATCAGTACTTTCAGAGGTTTGTCCATCGGATGAAAATTAAAATGTCCCCTTAGAAACGGGGACATGAAAATATTATTTTGTTTTTATAATCGCTGTGAATGCTTCCAGCGCCTGGGGGATTCCCGCCGGATGCTTTCCGCCCGCGGTGGCGAAGAAAGGTTGTCCGCCGCCGCCGCCCTGGATGTGCTTCGACAACTCGCGGATCAGCTTGCCCGCATCGAGTCCTTTTTCCTGGATCAGGTTTTCAGCCAGGATGATCGTCAGCGAACATTTGTCGCCTTCAACACCTCCGAAAATACCTGCAAAGTTCGACACTTCGCCTTTCAGCTGGTAAGCAATGTCCTTGATGCTCGCTGCATCAAGCTCGACCTGTGCCGCGAGGAAATGCACGCCGTTGATTTCGGTGATCTCCGATTTCAGGGTATGCTTCACCTGCATCGCTTTTTCCTTCTGGAAAGCTTCGAGCTGTTTCTGCAATTGCTGGTTCTTTTGTTGGAGGTCTTCGACAGCAGCCGTCAGGTCTTTCGGGTTTTTCAGCAAGCCGGCGATCTCGTCCAGCGTTTTGACCTTCTCGCGGTAGAATTGCTCTGCCGTCGTATTTGTAATCGCCTCAATGCGTCGGATACCCGCTGCGACTGCACCTTCTGAAGTCAGTTTGAACAGGCCGATAGAACCGGTGGAAGACACGTGCGTACCTCCGCAAAGCTCGACTGAATCACCAAACTGGATCACGCGGACCGTATCGCCGTATTTTTCGCCGAACAAAGCCATCGCACCCAATTCCTGGGCAACCTCGATCGGCACATTTCTTTTTTCCTGCAAAGCGAGGTTCGCACGGATCTCCTTATTCACAAGCAATTCGATTTCGTGTAATTCCTCAGCGCTTACTTTGGAGAAGTGGGAAAAGTCGAAACGCAGATAATCCGGGTTCACCAAAGATCCTTTCTGCTCGACATGCGTACCTAAAACCGTACGCAGAGCGTGGTGCAGCAAGTGTGTCGCCGAGTGGTTACTGGCCGACAGTTGGCGTCTCTGCGGATCGACCTGCGCCGTGAAATGCGCGTTTACGTTTTTCGGCAAAGTTTCCGAAAGGTGCACGATCAGCCCGTTTTCTTTTTTCGTATCGAATATGCGTATCGTCTCCGAATCGCTCGTGATTGTACCCTGGTCGCCGACCTGTCCGCCACCTTCCGCGTAAAACGGTGTGAGGTTAAAGACAAGCTGGTAAAAAGTGCGTTGTTTCTGAGACACCTTGCGGTATTTCACGATCTCAATCGCGGCATGCAGGTTGTCGTAGCCTACAAATTCTTCCTGGAAGTCCTCTTTCAAAGTCACCCAGTCTTCCGTCTCGATGCTCGTTGCAGCACGTGAACGGTCTTTTTGCTGCTGGAGCTCTGCATCGAAGCCTGCTTCGTCGACCGTCAGGTTATTTTCCCGCGCGATCAAAGAGGTCAGATCGACCGGAAAACCAAACGTATCGTAAAGTTCAAAAACGGCAGCGCCAGCGAGTACAGTTTCCTGGTTCGCACGTGTCTGGTTCATCAGTGTGTCCATGCGGCGGATGCCTTGCTCCAGCGTCCTGAAAAAGCTGACTTCTTCCTCGTGGATGACTTTTTCAATCAATTCTTTCTGTTTCAGCAGCTCGCTAAATGGATCGCCCATCGCTTCGCCGAGCACAACCGATAAACCGGCCATGAAAGGCTCTTTCAGGTTCAGGGTCTGATAACCGTAACGCACCGCTCTTCGGAGAATGCGGCGAATCACGTAACCTGCGCCTGTATTCGACGGCAATTGTCCGTCGGCAATCGAGAACGCGATCGCACGGATGTGGTCCGCAATGACGCGCAGCGCGATATCTGTTTCTTCTTTTACGTGGTATCGGATCCCGGAAACTTTTTCCAGGTGACGGATCAGTCTTTGGAATACATCTGTGTCGTAGTTCGATGTTTTTCCCTGCAAGGCCATCGCGAGACGTTCGAGTCCCATACCGGTATCAACATGTGTTTCCGGAAGCGGTTCCAGGCTGCCATCCGCTTTGCGGTTGAATTGCATGAATACGTTGTTCCAGATCTCGATGACCTGCGGATGGTCGTTGTTGACAAGCGATTTGCCGGAAACCTGCTGGCGGTCAGCCAGTGGACGGATGTCGACATGGATTTCCGTACACGGTCCGCAAGGCCCTGTTTCACCCATTTCCCAGAAATTATCTTTCTTGGAAGCCAGGATGATTCGGTCTTCGGCAATGAATCTTTTCCAGATGTCATAGCTTTCCGTATCCTGCGGAACATTGTCTTTGTCGTCGCCTTCAAAAACCGTCACGTACAACTGATCGACCGGGATTTTATAGACGTCTGTCAGTAATTCCCAGGCCCACGAAATCGCTTCTTCCTTGAAATAGTCGCCAAACGACCAGTTGCCGAGCATCTCGAACATCGTGTGGTGATAGGTATCCACGCCGACCTCTTCCAGGTCGTTGTGTTTTCCGGAAACGCGCAGACATTTTTGCGTATTGGCCACCCTTCTGACCTTCGGTACGCTGTTCCCCAGGAAATAATCCTTGAACTGGTTCATACCGGCATTGGTAAACATCAAAGTAGGGTCATTTTTGACCACCATCGGTGCTGAAGGAACTATTTTGTGACCTTTTTCTTCAAAAAAGCGAAAAAAATGCTGTCTGATTTCGTGCAGTGTCATGAATTAAAGACTTATTTATCAATCGATTAAAAAATATCCGGAAAGCCCGGCATTGCTTGCAAAGTTAGATTTTTTGCCTAATTTCGGTCAGTTTTTACCAAAATAAATACGGAAATCCGGTGATGAAGAAAATTATCCTGACAGCATGCATCGCTTTGGCCATAAGCGGTTTTTTATTCTTTTTTCCTTTGGACTCAGGGGCGAAAACAACCCACGCTCCGAAAGAGGAAGTGAAAGTCGCTGAGCCGGGAGATTCCCTGATCACGCTCGTCGCGGTCGGAGATATGATGCTGGGGACCAATTATCCGTCGCCGCAATACCTCCCGCCCGCAGAACGCTTGCTGCTCGAACCAATGTTCGCCTACCTGCGCGATGCAGATGTAACCTTCGGAAACCTCGAAGGAACTGTCCTCAATGCAGGTGGAAACGTGAAACAATGCGGCGATCCGTCGAAATGTTATGCCTTCCGCCAGCCCGAATATGTTGTCGATCAGCTGAAAGACGCCGGATTCGATATTTTGTCGATTGCCAACAACCACATGGGCGATTTCGGTGATCCTGGCAGGACCAATACGCAGCGCATCCTCGCAGAAAAAGGATTTACCTATGCCGGACTCGATTCCTGTCCGTGGGATACGGTGACCATCGAAGGCGTGAAATACGGATTTACCGCTTTTGCGCCCAATACGGCCTGTTTGCAGATCAACGATTATGCCCGCGCGCAATCCATCGTGCAGCAGCTCGATGCTTTGTGTGACATTGTGATCGTTTCTTTCCACGGCGGGGCCGAAGGCTCTTCGCGTACGCACATCACGCGTCAGACGGAGATATTTTACGGCGAAGACCGCGGCAATGTATACCAGTTCGCCCGAAAAGTGATCGACGCCGGTGCAGATGTCGTTTTGGGCCACGGACCGCATGTCACCAGATCGATCGACTGCTACAAAGGACGTTTCATCACCTATTCAATGGGCAATTTCTGTACCTACGGCCGTTTCAACCTGAAAGGCATCAGCGGTACAGCGCCTTTGTTTCAGCTGAAACTGAACAAAGACGGTTCTTTTGTGTCCGGAACCATTGTCTCCACGAAACAGGGAGGCGAGGGCGGACCGCTGCTCGATCCCTTGAATGGTGCTTTCGAACAGATCAAAGCCCTGGCCGCGCAGGACATTCCCGAACTGAAAGTGGTTTTCGGCGAAGCGGGTAGTTTTCATTTTCAGTAGTTGTTAACCAGTATTGAGGAAATCAGCTGGTGAGGAAATCGGCTGGTCAAAAATGAAACAGGAATTTTATTTTTCAACCGGAACTTTATACATAATAGGTTTACCTTTTCAGCATTTCGACATTAAGTTGTAAAACTAAATTGTACCTGAAATGAAAAACCTGTTTTCCCTGTTGATTTTTACCTGTTCCGCGTACAGCTTCGGACAAACCGGCACCATTGATGAGCTCCTGGCCGCTGCCGGAGAAGAAAGGCAAGCGCTGTATGTACCGGCGTCGGCAACCGAAAAGACGCTGCGCCTGCAAATGGCCTATGGCAGTTCGCACATCGCCAATTCCGCGGAAGCGCAAAAGCTGCAAGGCGCGAAGATTGCTGCGATTGATGTCGTCTATTCCGATCATCCGGCCGGAAAAGGATTTCCTGCATTGACCCGCCGGCGGATCGAAAACCTGAAAACGCTGTATCCTGATTTGTTAAGCGATAAAGAGATCGTGTGGCGCTTTATCCGGCAGACAGCTTGTACGGACAAAACATCGGCCGAAAAGCTTTTCCATGGGCTGGTGATCACCTACAGACCACCGCAATCAACGGAAACGATGAAAGCGGAGATCGCGTACCTGGAAGATTTGCTGCATGAAACTGCCACATTAAACCAGCGTAAAACGGTATCCCCAAAAATGGTTCCTGCCGCAGAAGTAGTCACGGACAAAAGTGCCGAACAAAAAGCAATTTATGATATGCCGATGAACAGAAAAGATGCCAGAAAAAGGGTTCGCGGCGCAGAGATAATCACGGATGAAAGTGCGGAGCCGGAAGAAATTTCGGATTCGGCGGTGGGCAGAAAATATGCCATGCCGACCTATGGAGCCACTGAATTTGTTGTGGAAAAGACGCTATCGTCCAATGAAGTCGGAAACAATGCAATCGCAAAAATCCTGGAAAGGAACCAATGGAAAAAGATGGCCATTGCGGCGGACCTGACTGGTAGCATGTCGCCTTATACAGGCCAGTTATTGCTTTGGTTCAAGCTGAACACAACCGATGACCGTGTCAAACAATTCGTTTTTTTTAACGATGGCAATCATACGCCGGATCGCAGGAAGGTGATTGGCAGTACCGGCGGGATTTATGCAGGTAAGGCTTCAGGCTTCGAAGAAGTCAAAAAGCTGGCCATACAAACCATGATGGCTGGAGGTGGCGGTGATGGCCCGGAAAATAACATCGAAGCCTTGCTGAAAACAAGCGCGCTCTGCCCGGAGTGCGAAAACCTCGTTATGATCGCAGACAACTGGGCCCCGGTCAAGGATATTACGCTATTGTCCCAGGTGAAAAAGCCCGTAAAGATCATCCTGTGTGGCGTATACGGAAGGGTCAATCCGGATTATCTCAATATCGCGTTTTCAACCGGCGGATCTGTACACACGATGGAAGAGGACCTGCTGGAGCTCGCCAAACTCCATGATGGGGAGCAGGTCGAAATCGGCGGACAGACCTACAAGCTCGTCCATGGAAAATTCACCTGGATAAATAAGAAATAAACAGATTTAGATGTTCCCAACGAAGTGTTGTGATCCCGATCTGTGGTCGGGGAAGCAACACTTCACGGAACTAAAATCTACTTCGATTTAAACAACGATCTGACCAGTACCAGCGAAGAGATAACCACCGTAAAGTAGAAGAAATTCCTGGAGAAACGGTCCGGTTCATTGTAGGTCATCAGCAGGGTAGAGCATACGAGCATGAACCCGATCAGCAGGATCACGCCGAGCCGGTTCACATGCGAACGGATGTGCGAATTGCTGATGCCTTCCTCGCCAATGCGGATCGTATGGCGCAGGCCGTCGTGCTTAAAATTCGTAATGATCTCGCGGATGTCTTTTGGCATTTGACCGAATAGGTACATATAGTCTTCCGCTGCGTTAAAGATCTTGGATTTGATGGAGGACAGCTTGAATTTCTCCATGATCTTTTCTTTCGCATACGGACGGATGCGGTCGGCAAGCGATACATCTGCGCCGAGCTGCTCGGCCACGCCCTGGATCGTAATCAGCGTTTTCAGCAGCATGTAGAGGTTGGACGGGATCTTGATCTCGTATTGCATCAGTACCTTGAAAGTATCTGCAAAAAGGCTGGAAATATCCACCTGACTGTATTTCAGGTAGCTGTATTTTTTGATCAGCTCGTCGATCTCAAATTCCATGTCATCGAGGTCGCGCGCATTGCGGACCTCCGTGAGCGCAAGAAGCGCTTTGGTGATCTTCTGCGAATTGTTGTCGGCAAAGCCGGACAGGAAGTTTACCAGCCCGGTGATCTGTTTCGGTTTCAGCGTAGCGCACATGCCGTGGTCGATCAGGACAACCTGGTTGTTGCCGCGGATGAAAATATTCCCCGGGTGCGGATCTGCATGAAAGAAACCGTGTCGGAGGATCATCGTCAGCACGACATCGATACCATTCTCTGCGATCTGCTGCGTCGAAAAACCATTTTCCACCAATCCACGGATATCATCCGGCCTGAAACCTTCGATGTACTCCATGACCAGAAGTTTTGAGGTACAATATCGGTTGTAGATAATTGGAATATGACAGCGCGGATCGTCCTTGAACATGTGGGTAAAACGCAGCATGTTCGACATTTCATTTGTAAAATCGAGCTCTTTCAGCAGGATCGTCCCAAATGTTTCCACAAAGCTCACAATGTTGAAGCTGTTGAATTCCGGGTAGCGTTTCTGGATGTATTTCGCAAAGATCTGGATCAGGACGAGGTCGAGCTCGATCTTGTGACGAACACCCGGCCGCTGGATTTTCAGTACGACCTGTTCACCGGTCAGCAAAGTAGCTTTGTAAACCTGCGCAATCGATGCAGAAGCAATGTGGTTGCGGTCGATGAAGGCAAAAAGTTTGTCGACATTGTCGCCGAGCTCGCTTTCGATCAGAGCAATCGCTTCATCGTCGTCGAAAGGTCGCGCGGCAGACTGAAGCTTTTTCAGCTCGCTGCGGATCCGCTCGGAAGCGAGGTCCGGCCGGTCTGCAATGATCTGTCCGAATTTAATGAAAGTAGGCCCGAGATCTTCAATGATCATGCGGATACGCACGGGACGCGAGATCCTTCTTTTCCCCTTGGGATCAAACACTTTGCGCAAAGGACCAGCTACAAACCAGTTCTTGACGGCGTGGCTCAGCACAATGTAGATGATGTCCAGCAAACGGAAGATGTTTCGGAAATGGCGGCTAATTCGGAATATCCACATAAAAGGACTTGAGTTTTTAATTTTTAAATATACTAAGATTTGTAACCTGTAAAACACCTCGTTGGTGCGTTTAGATAAGGTTTGTTAAATTCCGGCTGAAAATGCTGAAAACATCGTTTTGAGCAGTCTCCGGCGGCACAAACCAGTCGCGACATGAAAAAAATATGCCTACCTTTAGCTTTGCGAAATTAAAGTTTAAATCCATTCTCAATTATTTTCCATGAAATATACCTGCATTAGTTTTGTAGCGCTTGCTTTTCAATTGTTTTCGTGTTCTGCACCTGCTGAAGACACACAGCATCCGGCTGACACGACCCAGACTTCGGATACGGCTTGTTTTATCTATGCCGGGCGTGAAGACGAGGTTTTCATGCAACTCGTGCCTGCGGGTGAAGGCCGTTTCCGCGGAATGCTGCAATACGATCTGAATTACAAAGACCGCAACGACGGAACGCTGGAAGGCAGCCTGGATGGCGACAAGCTGGTTGCCGAATATACATTCCGCTCCGAAGGCCTGACCTCTGTGCGCCAGGTCGTTTTCCGCAAAGAAGGCGATACCTGGGTGGAAGGCTACGGAGAAACTGTAGAAGCAGCAGGCAAACAGACTTTTAAAGATATAAATGCGCTGAAATACAACACGGCGATCCGCCTGAAGCCGGTTTCCTGCCGGTAAAGGCCTGTCCGCCTGAAACTTTGTCCTGTTTGTGGCAGTAAATCTGACATTTCGTCGTTTTTGTGCTGATAATTTTCCTCAATAGGGATTATTTTGTCACGAATGTCCTGAAAACCGCTCGTGGAATAATTTTTGACCTTGGCAGGGAAATCAAATTGAATAAATAAAAGAATATGGGAAAGATAATCGGTATCGACTTAGGAACTACAAACTCTTGTGTTTCCGTAATGGAAGGAAACGAGCCAGTTGTAATTGCTAACTCAGAAGGAAAAAGAACAACTCCGTCTATTGTAGCATTTGTAGAAGGAGGAGAAAGGAAAGTTGGAGATCCTGCGAAGAGACAAGCGATCACCAATCCAACCAAAACAATCAACTCGATCAAGCGTTTCATGGGGTCAAGTTACGATGACGTGAAAGCGGAAGCAGGGCGCATGCCTTACGAAATCGTAAAAGGCGACAACAATACGCCGCGTGTAAAGATTGACGACAGAACATACACACCACAGGAAATTTCTGCGATGATCCTTCAGAAAATGAAGAAAACAGCAGAAGACTACCTCGGACATGAAGTGACTGAAGCGGTAGTTACCGTTCCTGCTTACTTCAATGACTCCCAACGTCAGGCTACGAAAGAAGCCGGTGAAATTGCGGGTTTGACGATCAAGCGTATCATCAATGAGCCTACAGCAGCAGCTTTGGCATACGGAATGGATAAAAAAGGAGTGGATCAGAAGATCGTTGTTTTTGACTTCGGTGGAGGAACGCATGACGTTTCTGTACTCGAATTGGGCGACGGTGTTTTCGAAGTACTCGCGACAGACGGTGACACGCACTTAGGTGGTGACGACGTTGATCAAAAGATCATCGACTGGTTGGCAGATGAATTCAAAAATGACGAAGGAATCGACCTGCGCCAGGATCCAATGGCACTTCAGCGTTTGAAAGAAGCAGCAGAAAAAGCAAAAGTTGAGCTTTCTTCTACGACTTCTTCCGAGATCAACCTGCCATACATCATGCCGGTGAACGGAATTCCAAAACACCTTGTCAGAACTTTGCAAAGATCTAAATTCGAGCAATTGATCTCTGACATCGTGGAAAGAACAATCGCACCTTGCCGTTCTGCTTTGAAAAATGCAGGTTTGTCAACAAGCGATATCGACGAAGTAATCCTCGTAGGTGGATCTACACGTATCCCGGTAATCCAGGATGCAGTAGAGCGTTTCTTCGGAAAAGCACCATCCAAAGGAGTTAACCCGGATGAAGTAGTTGCCGTAGGTGCTGCGATTCAGGGAGGTGTATTGACAGGAGAAGTGAAAGATGTATTGTTGCTCGACGTGATTCCATTGTCTTTGGGAATCGAAACGATGGGTGGCGTATTCACGAAACTGATCGAGGCCAATACCACAATCCCAACGAAAAAATCTGAGGTTTTCTCAACGGCGTCCGACAACCAGCCTTCCGTGGATATCCATGTATTGCAGGGAGAGCGTCCGATGGCGACAGATAATAAATCACTGGGACGTTTCCAGTTGACAGATTTGCCACCGGCACAACGCGGTGTTCCACAGATCGAAGTAACTTTCGACATCGATGCGAACGGTATCATGAATATCTCCGCAAAAGACAAAGGAACCGGAAAAGTTCAGTCCATCAAAATTGAAGCATCTTCAGGCTTGAGCGATGAAGACATCCAGCGCATGCGTGCTGAGGCAGAAGCCAATGCAGAATCAGACAAGAAGAAAATGGAAGAAGTTGAGAAAATCAACAAAGCGGATTCCCTGATTTTCCAGACTGAGCGCCAGTTGAAAGAGTACGGAGACAAGATCCCTGCGGATAAAAAACAACCAATCGAAGATGCTTTGGCAGAATTGAAAGTTGTTTTTGAAGCCAAAGATCTGGTGAACATGGATGCAGCGATGGAAAAACTGAACAACGTATTCCAGGCAGCTTCCCAGGACATGTACAACGCAGCAAATCCGCAAGGAGGTGAAGCAGGTGGTGCACAAGCAGACAATTCAAATCCTTCAGATGAAGTGACAGATGTCGACTTCGAAGAAGTAGAAGAGAAAAAATAATATACCTGAATCAGGAAAGAGGGGTGTTTCGGTGAAACATCCCTTTTTTTGTGCCCTGAATTTTGCTGATTTTGATTGCTGATCTGGAATCACTAATTTGCACTGCAAACCAAACCCGCTGATGATGTATTCAAATTATACGCTGTCCAGTTTTATCCTGTTTCTGCTGCTATTCGCAGGATTGTCTTTTCAAAGTCGTGCACAAGTTTCGGTACTGAAATCAACCTTGTGGTTCGGTCTCGAGCATGAATCCGCGATACAGGCGCATGGCTATAACGCAAGGTTTGGCGCGAATGCTTATTTACCTGAACCGTTTGATTCCAGAAAGTCTTTCCTGGGGTATGTGACCGGAATCAGCGTCGGGTATAGCCGGGCTTACGGATTCATCAATCAGGGAGGTTTTTATGCCGGTTTGAATTACCAGCATTATCCCTTCCGCGAAAGGCGGTTTGGCCCGAATGCAGAGCTTGTGTACACAGGCTACAAAAGCTACAACCAATACGAGCTGAAGCTGGGTGCATGTTTCTTTTCCTGCTGCTCGCTGAATTACGGGCTGACGTACCTCGAACACAGGGGAACCGGATCAGGCCGTTTTTACCACGGTATCGGTTTAAAGATCATCCTTAACCTCGTTGCTTTTGAACATGTGGAGATGGTTTGAGATGGTCATCGTGTCCGCAAATCAGGGCACAAAAAAACGCCCATCAAATGACGGGCGTTTCGTGCGATATAGAGTTAAATTCTTTTTACTTTTTCACAGCGTTTACAACAGCTTTGAAAGCTTCTGGGTGATTCATTGCTAAATCAGCCAACACTTTGCGGTTTAATTCCATACCGCTTTTGTGTAAAGCACCAATGAACTGAGAATAGCTCATTCCGTGCTGACGGGCACCTGCATTGATACGGGTGATCCACAGTGAACGGAAGTTTCTTTTCTTTTGTTTACGACCTTCATAGGCGTAATTCAATCCTTTTTCAACAGCATTTTTCGCTACTGTCCAAACATTTTTTCTTCTTCCAAAGTAACCTTTGGCGAGCTTCATAAAGTTCTTTCTACGAGCTCTTGAAGCAACATGATTTACCGATCTTGGCATAATTTTACGTTTTTTAATAAAGAGTGCACCACTATTTCAGGTGGCTTGGGAACTCATTTACCGGGTTAAACTATTGAACCTGGCATGAACTGAAAGCATTTTCCGAATGAACGGGAAAGCTTATTTCATGCACAATTGCAATTTGATGTTAGACTCATCAGCTGGATGTACTAATCCTGCATGCGTCAGATTTCTCTTTTGCTTTTTTGTTTTCTTGGTGAGAATGTGGCTTTTGAAAGCGTGTTTTCTCTTGATTTTACCGCTTCCAGTGATTGTGAATCTCTTCTTTGCACTGGATTTAGTTTTCATTTTTGGCATCTCTCTACGTTTTTAAAGTGTTACCTCTATATCAGCATCTTCAGCAGGCATGAAACAGCAACAGACAGTTCCGCAGAACCGCCTGTCGATGGTTGAATAACCTGTATTTATTTCTTTTTCGGGTTGATCATGATGGTCATTCGCTTGCCTTCCAATTTAGGCATCGACTCGAGCACACCAATGTCACCAATTTCCTGTACAAATTTCAGCAGGAGGATCTCTCCGCGGTCTTTGAACACGATCGTCCTTCCACGGAAAAATACATAGGCCTTCACTTTACTTCCTTCTTCGAGGAATTTTTTGGCATGCGCCAGTTTAAAGTTGAAGTCATGATCGTCCGTATTCGGTCCAAATCTGATTTCTTTGATTATAACCTTGCTTTGCTTGGCTTTGAGCTCTTTCTGCTTTCTCTTCTGGTTGTACAAAAACTTACGGTACTCCATAATTTTGCACACCGGCGGAACGGCATTCGGAGAAATCTCAACGAGGTCCATTTCCTGCTCTTCTGCCATGCGGATCGCATCGGCAGTAGCAACCACTCTTGGTTCCTCACCTTCAACTACGAGACGAACTTCCCGGGCAGTAATCTTGTGATTAATACGGTGTTGTTCTGTTTCTACACGCGGTGTAAATCTTTTTCTTGGTTCTTTTCTCATTCAATTAATTAAGCATTTGTTGCTAATTCGCCTTCGATCTCTGTTTGCACCAGTTGCGAGAACTGCGCTACGTCCATGGAACCAAGGTCGCCCTTCAGTCTTTGACGGACGGAAACTTCGCCGTTTTCAGCTTCTTTTTCCCCTACAATCAGCATGAAAGGGACTTTTTTCAATTCAGCGTCACGGATCTTTTTACCGATTTTCTCATTTCGATCGTCAACGAATCCGCGAATATCGGAATTATTTAGCAAATCTGAAACTTTTTCTGCGTATGCGTTGAATTTATCACTGATCGGTAGGATTGCAACCTGCTCTGAAGCCAGCCACAAAGGGAAGTCACCGGCACAGTGCTCAAGCAACACGGCCACAAATCGTTCCATCGATCCAAACGGCGCGCGGTGGATCATGACCGGTCTGTGCTTCTGGTTGTCGCTGCCTGTATACTCGAGTTCAAAGCGCTCCGGCAGGTTGTAATCCACCTGGATCGTTCCGAGCTGCCATTCGCGGCCCAATGCATCCTGTACCATGAAATCCAGCTTTGGTCCGTAGAATGCGGCTTCACCGTATTCGATGAACGTATTCAATCCTTTTTCTCCGGCTGCCTCGATGATCGCGTTTTCCGCTTTTTCCCAGTTTTCGTCGCTTCCGATGTATTTGGAAGGATTGTTCGGGTCGCGCAGCGAGATCTGTGCCTTGTAGTTCTGGAAATCAAGTGTCTTGAAAATGTACAACACGAGGTCGATGACTTTCTTGAACTCTTCTTTCACCTGGTCCGGTGTACAGAAGATGTGCGCATCATCCTGCGTAAAGCCACGTACGCGGGTCAGGCCGTGTAGCTCGCCACTTTGTTCGTAGCGGTAAACCGT
>Ga0247806_10001103_pt1 | contig 13755 bp, 14 predicted proteins | sample UWRJL059202B1_FD_179935 | JGI IMG/M metagenome (GOLD analysis project Ga0247806, IMG submission 179935) | Plant litter microbial communities from Arlington Agricultural Research Station in Wisconsin, United States - UWRJ-L059-202B-1 | ecosystem: Environmental > Terrestrial > Plant litter >... | reverse complement strand
CGTCCGGCCAGGCCGGCGCGCTGCGCCTCGGCATCGCCCGCTCGCTGAACCAGATCGACGAAGAGAACAACCGCGCCATCCTCAAGAAGGCCGGCTTCCTCAACCGTGACGCTCGCGTCAAGGAGCGTAAGAAGGCCGGACTCAAGAAGGCCCGCAAGGCGCCTCAGTTCTCGAAGCGCTAACCCGTTAGTCGAGTTCGCACTCATATGGCTCGACTATTCGGCACGGACGGCGTCCGGGGCCTGGCTAACCGTGATCTCACGGCTGGCCTGGCCCTGGGCCTCGCCCAGGCGAGCGCAGTGGTGCTCACCTCGGGCCGCCGGGCAGAACAGCGTCGCGCGCAGGGCCGCCGCCCCGTCGCCGTTGTTGCCCGCGACCCTCGCATTTCCGGTGAATTCATCACCTCCGCCGTTGCAGCAGGCTTGGCCAGCTCCGGCGTAGACGTGTTGGATGCCGGCGTCATCCCGACGCCCGCCGCCGCGTTCCTCATCGCCGACATCGGCGCAGACTTCGGCGTGATGATCTCCGCCTCGCACAACCCGGCCCCGGACAACGGGATCAAGTTCTTCGCCTTCGGCGGCACCAAGCTGCCCGACGACGTCGAGGACCGCATCGAAGCGGTGCTGAACGCGGGGGACCAGCTGCTCACCCCGATCGCCGGCGATGTCGGCCGCATCCGCCGGTTCGCCGACGCCGAGGACCGCTACGTCGTTCACCTGCTCGGCACCCTGCCGCACCGGCTCGACGGCATCCACGTGGTGCTGGACTGCGCTCACGGCGCCGCCGCCGGCGTCTCGCCGCAGGTCTTCACGGATGCCGGCGCCCGCGTCACCCTGATCGGTGCCGACCCCGACGGCCTCAACATCAACGACGGCGTGGGCTCGACCCACCTCGACAACCTCGCCCGTGCGGTGCTCGAGCACGGTGCCGACGTGGGCATCGCCCATGACGGCGACGCCGACCGCTGCCTGGCCGTGGACCGCGACGGCAACATCGTCGACGGCGACCAGATCATGGCGATCCTCGCCGTGTCGATGGCCGACCGCGGTGTGCTCAAGAACCGCACCCTCGTGGCCACGGTGATGAGCAACCTGGGCCTGAAGAAGGCCATGGCCGCCAACGGCATCTCGATGATCGAATCGAAGGTGGGCGACCGGTACGTGCTCGAGGAACTCGACGCACACGGGCTGTCCCTCGGCGGTGAGCAGAGCGGGCACGTCATCATGACCAAGTTCGCCACCACCGGCGACGGCATCCTCACCGGTCTGCACCTCGTGGCCGAGATGGCCCGCACCGGCAAGACCCTCGCCGAGCTCGCCAGCGTCATGACCGTGTTCCCGCAGATCCTCGTGAACGTGCGCGGCGTCGACCACCACGCCCTCGCAGGCGACGAGGTCATCGCCCAGGCCGTGCGCGACGCCGAAACCGAACTCGGCGACACCGGCCGGGTGCTGCTGCGCCCCTCCGGCACCGAGCCGATGGTGCGGGTGATGGTGGAAGCCGCCGACCAGCCCACCGCCGACCGTCTGGCGCACGCGCTGGCCGAGGTCGTGCGCTCCCGCCTGGCCCTGCCCGCCGCGTAGCAGCCCGTCCCCAACTGTTTCCGAATCGGACAATTGCGTCCGGCGCACCGGGCGCAGAAGTCCGATTCGGGAACAGTTAGACCGCGTCGGGTCGGCCGGGAGCGGCCAGCTGGTAGCGGATGTGACGTCGGAGCGGCGAGCCCGCCGGGAGACGCGGGTGCTCGAACTCGTCTCCGGCCCGCATGCCCAGCCGCTCCATGACCTGACGCGAGCGGATGTTGACCACGGCCGTGATCGAGTCAACCTCCGCCAGCCTGACGGTGGTGAAGCCGAACCGGAGGGCGGCCGTGGCGGCCTCGGTGGCGAAACCCTGCCCCCACGCCGCGTGGGCCAGACGCCAGCCCACCTCGACGCCGCCGGAGCCGGGGACGCCGGCCGGCATCGGCGCGAGCCCGGTGAAGCCGATGAACTCGCCGGTGTCCTGCCGTTCCAACGCCCACAGGCCGTAGCCGTGCGAGTCGAACAGGGCGTCGGCCCGCACGGCGAGGGCGTCGCTCTCCGCGCGGCTGAGGGGAGCGGGGAAATACCGCATCACCTCGGCATCCGCGTTCAACCGGGCGAACGGCTCCCGGTCGGCGCCCCGCCACCGCCGCAGCAGCAGCCGGTCGGTCTGTAGGTCGAAGTCCATCGACCCACCGTAGCGGCGCAACTGTTGCCCAAGCGGACTTCTGCGCCCGGTGCGCCGGACGCAGAAGTCCGATTCGGGAACAGTTGTGGCGCGGGGGCGGCGGGTCAGACCTTGCGGAGCAGAACCTTGTCGACGGTGTGGTCGGAGTCCTTGCGCAACACCAGGGTGGCGCGGGACCGGGTGGGACGCACGTTCTGCAGCAGGTTGGGCTCGTTGATGGTGCCCCAGATGGTGCGCGCACGGGCGCGGGCTTCGTCCTCGCTGAGGGAGGCGAACCGGTGGAAATAGGACTTCGGGTTCGTGAATGCCCCGCGCTGCAACCGCAGGAACCGCTCCTCGTACCAGCGGGAAATGTCGGAGGTGCGCGCATCTACGTAGATGGTGAAGTCGAACAGGTCGCTCACGGCCAGACCGTGGCCGGGCAGGGGCGGCTGCAGCACGTTGAGGCCTTCGACGATGAGGATGTCGGGCTGACGCACAATGACCTCGGCGTCGGGAACAATGTCGTAGTTCAGGTGCGAGTAGAACGGGGCGCGCACCTCGCTCTCGCCGCTCTTGATCGCGCTGACGAACCGCAGCAGCGCCCGCCGGTCGTACGACTCCGGGAAGCCCTTGCGCTCCATCAGCCCGCGGCGGGCGAGCTCGGCATTGGGGAACAGGAAGCCGTCGGTGGTGACCAGCTCCACCCGGGGGGTGTCCTCCCACCGGGCGAGCAGCTCGCGCAGCAGACGGGCGATGGTGGACTTGCCCACCGCCACCGACCCGGCCACGCCGATGACGAACGGGGTGCGCTGGGCGCGCTGGCCCAGGAACGCGCTGGTGTCGTGGTGCAGGCTGCGGGCGCCGGCGGCGTAAAGATTGAGCAGCCGGCTCAGCGGCAGATAGACATCCGACACCTCGTTGATGTCCAGCGGCTCGCCGAGACCGCGAAGTTGCACTACTTCGGTTTCCTTCAGCGGCAGTCGGGTGGAGGGTGCCAGAGCGGCCCACACAGCACGGTCAAGCTCCACGAAGGGGGTGCTGTGACCGTTATTACTGGGGCTCACCACCGGCTCGGACATCTTGCCAAGCATAGTGCGACTAAAATCAGGGCCATGTGCGGAATCGTGGGATATGTCGGAGACAACAAAAGCGTCGAAGTCCTCATGGGAGGACTACGTCGACTCGAATACCGGGGGTACGACTCGGCCGGAATCGCGGTGATCGATGCCAGCGGCAAGCTGAACACGGCCAAGCGCGCCGGCAAGCTCGCCGTCCTCGCGGCGGAGCTGGACAGCAACCCGATCCCCAACGGGGTCACCGGCATCGGCCACACCCGGTGGGCCACCCACGGCGGTCCCACCGACGGTAATGCGCACCCGCACCTCGGCGATGACGGCAAGCTCGCCCTCATCCACAACGGCATCATCGAGAACTTCTCCCCGCTCAAGGCGGAGCTGGTCGCCGAGGGGTACACCTTCCTCTCCGAAACCGACACCGAGGTGGCCGCGGTGCTGCTCGGCCGGGAGTACCAGCGGGTCGGTGACCTCGGTGAGGCGTTCCGCACCGTCGTCGGGCGCCTCGACGGCGCCTTCACCCTGCTCGCCGTGCACGAGGACCAGCCCGGCATCGTTGTCGGCGCCCGCCGCAACTCACCGCTGGTGATCGGCCTCGGCGACGGCGAGAACTTCCTCGGCTCCGACGTCGCCGCGTTCGTGGAGTACACCCGCCGGGCCGTCGCGATCGGCCAGGACCAGATCGTGACCATCACCCCCGACCTCGTCACCGTCACCGACTTCTTCGGCAACCCCGTCGAGGTCGAGGAATTCGACATCGCCTGGGACGCCTCCGCCAGCGAAAAGGGCGGCTGGTCCAGCTTCATGGCCAAGGAGATCTCCGAGCAGCCGGATGCCGTCACCAACACCCTGCGCGGCCGCATCCACGACGGCCAGGCCGTGGTGCCCGAGCTCGAGGCGTTCGGCGACGACGTGCTCGCCAACATCCAGCGCATTGTGATCGTGGCCTGCGGCACCGCCGCGTACGCCGGCCAGACCGCCAAGTACGCGATCGAGAAGTGGGCGCAGGTGCCGGTGGATGTTGAACTCAGCCACGAGTTCCGCTACCGCGACCCGGTGCTCACCGACCACACCCTGGTGATCTCGATCAGCCAGTCCGGCGAGACCATGGACACGCTGATGGCCGTGAAGTACGCCCGCGAGGCCGGTGCAAAGGCCATCTCGATCTGCAACACCCAGGGCGCCACGATCCCGCGCGAATCCGACGCCGTGATCTACACGCACGCCGGCCCCGAGGTGGCCGTCGCGTCGACCAAGGGTTTCACCGCCCAGATCGCCGCGCTTTACCTCTTCGCCCTGCACCTGGCCCGGGTACGCAACACCCTCACGCTCGAGGAGCTGGCCGAGCAGGTCGCTGAACTGCAGGCGATCCCCGAGAAGATCGCCACCACCCTGCTGCAGGGTGAGGCCGTGCAACAGCTCGCCACCTGGATGACCGACACCCGCGCGGTGCTGTTCCTCGGCCGTCACGTGGGCTTCCCGATCGCGCTCGAGGGTGCGCTCAAGCTCAAGGAACTCGCCTACATCCACGCCGAGGGTTTCGCCGCCGGCGAGCTCAAGCACGGCCCGATCGCGCTGATCGAGCCCGGCCAGCCGGTGTTCGTCGTCGTGCCGAGCCCGCGCGGTTCCGCGCACCTGCACCCCAAGGTGGTCTCCAACATCCAGGAGATCCGCGCCCGCGGTGCCCGGATCATCGCGATCGCCGAACAGGGTGACGCAGCGGTGCTGCCGTTCGCCGATTCGGTGTTCCACATCCCGCTCGCCGCGCCCCTCTTCGAGCCGCTGCTCGCCGTGGTGCCGCTGCAGCTGTTCGCCATCGGCCTGGCCACCGCCAAGGGCCTGGACGTCGACCAGCCACGCAACCTGGCCAAGTCCGTCACGGTCGAATAGGCCGGCGAACAGCCAGCGAACACGACAACACGGATGCCCGGGCCTCGCCGCTTCATCGCCTCGCGATGCGGCGCGGGGCCTGGGCATCCCACTGCGTGGACAACCGCACAAGGATCGAGCACAGCATGATCAAGGGCATCGGCGTCGACATCGTCGACCTGGCACGCTTCGACCGGCAGGTCGCCCGCACGCCCGGGCTGGTGGCGCGGCTGTTCGCGCCCGCGGAGCGTACCCTGCCGCCGCACTCGCTGGCGGCCCGGTTCGCGGCCAAGGAGGCGCTGATCAAGGCGCTCGGCGATAGTGTGGGCGCCAGCTGGCAGGAGATGGAAGTGGTATCGGATGCGCACGGCAACCCGTCCTTCGCGCTCACCGGTGTTGTGCAGGCCGCGGTCGCGGCGCGCGGCGTCACGAGCGTGCACCTCAGCCTCACCCACGATGCCGGGGTCGCCTGCGCCTTCGTCGTCATGGAGGGAGACGCATGACCGACTTCCGTGAGGCCGTCATCGACCTCGGCGCCGTGCAGGCCAACGTGGCGCACCTGCGCTCGCTGATCGGCACCCGGCACACCATGGCCGTGGTCAAGGCCAACGGGTACGGCCACGGCGCCGTACCGGTGGCCCGCGCCGCGCTGGCCGGTGGCGCCGACTGGCTGGGCGTCGCCGACATCGGCGAGGCCCTCGTGTTGCGCGGCGCCGGCATCGACGCCCCGCTGCTGGCCTGGCTGCACGGTCCGACCCCCGACTTCGCCGCCGCCATCGCCGCCGACATCGACCTCGGCCTGTCCTCGGCACTGCAGGTGCGTCAGGCCGCGGATGCCGCGAGCGCCCTGGGCCGCACCGCCAACGTGCAGATCAAGCTCGAGACCGGCCTCAACCGCAACGGCGTCGACGAAGCCGACTGGGCCGATGTCCTCACACTCGCCGCCGCGTTCGAACGGGTAGGCCGGCTGCGGGTGCGCGGCCTGTTCAGCCACCTGGCCAACACCTCGCCGGCCGACGACGAGGCCGCCATCGGCAGCTTCGAGCGCGGTCTGGCCGCCGCCGCCGCGGCCGGCCTCACGGTGGACCTCGCCCACCTGGCCTCCACCGCGGCCGCCCTGCGGGTTCCCGCCGCCCGGTACTCGATGGTGCGGCTGGGCATCGGCATCTACGGGCAGTCCCCGTTCGCCGACGCCGACTCCGCCGCGCTCGGCCTCACCGCGGTGATGACCCTGACCGCCCGCGTCGCCGCTGTACGCACGGTGCCCGCCGGCGCCGGGGTCTCCTACGACTACCTGTGGCGGGCATCCGCACCGACCACGCTGGCGCTGGTGCCGCTCGGGTACGCCGACGGCGTGCCCCGGCAGGCCGCCGACGCTCGGGTGGCCATCAACGGGGTGCAGTACCCCGTGGTGGGCCGGATCGCCATGGACCAGTTCCTGGTCGACGTCGGGTCGGCATCCGTCGCCGTGGGCGACGAGGTGGTGCTCTTCGGTGACGCGTCCACGGGCGCGCCGACCGCCGCCGAGTGGGGCGCCGCGGCCGGCACGATCAACTACGACATCGTCACCCGGGTGGGCGTGCGGGTGCCCCGGCGCTACCTACCGGCCGCCGCGGAGGCCGAACCGACCGAGACCGCCGGGGCGTGACCTCGATGCGCCGGATCATCCCCGACCCCGAAGCCATGCACACGTTCGGACAGGAACTGGCCGGGCTGCTGCGCGCCGGCGACCTGATGGTGCTCACCGGGCCGCTCGGCGCCGGGAAGACCACCTTCACCCGCGGCCTCGGCGAGGGACTGCACGTGCGTGGCGCGGTCACCAGCCCCACCTTCGTGCTGGCCCGCACCCATCCGAGCACCGTCGACGGGCCGCCGCTGGTGCACGTGGATGCGTACCGGCTCGCCAGCGCCATGGAACTCGACGACCTCGACATCGACTTCGCCCGCTCGATCGTGGTGGTGGAATGGGGCCGCGGCCTGCTCGACGGCATCACCGAGTCCTGGCTGGACGTGGAGATCGAGCGTCCCCTCGGCGCCTCCCAAGCCGAACCCGCCACCAACGCGGCGGAGACCGACGACGCGGACGCCCTCGACCTGCCCGAACCGCGCACGGTGACGGTGACCGGGCACGGGCCGCGCTGGCAGGCCGGTCTCGGCGCCGTACCGGGAACCACCGAACCGGGAACCACCGAACCGGGCGCGCCCGCATGACCGCCGCGATCCGCCCCGCCCGGTACTGGATCGCCCTGGGGGTCACCGGGCTCATCGGTGGGCTGCTTTCCGGCATCTTCGGCGTGGGCGGCGGCATCGTGATGGTGCCCCTGCTCATGGCCCTGGTGCGCATGGACCAGCGTCTGGCGGCCACGACGTCGCTCGCCGCGATCGTGCCGACCTCCATCGCGGGCTCGCTCACCTATCTCGCCGCCGGCCACATCGACCTCGTCGCCGGGGGAATCATCGCCGCCGGCGCGGTGATCGGCGCCGTGATCGGCAGCAGGCTGCTGCGGCGCATCCCACTGGTCTGGCTGCGCTGGCTGTTCATCGTGCTGCTGCTCGTGGTGGCCGCACGGATGGTCATGGTGGAGCCCGAACGCGGCGCCCCGCTCGACCTGACCTGGCTGGTGGTGCTCGGCTACCTGGCCCTCGGCCTGGTGATGGGAATCGCGTCGGGACTGTTCGGCATCGGCGGGGGAGTGATCGCGGTACCCGCGCTCGTGGCGGTGTTCGGGGTCAGCGACCTCATCGCCAAGGGCACCTCCCTGCTCGTGCTGGTACCCACCAGCATCGTCGGCACCGTCGCGAACCTGCGCGCCCGAGCCGTCGACCTGCGCGCCGGCCTCGTGGTGGGGGTGGCCGCGACCGTCGCCGCGGTTCCCGGTGTGGCGCTGGCGGTGCTGATCCCGCCGCGGCTGTCGAGCATCCTCTTCGCCCTGCTGCTGCTGATCGCCGCGGCGCAGCTCATCGTGACGGCCGTGCGCGCCCGCCGCTCCTGACCCGAGCCCGCCCACCCGCCGGCGCCCCCAACGCCCGCAACTGTTGCCGAAACGGACTTTTGCGTCCGGCGTGCCGGACGCAAAAGTCCGCAGGGGCAACAGTTGCGCGAAGGACGCACGTGCGGGCGCATAGGCTGGTCGGGTGCTCCTCGCCATCGATACCTCCGCCGGCACCAGCGTCGCCGTCGTCGACCTGACTCAGGGCGTGATCGCCGAACGCGGCGTCGCCGACACCATGCGGCACGCCGAGGTGGTCGGCCGTCTGATCCAGGAGTGCCTCACCGAGGCCGACGTGCCCGTCTCCGCGCTGTCCGGCGTCGTCGGCGGCATGGGCCCCGGCCCGTTCACGGGCCTGCGTGTCGGCATCGCCGCCGCCCGGGTCTTCGCGCTCGGCATCGATCGACCGCTGGTTCCCGTGATCAGCCACGACGCCATCGCCTACGGCTCCTACCGCACCGGGCGCACCGGGCCGCTGCTCGTGGTCACCGACGCCCGCCGACGTGAGGTGTACTGGTCGGCCTACAGCGGGGCGGATGCGCAGGGCTTGCCGGTGCGCATCGGCGCCCCCGCCCTGGCCAAGCCGGCCCAGCTGCTGGAGGACGACTTCGTGCACGCCGGCCTGCCACGCCTGGACGCCTCGACCATCTCGGCCGGGGACCTGGGCATGGTCGCCGAACTCGGTTACGCGGCCGGCCGGCCGGCCGCCGCCGATGACGCGCTGTACCTGCGCTCACCCGACGTGACGGTGTCGAAAAATGGCCCGAAGCGGGTGAGCTGATGACCTGGCAGCTGCGCCGCGCCACCATTCACGACGTCGAAGCGATCATGGCGCTCGAGACGCACATTTTCGAGAACGACGCCTGGTCCACCGAGATGATGGCCAGGGACGTCACCGATCCCGGGTGTTACTACCTGGTGGCGTTCCCGCCGGACGAGCCGGACCGCATCGTCGCCTACGCGGGACTGCAGGCGGCACACCGGTCACCGGAGAGCGACATTCAGACCATCGCCGTGGCCGACGAGGCCCGCGGCCGGGGCCTGGGCCGGGTGCTCATGCTCAGCCTGATCACCGAGGCCCGCAAGCGCGGTGCTCGCGAGACCTTCCTCGAGGTGCGCGCCGACAACCCCGGCGCCCAGCACCTCTACCGCTCGCTCGGCTTCGCCGACCTCGGCGTGCGCCGCGGCTACTACCAACCAGACAATGTGGATGCGATCGTGATGCGCCTGACCATTCCGCCCACCGAAATGGCGTTCACGGCGGCGGCCGAGCCCGTGGCCGTCGCGCCCGAAGCAGCGCCGGGCCCGGCGCCCGCCGCCGCCCGCCCGCTCAACCGCACCGACCCGCTGGTGCTCGGCATCGAGACCTCCTGCGACGAGACCGGCATCGGCATCGTGCGCGGCACCACTCTGCTCTCCAACACCATTGCCTCGTCCATGGACGAACATGCCCGCTACGGCGGCGTCGTGCCGGAGGTCGCCGCGCGGGCGCACCTCGAGGAGATGGTTCCGGCGATCCACGCGGCCGTCGCCGAAGCCGGCATCCGGCTCGACGAGATCGACGCCATCGCCGTCACCAACGGGCCCGGCCTGGCCGGCGCGCTGATGGTGGGCGTCGGCGCCGCGAAGTCGCTGAGCGTCGCCCTCGGCGTGCCGATCTACGCGGTCAACCACCTCGTCGGCCATGTCGGCGCCGACCTGCTGCGGGGCGAGGGGGTCACCACGGATGCGCCCCTCGAGTACCCCACGATCGCGCTGCTGGTCTCCGGAGGCCACACGTCGCTGCTGCTCGTGCGGGACCTCGTCTCCGATGTGGAGCTGCTCGGTGAGACCATCGACGATGCCGCCGGTGAGGCCTTCGACAAGGTGGCCAGGGTGCTCGGGCTGCCCTACCCCGGCGGCCCGCAGATCGACCGGGTCGCCGCCACCGGCAGCCCCACCGCCATCCGGTTCCCCCGGGGCCTGAGCCACCAGAAGGACGTCGCCAAGCACCGCTACGACTTCTCCTTCTCCGGGCTCAAGACCTCTGTGGCCCGCTGGGTGGAGCAGAAGCAGGACGCCGGCGAGACCGTGCCCATCGACGATGTCGCTGCGAGCTTCCGGGAGGCCGTCGTCGACGTGCTGCTCACCAAGGCCGTCGCGGCCTGCACCGACCTGGGAGTGCCCCGCCTGCTGCTCGGCGGCGGTGTGATCGCCAACCAGCGCCTGCGCCAGGTGGCCCAGGAACGTACCAGTGCGGCCGGCATCGCGTTGCGCATCCCACCGCTGTCACTGTGCACCGACAACGGTGCCATGATCGCCGCGCTCGGCGCTCAACTGATCATGGCCGGGCACGCGCCGTCCACCCTCGACTTCGGCGCGGACTCGACCCTGCCGGTGGCCGTCGTCCAGAGCTGAAAGCCCGGCCTACCCGGCGTTTCCCCTGCCGACCCGATACTCTGGGCGTGGGGGACCCGGCTGTGGCGACACGTTGACACCCCCACGACGTGGGTGCCACTATGGCACCGCCGAACCCAACGTCGAGAACTGTCCCTGACGCTGCACGAACTTGAAGGAGTCTCCGACATGACCGACCCGAACCTTCCCCCGGTTACCCCGCCGTCCGCCAACCAGCCCACTCCGCCGCCCGCGTACGCGCCGCCGGCCCCGCCCGCGTACGGTGCCGCCGGCGACGCCCCGGCTCCCTACACGTCGACCGGCTACGCCAACCCGGCCGGCGAAGACAAGTACAACGTGCTCGCGATCGTCTCCCTGGTCAGCGCGTTCTTCGTGTCCCTCGCCGCGGTCATCTGCGGTCACATCGCGCTGAGCCAGATCAAGAAGACCGGGGAGAAGGGCCGCGGCCTGGCCATCGCCGGACTCGTCCTGGGCTACGCCGGAATCGTCCTCGGACTCATCGCCCTCGTGATCGGCATCATCTGGTGGGTCGCCCTGATCAACAGCGGCTACACCCCGAGCAGCTACAGCTACTAGGCCTCGCTGCGCCCGCCCGGCGACGACAGACGAGGACCAGGCGTCGACAGAAAGGAAATGAGCAATCATGACTGATCCGAACACACCAGACCAGCCCACGCCGCACGTCCCCGAGGTGCCCCAGGTGCCGGATGTGCCACAGGTGCCCGACGTGCCACAGGTGCCGGATTTCCCGCAGTCGGCGGCGGCCGCGGATCCGCCACCCGGCCCGCCGCCACCGCCGCCAGGTCACACCCCGGCCTACCCGCCGCCAGGTGCCGGCCCGGGATACCCGCCGCCGAGTTCCGGGCCGGCAGCGGGCTACGGCCCACCACCGCAGCCGTACGGCGGCCAACCCGGCGGGCCACCGCCCGGGTACTCCAGCAGCAAACAGCCGGTTCTGAGCATCCTCGCGATGGTCGCCGGTGTGATCGGCCTCCTGGGCACACCGATCGGTTTCCTGCCGATCGCCGGAGGCATCATCGCCCTCATCCTGCCAGCGGCAGGTGTGGTGCTCGGATTCATCGGCCGCACCCGGGAACCGAACGCCCGCGGCTTCTGGCTCACCGGCATCATCACCGGTTTTGTGGGCATAGCGCTCGCCCTGTTGAGTATCCTGCTGTGGTCCCTGTTCTTCGCCACAGTGCCGATGGACGGCTATAACTACAACTTCAACTACTGACCCGCACGAAAGACGACACCATGTCCAGTCCGCACCCCGCGCCCCGCGGTCGCCTCGGCTGCGCACCCGCGGAACGCAGGCGCTCGTGAACACCGGGCAGTCGGACACCCAGGCGCCCCGCGCAGAGCCGGACGCCGACGTGGAGCGGCCCGCCCAGACGCGGGCGGAAGCGCGGGCCCGTGCCGCCGCCCAGGCGGAGGCCGCCGCCAAGAGCGCGCCCGGACTGCCCGCCGCGCTCACCCGGCCGCCCGCGGCCGGGGAACTGGCCTACGAGTCCACCATCACCGCTCCGACCGAGTGGGTGCCATACGTGTACACCACTGCCGAGATCCAGACGCATCCGGCCCGGCGGGGACTCAGCATCGCCGCCGTCGTCTGCGGCGTGCTCGGTGTGATCAGTGGCATCTTCGTGATCTGGGGTGCGCCCCTCAGCCTCGCCGCCGTAGTTCTCGCCTTGGTCGCCCGGTTCGTGGAAACCCGTGCGGGCGCCCTCTGGATCATTGGCCTGGTCAGCGGCGTCGTGGGCATCCTGATGGCGGCGCTGTGGTTCATCGTGATCACCCAGATGCTGCCCGCCTACTACCTCTGAGCGCGTCGAGGCCCGACAGGCGCGGTCGGCGGCCTCAGACCCGTTCCACCAGCAGGGCCACCTTGTGCCCGGCCGCCCGGGTGAGCACCAACGTGCCGGATGCGGGGCCCTTGAGCTTCAGCCGGGTGCGCAGGGTGGCGGGGTCGATGTCCACGCCGCGCTTCTTGATCTCCAACGTGCCGATCTTGCGCTCGGCGAGGGCCAACCGCAGCTTCTTCTCGTCGGTCGGCAGCACCTCGAGCACCCGGAAGGCCGTCGCGAACGGGGTCTCGGTGAGGGTCGCCGAGGTCAGGTAGGCCAGCCCCTCACTGAGCATGAGCGCATCCATCGAACGGGCCAGGTCCCCGATCAGCCGGGCGCGGATGATCGCCCCGTCCGGTTCGTAGAGGAACTCGCCGAGTTCGCCGACACCGACGTCCTCGCTGTCGCCGGGGGCGGTCAGTTCGGCGACGACGCCCTCCCGGCCGAGCAGCAGGGCGGCGCGACGGATTCCCGGACGCGCGAGCTCGCCGAACCACAGTCCCATCTCCACGAGCTTGCCCTCCACCGACACCCACTGCGCCTCGGCCGTCTCCGGGATCTGATCGCGGTCGTGACCTGGGCCGAGCTTGACGCCCACGGGCAGCCGCTCGGCCAGGGCGAAGACATCGTCGAGGTTGGGGGAGTAGTCCTCCGCCCGGGTCAGCCGGCTGGTAGTGCCATGACCGGCCGTGCGGCGGGCCGGGTCGAACCAGAGCGCGTCGAAGTCGGCCGGATCGACGCTGGCCGCGTCGGCGTTGATCACCGAGGAGGTGGGGAACGGGGCGAGGTTGAAGCTCGCGACGGTGGCGGTGACCTCGTCGATGTCGATCGCGGTGACGGTGAGGTCCATCGCGGCCATCGCCATGGCGTCGCCGCCGATGCCGCAGCCCACGTCGGCGACCCGGTTGAGGCCGGCCTCCACGAACCGGCCGGCGTGCAGTGCGGCCACCCGCAGCCGGGTGGCCTGCTCCAGGCCGGCCTCGGTGAAAAGCATCCGGCTGGCGAAATCACCGAACTTGGGCACGGCCTTCGCGCGCAATCGGGACTGGTACAGCACTGCATTCACCAGGGCCGGGGCGTGGCCGGCCTTCCGGAGAGCACTGACGGTGCGCACCACATCGGCTCCGGCCTCGTACGGGGGCAGGGAGTCCAACAGGCGCAGGCCTTCGGGTGAGAGCAGCTCAACGAGCTCGGCGCGATCCATCCCGCAAACCTATCAACCGAAACCCGGCCGAGGCCCGAGCGTTCTGGCACTCACGTTGCGTGAGTGCCAGTTGCGCCCTAAACTCGACTTAGCACTCTCGCTGTGAGTCTGCTAACTACGTCTTAGCTAAGAAAGAGGTCAACCGTGTCGGTCTCCATCAAGCCGCTCGAAGATCGCATCGT
>Ga0247806_10001102_pt1 | contig 13769 bp, 7 predicted proteins | sample UWRJL059202B1_FD_179935 | JGI IMG/M metagenome (GOLD analysis project Ga0247806, IMG submission 179935) | Plant litter microbial communities from Arlington Agricultural Research Station in Wisconsin, United States - UWRJ-L059-202B-1 | ecosystem: Environmental > Terrestrial > Plant litter >... | reverse complement strand
GCTTCCTGTTCAGGCAATGGTCGCCCCAGGCTATTCCAAAAACGCTTATGAGGATCCGGGTATTGGTTTTTAAATAAAACCATTATGTAATTCTCCTTTCTGTACATCTCTACAAAGACTGTTTTAAAGATTAACCAAACTAACTGTATGGCCATTAAACGGTATTGTTTAATGATATTGTTCTCCTTATGTGTTGTGGCCGCCCAGGCTCAATACGATAGCGCGATCATTCGCAGGCAGCAGGCATTGGCAGGTTCGGTTAAACAGGTAAACGATAAGACCATAACCACTACGACAAAGATTAAGAAAGTCAATACCCAGGCTGATAGCTTACTGGCCTCTATACAAGCCGTACCGGCAAAATACATTACCAGGATCGACGACAAAATTTCAACCTACAGCGACCGCATAACAAGCAAAACCGAAAAAACGCTGGCCAAACTCAGCAAATGGGAAACGAAGATCAAAGGCTTGCTGGAGCAGGCCAGTCCTGAAACGGCTGCTAAATTATTCGGCCCCGGTAAAATGACCTTCAGCACGGTATTACAAAAAATCAAGGAAGGCAAGGCGGTTGCCGAAGGTTACAAGGCGAAGTACGATGCTTACCGCGACAAGCTGAACACCAGCATGGCCTACCTGGGCGAACAAAAAGCCAAGCTGGACAAAAAACTGCTGCAGCCGCTGGACAAAGCCAATGAACAACTGTCTGCGCTGGAAAAAGACGTAGCCAATACCGAGGCGGTGGAAGCCTTCATCAAAGAACGGAAGAAAGAACTGATGAATGAAGCTATTAAATACATTGGCAAAAGCAAATATTTAAAGAAGATCGACAAGGAAGCGTATTACTATGTAGAAACCCTGCGCAATTACAAAGAAATTTTCAGCGACCCGAAGAAAACAGAAGAAACGGCGCTGGCCATCCTCAATAGAATTCCTGCGTTTAAAAACTTCGTGGAAAGGAATAGTATGCTGGCGGGATTGTTCCGTGCGCCGTCGGCTTCCTTTAATCCTGCCGACTTTCCCAACCTGCAAACAAGGGCGGGCGTAAGTGCGCTGGTACAACAGCGGCTGGCAGCGGGCGGACCGAATGCGAGGGAAACATTCAGCCAAAATATGCAACAGGCACAGGCGGAACTGAACAAGCTGAAAGATAAAGTGATACAGGCCGGGGGCAACGGCAGCGATGGTGAGGCACCGGATTTTAAACCCAACAACCAGAAAAGCAAAACCTTTATGCAGCGGCTCGAATTTGGCAGCAACCTGCAATTCGGTAAGTCGGGCAGCCTGTTGCCCGCCACGGCCGACATTGCCCTGAGCCTCGGTTATAAACTGAACGATAAAAGCCTGCTGAGCATTGGTGTGAGTTATAAGGTAGGCATGGGCAAAATATCGCGGCTGAGCATTTCACACCAGGGCATCGGGTTGCGCAGCTTTGCAGACTGGAAACTGAAAAAGCAATTCTTCATCAGCGGTGGTTACGAACTGAACCACAATGCGGGCTTTAAAAAGCTGGACGAGTTAAAAGGTTTTAATGCCTGGCAACAGAGCGGGCTGGTGGGCATCACGAAAAAGTTCAACATCAAAACAAAATTTTTCAAAGGCAGCAGCGTGCAGTTGCTGTATGATGTATTGCACCGGCAACACGTGCCGGTGAGCCAGCCTGTATTGTTCAGGATGGGGTATAAGTTTTAAAAAAAAATTAACCAGCGGAATATGAGTTCTATTTTAAAGATTTGTTATTTGACCTTCCTTTTCGTGATTACGGTCAGTATTGTAAAAGCCCAGGATGCACCGGTATTTGATAAGCTGGTGGATTTTTTGCCACCGGCACCCAATGCATCGGCCATTATTAAGTATGGAGATGCTTCGGTGAATAAAAACCAGGGAACACCGAATGTGAGCATTCCTTTGTTCACGGTAAAGGGGTTGAAACTATCGGCCCCGGTAAGCATTGGTTACAGTTCGGGCGGATTAAAGGTAGATGAACTGGCATCGCGCGTAGGAGCAGGATGGGCCATCAATGCAGGCGGCGTGGTAACGCGTACCGTGCGCGGCGTACCCGATGAATGGAATACCCGGCATTACCCTTATGCTGCGATAGGCGTCAACCATGAGACCTACAATTACATGAAGCGTATTGTTACTTCGCAGGCTACCTGGGGCAATCATAATGGCTTTGATGCAGAACCCGATCTTTTTAATTTTTCTTTCAACGGCTACAGCGGTTCATTCGTACTGGATTCCAATATGAACATCGTGTTAATCAATAAGAGCGGCATCAAAATAGAAAAGAATTTCACTTCCTCTCTTTGGAATATTAAGATCACGACCCCCGATGGTACCATCTATTTGTTTGGCGGCAGCACGGCAACAGAAACTACAAAACGGGAACAAACCTGCGGTAAAACCTTTACGGAACTGATCCCTACTTCCTGGTACCTGAAAGAGATACAGCATTTGAATGGTGAGAAAATAGAATTTGCCTACGAACCACATAATTATAAATACGACAACGGGGTATCGCAAACGATGAGCAACCCTGGTTTCTCCGGCCTGGGATCAGGCTGTACCGTGCCATCGGTGCTGCCCACCAGCTGTGTGAACATCGGTGTAACGAATGGTGTGCTGTTGCAGTCCATTTCGAGCCCGGGCATTTGTTCAATAGAGTTTAATTATACAACCCGGCTGGATTGCCAGGATAAACTGGTCAGCAGCGTTGTGTACAAGGAAAAAGGCGTAACGGCCGGCTCCTTTGATTTTACCTATACCACGGTTACTTCCAGTTCGGCCTATGCGTATGAAACAACTTATCCTTATGCGGGTTTGGACAAAACGCCTTACCTGACGAAGCTACAGGAAAACGCGACCGGCAATACTGATCACCGGACGCATTATTTTTCTTACAACGATCCGGCCGCCAGGCCATACCGCCTTTCCTTTGCACAGGATCACTGGGGTTACTTTAACGGTAAACTTAACACTACCTTGCTGCCGAACTTAGGAGTGGCATGGGCAGATAAGTTCCCCGATGCGACTGCGAACAGGCAACCGGATTTTAGTTATGCCCAGAAAGGATTGCTGCAAAAAGTGATCTATCCCACGGGCGGTCTTAACATGCTTTTTTATGAAGCCAATACCGCCGGCATTTACAATGCTTTTGCCACGCCGCATAAATTGTCCTGCGATGTTACCGGTACCGGCGATTGGGCAGTACAAACAAAAAGTAAAACTTTCCACATCGGTGCAGGTGCAGCAGGCGTAGGGATATTGCCAAAACTAAAATTGCATTGCCGGGTGAACGATGGCAGCGTAGCGCCCTTCAATCACCACAACAAGGCGAACGTGGAGATCTGGAACACGATAACAAATACCTTGGTTTTTCAAAAGAATTACAGTCCTACCCAGCTGGAAATTGACAATGTATACAGTTTGGTAGAGGGGGATTATATAATGACGATCGATGCTGCAGGAGCCATGCTGACCGCTTTGGCAGAACTGACCTTTACACCTGAGCTGACCAATGGCCCCTCCGGCCCGGTTGAAATAGGCGGTTTGCGGGTAGCTAAAATAACCACCAGCAACCCTGGCGAAGCTCCGATGATTAAAAAATATTATTATAGTACCCTTGATAACATGGGCATGTCGTCGATGGGTGCTTACAAGGCGCCGGTATATATGGGTACCTCTTACCGGGAAGGCCCTTGTTACAGCGACCTGACCTATATTTTTGTGTACAATACCATCAACTCTTCTTCTATAAATAGCCTGGGGTATTTCAACAGCAGCTCCGCAAGTTATGGTTCGGTGATAGAAGGCATAGGAGAAGATTTTGAAGGGGGTGGTACAGAATCGAGGTTTGGTGTTAACGCGGACGGACTCGGGTTGGTATTGTATGGAAAAGACATTATACACGCACCTTCCAATAATTACAGTTCATATTATAACGGCAAGGTATTGAGCGAAATGCAATTTAAAAAAGGTACCGGCGGCAGTTTCATACCCGTTAAAAAAACAAGCTACGGCTACAAAAACGATGCACTGGGGGAAAACGTGGTGTATGGCTTTGCCTGTGTACAAACTTCACCGGAAACCAGTTTGCTGGATTCAACCTGTGTAGTGGTAGCCTGTAGTCCTACCGATGTAACCTGCTGTTTTAATTTGCTCAAAGGGTTGATGACTAAATACAGCCTCATGCGCTACCACGTATTTTCAAGCTGGGTATATCCTGAAACGGAAACGCAAATTTTGTACGATGAAAACGGGTTGAACCCGGTAACCAGTACCACCAACTATTTCAACGAAAGCCTGCAACACTTCCAGGTAACGAAAAAGGAGGTGGTGAACAGCAAGGGGCAAACAACGCGAACAACTTTTAAATACCCGCATGATTATACGGGCACGGGCGATTACAATTCGATGGTAAGCAATAACATCCTTTCACCGCTGGTAGATGTAAAATCGGAAATCGTGAGCAGCCCGTCCAATATCCCGCTTTCCGAAAGCAAGATCAATTACAGCAACAGCGGAAACAATAATTTCACCGTGGCATCGATACAAAAATCTGCCAAGGGCAATGCGCTGGAAACGGAAGGCGCGATCACGCAGTACGATGACAAAGGAAACATCCTGGAGTTCACCGGTAAGAACGGTGTTACCAGTTCGATTGTGTGGGGTTATGGTCAGCAATACCCCGTAGCGCAGGTGGTGGGTGCAACCTATGCAAACGTGGTGGCACAACTATCCGTTACCATGAGCGCCTTACAGTTATTGGACGGCGCTACCTTACGCACTGAACTCCACCGCATCCGTACGGGACTGCCGGCTGCCAACGTAACCACTTATACTTACAAGCCGCTGACGGGTGTTACTTCCATCACGGATGCCAACAATAAGATCAACACTTATGAATACGATGGCTTTAAGCAACTGCTGGTTGTGAGGGACCAGGATGGCAACGCGGTAAAGAAGAACGAGTATGTATATGCCGTGCCCGATCCCAATGCCTCCATTAATGTGTATTTTAACGACCCGGTGACAACGAGTATAGCCGTGAATAACTGCATCGCGGGTTTTACGGGTTCCTGGGTTATGTATACTGTTCCGGGAGGAAAATATTATTCTTTTATTTCCCTGGCAGATGCAAACAGTAAAGCCAGTACTGATATCTCAACGATCGGGCAGGAATATGCCAACCGCAATGGTTTGTGTTCCAACAGCGCTACCTGTACCGGTGCCGGTTACAAATTTGTAAGCTGCGGTTGTGAGTTGGGTGTGAGGGTTTGCGAAAGCAGCAATCCGCATCCTACGATGACCGGCTATTATTTAAATTACCTGCATTTGTTGTGGAGCGACGGCAGCGTGAGTCCATCTTTTTCGGAAGTAATGCCACCCTGCGACGGCGTAGATAAAAAGAAGATCGGCTGCAATTGCGAAACCGGCGTGAAAGTGTGCGACAATGTAACCAACAATGGCGGCGGTTCTTACACCGTTACCTACCATTACCATTTCAGCGACAATACCAACAGCGCTACACAAACCGAAACGATTACCTGCAGTGGTGTAGATAAAAAAATGATCGGCTGCAACTGCGAAACCGGTGTAAAACTATACAGCGCTTCCGTACTCTGCGGCAAATTTGGCGCCCCGCCGGGCTGCTGCACGGGCATGTGGCTGTGTACCTACCACTACCGCTGGAGCGATGCCAGCGTAAGCGCCGATTACACCGAATGTTCACCTGCTACCTGTATGTTGGTAGGCGATTAATAAAAAAATTAAAGATGAAGACACTCCTTTTTTTAAGCGCTCTTTTTTTTGCAGGCACTACCGTAAACCTGTACTCGCTGAGTTTTAATGATGCGAACTATAACTATGTACCCATGAACCGGTACAGCGGTAAAAAAATATTGTTCGTGAATGTGGCCAGCGGCAGCCCGCAGGCTTACCAGTTGGCGCAGTTGCAGCAATTGTACACCCAGCACCAGGACAGCCTGGTGGTGATCGCCTTCCCGAGCAACAGCTTTGGCAGGGAGCCTAAAAGCAATGCGGAGATTGCAACGGATTACAATACCATTTATGGTACCAGTTTTCCCATCGCCGTGAAATCGCCGGTGATAAACGATTCGGCCAATATTATTTTTCAATGGCTGGGCAGTAAACTACAGAACAACGTGGTGGATTTTAAAGTAGATACGGATTTCCAGAAAGTGCTGGTGGACCGGAAAGGCATCATCATCGGCATTTTTGATAGTTCGATCGCGCCGCTGGGTACGATCATGCAGGATGCGATAAGAACAAGTAATTAGGTTAATTAGAAATTGGTAATTAGAAATTAGAAATGTTTAGAACATTAGGGATTTGATGGGTGATATTCCTGCTTTGAAGCAAAGGAAATATTACCTATTCACTATTCAATATTACATTTTAGCACGAACGATATGTTTAAAAATTTATTGACAGCGTTTTTATTAATGGCAGGTTCTTCCTCCTATGCGCAGGTAAGCCATGTACGCACCTGGGATGCGCGCATCCCGATCACGGATCCATCCGGTTTTGCATCGAGGCCGGTAACGGAAGTGCTGCAAACCACGGCCTACGTGGATGGACTGGGGCGCCCCATACAAACCGTGGTGAAGCAAGGTTCGCTGCTGACACATACCAGCGGCAGCGGTGATATGGTAAGTCCCATCGTGTACGATGCACTTGGAAGAGAGCTGCAAAAGTACCTGCCCTATGTATCCGCCGGTACCGATGGTTCGATAAAAACGAACGTGCTGACCGACCAGAACAGTTTTTATGCAACGCAGTTATCAGGACAAAGCGAAGGTTATTTTTACAGTTTGACCGATGTTGAGAACAGTCCCCTGAACCGGCCTGTAAAAAGCTATCCCCCCGGCAACAGCTGGGTAGGTTCGGCCCGCGGTTCGCAAATGAAATACTTCAATAACGAAGCCAGTGATCATGTGAAGATATGGAAGGTGAACGCTGCCGGCAGTTATGAACAAACAGGCGATTATGCCGCCGGCCTTTTAACCGAGATGCACACCGTGGACGAAGCCGGCAACGAAGTGGTGGAATACAAAGACAAGGAAGGCAAAGTGATCCTGAAAAAAGTGCAGGTAGACGCTACGATCAACAATGATTATACCGGCTGGCTCTGCACCTATTATATTTACGACGACTATAATAATTTACGACTCGTGCTGCAGCCCAGGGCCGTGGCCAAACTCGTAACCGACGGCTGGCCCTCCACCGTTACTACTTCCAACTATGCCACCCTGCTCGATGAATTGGCATTCCGCTACGAGTACGATGGCCGCAACCGCATGAGCATAAAAAAAGTACCCGGTGCCGCCGAAGTGTACATGGTGTATGATAAATGGGACCGGCTGGCGCTGACCCAGGATGGGAACATGCGCAGCAACAACCAATGGATCTTTACCAAGTACGATTACCTGAACCGCCCCGTGATGACCGGTTTTTATACCGACGCCACCCATACCGGCCAGCCCGGTATGCAAACGTACGTGGATGGACTGATGCCCAGCGCCGCGCGTTTTGAAACCAGGATCAGCAGCAGCCCCGGCTATACCAGTACGGCCAGCTTCCCCGCATCGGGACTGGATATGCTGACCATCAGTTTTTACGATGACTATACCTGGACCTCCGCTTACAACAGTACCTACGAGGCATGGGACAATAGCAACGCCGGGCTTTTTTACAGCACCGGCGGCAGCCTGTATGCGCAAGCCTTAGCAAAGAGCGACAAAACAAAAGGCATGGCCACCGGTACCGTAACCTATGTACTCAACAGCAGCACCGGCCAGAAACTGGTGAGCAGTATTTTTTATGATGACAGGGGGCGCGCCATACAAAGCAAAAGCGAAAACATCACCACCGGTATCGACATTACCACCACGCAATACAACTTCAGCGGCCAGGCATTGATGAGCGTGCTGAAGCAGGACAAGGCCGGCACCAATGCCCAGACCATTTTGCTCATCACGAAGATGAACTACGATGCACTCGGCCGGTTAAAGGAAGTGACGAAGAAGATCAGTCAAACCACGAGTGGCGGCACGTACCCCGCCAGCCCGGTAGAAAAAGTGATCGTACGCAATGAGTATGATAAACTGGGGCAACTATCCCGCAAGGTACTCGCACCCGAATACGCCAGCAATGCCGGACTTGAAAAACTCAATTACGATTACAATATCCGTGGCTGGCTGCTCGGTTTTAACCGCGACTACATCAACGGCAACAGCAGCACCAACTACTTCGGGATGGAACTGGCTTACGATAAAACTACGGCCTCCGCCATTGGCACCAGTTACGCCGCGGCACAGTACAACGGCAATATTACCGGCACCACCTGGAAGAGCAAAGGCGATGCCATTAACCGGCAATATGATTTTGGCTATGATAAAGTGAACCGGTTACTGAAAGCTGATTTTAAGCAAAAAAACAACGACGGAAACTGGAACAATACGCAAGTTGACTTCAGCATGAAGATGGGTGACGGCAGTACACACGGTTCTGCCTATGATGAGAATGGCAACATCAAAGCCATGTGGCAAAAAGGACTGGTGCTTAACGGTCCGCAAATCATCGACAACCTTGCCTACAGTTATTCTACCTTAAGTAACAAGCTGCTGAACGTAGGCGATGCCGCTACGGTGTACAAACTCGGCGACTTTACCGATGGTGCCAACTTTGGCGACGATTACAGCTATGATGTAAACGGCAACATGGTGATTGATCAGAACAAGGAGATCGCTGATTACAGTGGCTTTGGTGTACAACCCGGTATTACCTACAATCACCTGAACCTGCCGCAGCATATCAACATGACGGGCAACCTGTCGGAATCGCGGGGTATTACTTATACCTACGATGCGGCTGGCAATAAGCTGGAAAAAATTGTTGCTGAAACCCATGGACGTGGCCAGCTTACAGAAACGATTACGCGGTACATTGCCGGATTGGTATATGAAAGTAAAATTGTCAATTACGATCCTAATGACCCCGGCAGCTACACGGATGTACTGCAGTTTGCAGGACAGGAAGAAGGCCGCATCCGGTTTAAACCAGCCGCAGGCGCCAATACCGCAGATTTTGCGTATGATTATTTTATCAAGGATCACCTCGGTAACGTGCGCATGGTGCTAACGGACGAAACGCAAGCTGATGCCTATCCTGCGGCTACGATGGAAGATGCAACTGCAACAGCCGAAGAAACTTACTACAGCAATTTAAATACGACAAGAACCAACCCTCCATCGGGCTATCCTGCCAACACACCGAGCGGCAATGCGAAAGTGGCAAGGCTGAGTGGCGGCACCAATCCTGCAGATCATAAGATTGGCCCCGCGATACTTTTAAAAGTAATGAGCGGTGATAAATTTAATGTAACGGTGAATAGCTGGTACAAAACGGGCGGCAGTTCGCCTTCGAGCCCGAATGGTGCAGGCACGAGTTTACTCGAAGCCTTAACGAACGGCGTAGCCAACCTCTCCAACGGAAAAGTGACAGCCGGACAATTGACCGGCGCCGGTGTATTTGTATCGGGCATCAGTAGTTTTTTAACCAGCCAGGGCAGCAGCGGCAGCAAGCCGAAAGCCTACCTGAACTGGATATTGTTTGATGAACAATTTAATTACGTAAGCAGCAGCAGCGGCTTTGAAGCAGTAGGCGCCAATGAAACCTACACAACGCATACGCAAACCAACAAGCCCATCAGTAAAAATGGTTTTCTGTATATTTATACAAGCAACGAAACGCCGAACATTGATGTGTTCTTTGATAATTTGCAGGTAACGCATACAAGAGGGCAGGTGTTGGAAGAAACGCATTACTATCCTTTTGGGTTGACGATGGCGGGGATAAGTAGTAAGGCGGCTGGTGTTATGGGTAATAAATACCAGTATAACGGTAAGGAAAAGCAGGAGAAGGAATTTACGGATGGCGGTGGTTTGGAATGGATGGATTATGGGGCGAGGATGTATGATGGACAGATTGGGAGGTGGATGGTAATCGACCCAATGGCAGATAAACCTCATAATATTATTAATACTCCGTATTGCTATGTTGCAAATAATCCTATGTACTATACCGATCCTGATGGCAAGGATAGAATTGAGCATATTCGTACAATCGGCAAGGATGGTACAGTGCTAATCCAAAACCAAGTAACAAAAGGATTATATAAAGCTGTATGGAATAGCACATATAGTGGTGTTGGCTATGCTACAAAGAATGATTATGAAGTTTTTATAACCCATGATCTCAGATCAGGGGAAGATGTAACAACAAGCACTACAAATACTTTGTACGGCTCTGACAATGAAAAGGAAATAGGAGTTTTAGAATTTTTAAAAATTAAAGCTACTGGAAATGATGGAGATATTCTCCCCGAAAATCCTCAATTATTAGTTTTCGGTTCTAACTCAGAAGATCCAGGATGGGGAAGTAAAGCAGATCCCAATAGACCGATTACAGTAATTGATTTTGCAGCTTTTGAATCAATTATGAGTCTAGTTACTTTAGGAATGAAAGTCCCGGACCTTAAAGGAGCAGAAGTTAAGAAGATACCTCAGATTGTTGATAAATGGAGAAAAGAATCAATTCGAAAAAAAGAGAATGAAGTTGAACAATGTGAAAGTTGTAAAACATTCAAGAAAGATGGGAAAGCATATGATACATCAGGAAAGAAAGTAAAATCTTCTGATATAAAACAAGTTCCATTAAATAAATTTCATCAATAATGATAAAAGAAATATTTCTAATGGCTTTAGTTGTTGTATTTATTTCATGTTCGGAAAAAGAAATACATACGAAGAAGCCTTTTTTTGATTCATACAATAGACAAATTGGCGATAGTTTTTTTGTCAATAATTTAGTCCAAAAAATTATTTTTCTTGATACTTCATATGAGATTGACAGTATAGTTTTTACCAGAAAGAGTAAATCATCACTTTTTTTACAATCTGTAAACACATATAAAAGAGGCAAAAAAATTTTTGAGAATATTGAATATTATGACAACGGGAATATAAAAAAATACTCCTTTATAGATGAAGATAATAGTTCATACTATTATGAAAGACTCTATCACAATACTGGAGCACTTACAAAAATTAACGGAGAGATTTTTTTTCAAGGTTTTATAATTGATACAGCATCTAAAAATATAGATATTAAAAAGGGATCTACTATTTCTTACCGAATTTATTATCCAAATCCTCCCGATTGCGTGAGCAATATTTATATAAAAAATGATGACAATAGTATTTACGATGTTTTCCAGAAAAGCAATTTTTTAAATTTTTTACAAATAGCTAATCAGGATAATGACAATATTGGAACGTACAAAACTAATATTATGCTTGAGTTAGAAGATAGAAGCATGGATACTACTATTCAGTATATTAAGGGAGTCATCTATAAAGTAATACCGTAGTACTCAAGAGTCTTATTTTTTTGAGGAGTGATTGTAGTTCATTTCTGCAGTGTTATCTACATCCGTTTGCAGCGGAAAGTTGGGGCCCTTCTAGATAGAATATGTATCTCTCGAGTACAAATTGTCTTTTAAAATTATTTTACTTAGTAACCCGGAAAGAAATTGTGAGCGCCAGTGTATTTGTGTCGGGCATCAGCAGTTTTTTAACCAGCCAGGGGATCAGCGGCAGCAAGCCGAAGGCCTACCTGAACTGGATTTGTTTGATGAACAATTTAACTACGTAAGCGGCAGCAGCGGCTTTGAAGCGGTGGGTGCCAACGAAACTTATACCACGCATACGCAAACCAACAAGCCCATCAGTAAAAATGGTTTCCTGTATATTTATACGAGCAACGAAACGCCGAACGTAGATGTGTTCTTTGATAATTTGCAGGTGACGCATACGAGAGGGCAGGTATTGGAAGAAACGCATTACTATCCATTTGGGTTGACGATGGCGGGGATTAGTTCGAAGGCGGCTGGTGTTATGGGGAATAAGTACCAATACAATGGAAAGGAAAAGCAGGATAAAGAATTTATGGATGGTAGTGGATTGGAGTGGATGGATTATGGGGCGAGGATGTATGATGGACAGATTGGGAGGTGGATGGTGAGTGATCAAATGGCTAGTGTTCAAGTATTTATAAATCCCTACGGCTATGCACTTAATAATCCTCTTATCTATGTTGATAAGGATGGACAACTTCCGATATTAATAAATGGAAGAGTTACCGATGATAGTCAGAGAGGAAATTTGAGCTATTGGGATAATAGAATTATTTCCGCAATAAATAATTCTGGTATTCCCAATCCTGGAGGAACTATGAAACTCATTGATGGCGACAGATGGTATGGTCGAGTTCCTTTTACAAGCGGAGGGTGGGATAAGAAAGTTAGAAACGGAGACTGGACGCAAGGAAATAGTGCTTCTGATCGAGAAGAAGCAGGTTACAGAGTAGGTCAAATGAATATACAACATATTCTTTCGCAGCTAGAAAAAGATCCTACAAGTGGTAAGTATACCGAAACAATACAGATATATACTCATAGTAGAGGTGCGGCATTTGGTGCAGGTTACATAAAAGCAATTCTTGAATATGTAAAGAAGCATCCAGAACAATTTGCGAACCCTAATAAGGTAATTGATTTGGTGTATAATATGGCACCTCATCAATCGAATTTCATTAAAGAACCTGGAAATTTATTTGCATTTTCACAAGACCATAAATGGGATGGTTTATCTGGAAATGATATGGAAGGGTTACAAGCTGCTTTTACGAGTGATGAAAATTCTCCTGGAGCCATGGGGTCGCATAGTACATCATCTTTTGTAAAAGATATCACTGCTTTTCTGAAAGCATTTCAATCAAGTAATGGGAATGCTGATGATTTAATCAATAAGTTTGTGAAAATGATGAAAGACCAATATGGAGTAACAGTAAAAGTCGCACAATGAAAAAATCACTAGTTAAGTTAATTTTAATAAATGTAGTTATTGCTATAGTACTATTAGTTATATTTTATTTTAGTGCATTTCTGTCTGGGTATGGATCAAATATTAATTACTTACCGCAAGAAAAAAAGCTATTTATGAAGTTTGCTATTTCTCATTTAATAATAAATCTTTTTTTGATTTATAGATTAAAACAATTCGGTAGTATAATAAACATTATTATTTCAATGCTATTTATTATTACATTATATCTTTTTGTGGCATGGCGTCTTCAATATTTTAGCCAGTAATAATATAGTATATAAGGCAACAGAGCTAAAAAATTACTAAAAAGTGGAATTGAATAATTATTAAACCTTCCATAAATCCTTGGTTGTTCATTGATAAATAGTTGTAGAAGGCTTATTTCTGCCTTCTGAATGTTACAATATTCATAAGAAAGACAATTTTTAGTCTACGCCCGATTGCAGCGTAAAGCCCGGAATGAAGCGCAGCGGAATGAGGACTTGCAGCGAAAAGCGGGACCCTGCCCGGGAGGATGGGGATGCTGCACGTACAAATTTCCCTTCTCATTTTTAGAGAGCAACTTTTATAGAACCGTTGCTTCCATCAGCTTATGCTATGCACCATAGCCAACCTCTCCAATGGAAAAGTAACTGCAAGTCAATTGACCGGCGCCGGTGTGTTTGTATCGGGCATCAGCAGCTTTTAACCAGCCAGGGCAGCAGCGGCAGCAAACCGAAAGCCTACCTGAACTGGATACTGTTTGATGAACAATTTAACTACGTGAGCAGCAGCAGTGGCTTTGAAGCTGTGGGCGCC
>Ga0247806_10001101_pt1 | contig 13779 bp, 11 predicted proteins | sample UWRJL059202B1_FD_179935 | JGI IMG/M metagenome (GOLD analysis project Ga0247806, IMG submission 179935) | Plant litter microbial communities from Arlington Agricultural Research Station in Wisconsin, United States - UWRJ-L059-202B-1 | ecosystem: Environmental > Terrestrial > Plant litter >... | reverse complement strand
AATAGGCAGTTTCCATTTTCCGCTTAATATGTAAAGCGCATCCGAAACAGGCTGTAAAATCCCGTCGCAGCTTGTAGCATTATGTTCTATTTCTAATTCCATACCAGTAATTTTAGGTCACTATACTACAGGATAGTACTATACAAAGGTATAGTACTGACTTTTGTATAGCAAACATACAATACTTTTGGTAAATAAATTTAAAACCATTAAAATGAAATTATTAGAAACACTAAATTGGAGATACGCCGTTAAAAAATACAATACAGAAACTGTTAGTACTGATAAAGTAGACAAAATAACAGCAGCGATTAATCTGACCGCAACCTCAACCGGAATTCAGCCTTTTAGAATTGTCGTAGTGAGTGATAAAGAATTGCAAAAAAAATTAGGGGAAGGTTCTTTTAATTCTCAGATTGCCGAAGCGTCTCATTTATTGGTATTTGCCGCTTTTGATAATGTGACCAAAGAGCGTATAGAAAGCTTTATCCAAAACACGGCTAAAGTAAGGGAGATTCCCGAAGAGGCTCTGGATGAATATAAAAATTTATTAGAAACTTATTTACTAAATCGTACCGAAGAAGAAAACTTTAGCTGGGCATCTAAACAAGCCTACATTGGGTTAGGAACTGCTTTGATTGCCGCTGCCGAACTTGAAGTAGACACAACACCAATGGAAGGCTTTGACAATGCAAAATTTGATAAACTCCTAAACTTAAAACAAAAAGGATTAAAAAGTGTAGTGATATTGTCGCTAGGCTATAGAGATGCAGAAAATGATGTATTTAGCAAAATGAAAAAGGCCAGGATGCCGATTGATGAGTTTGTGATATCTTAAATTTTTTTAGGGTTATTTAGAAAAGCTGATAGTTGCTGCTATTGGCTTTTTTTGATTTTGTAGTTTGACTACGTAGAGCTTTTATTATGATGATTATACTACTTACCTGAATACTTCCAATGAAGGATCCTTTCTTCTTAAAATTTTGATCGTATACTTTTACGCAATATGACTGTTCTTATTGAATTTCTCTTTATTCATGATAGTGAGTTCAGTTTTTTTCTTTTATTTAGTGGGTACAAGTAGTAAGGGATACTTTAAAAATAAATCTTCACTATACGGTTTTCCTCAATCGGGCCCCAAATAATTTACATATCTTAGCTGACTTTTCAAAATGTATGCAAATTAAGAAATTCAGTATGTCCAAGGATAAATTAACCTTATCTCAATTAGAACAATATCTTTCAAAAGCAGCTTGGATCTTAAAAGGTCCAGTAGATGCTTCTGATTTTAAAATATATATATTCCCACTTTTATTTTTCAAACGATTATCAGATGTTTTCGATGAAGAATATCAAATTGCATTAGAAGAATCAGAAGGTGATGTTGATTATGCCTTATTACCAGAGTTTCATAGATTCATTATTCCTGACGGATGCCATTGGAATGATGTCAGAGAAACAACGTCAAATGTTGGTTTAGCTATTGAAAAAGCATTACGAGGAATTGAGCAAGCCAATCAGGAATATTTATACGGTATTTTTGGAGATGCGCAATGGAGTAATAAAAATAAATTATCAGATCGTTTATTGACAGATTTGATAGAACATTTTTCACAATATTCGTTATCTAATTCTCTAGTTGATCCTGATATTTTGGGTCAAGCTTATGAATATTTAATAAAACACTTTGCAGATTTAACCAATAAAAAAGCGGGTGAATTTTATACGCCTCGTTCAGTTGTTCATTTACTTGGTTTAATATTAGATCCTCATGAGGGTCAAACTATCTATGATCCAGCCTGTGGAACTGGTGGAATGCTTTTAGAATGTGTCGATCATTTGAAGCATAATAATGAAGATTACAGAACATTACAATTATATGGGCAAGAAAAGAACTTGACTTCTAGTTCTATTGCTCGTATGAATATGTTCCTGCATGGAATTGAGGACTTTCAAATTGCTCGTGGAGATACCTTAAGAAATCCTGTTTTTTTTGAAGCCGATGGTTTAAAAACATTTGATTGCGTAATTGCAAATCCTCCATTTTCATTGAAAGATTGGGGAGCTGACATTTGGATAAATGATCCATATGGGAGAAATATAGCAGGAGTTCCACCGCAAGGAAATGGAGATATGGCTTGGGTTCAGCACATGATTAAATCAATGAATGCTAATGGAAGAATGACTGTTGTCTTACCACACGGAGCTTTATTTAGAAAAGCTTCTGAAGGAAAAATTCGTGAGGCTTTATTAAAAAAAGATCTTTTAGAAGCTGTAATTGGTTTAGGTCCTAATATATTTTACGGAACACAATTGGCGGCTTGTGTATTAGTTTTTAAGCAACAAAAAGAAAAGCAAAAAAAAGGAAAAGTTTTATTTATAGATGGCTCCGAGCAAATTCGTGTTGGTAGAGCTCAGAATTTTTTAGAAGAATCAAATGTGAAGCAAATTTATGAATGGTATACTCAATTTTCAGATGTAGAAAACTATGTGAAAGTAGTTTCTGATCAAGAAATAAAGGAGAATGATTATAATTTGAATATTCCGCTTTATGTAGAAAAAATAATTGAAGATAATTTGCCTTCCGTTGATGTAGCTTTAGCTGATTTGAAAACAGCATGGGAAGAAAGCTTAAAAGCAGAAGAAAAATTTAAAAAAATACTAAACCAATTTATATAGATGACTCAAGAGGAATTTGTTGAAAAAATACATGATTACACCCGAAATGCTAAAAAATTAATTGAAGGTGATGGTGGATTTAATATTAAAAGAGGAATGGCCCATGTAACTTCTGGTTATGTTGAAGATTTGTTTGCATTGTACTTAGCAAAAAGAATCAACAGAATGGATTTACAATATTTGGTAGATAAAGTGACTTCAATTCGTTTTAGCAAAAATGGAAAAGCAACAACTTTCAAGCCCGATTTATCTATTATCAATTCTGATAATGTTTTGACACATTATTTTGATTTAAAAACAAATCTTGGTTGGAATAGGGATTTGGCTTCCTATCTAAAAAGCAAGAATGAATTTATCAATAAAATTAAGGGTAAAAAGGCATGGATACATTTTGGAAAAGATAACGACCAAGTAATTCATATTTCTGAAAAGCTAAAGTATAAAATGGTTGTTATTTATGGATGGAATATTAATAAGGAGCAAATGGAGCAAAATATTAGAATAGCAAGTGAGTATGAAAATGTAGAACTTTTTGTATTGAATAATTTAGATGATAATAAAACTTTAATTATTGGCGATATAGATTTTGAAAGATTGCATATTGAAACTTTAAATCTTTGTAACTAGTGGATCAATCAAATAATACTACAAAAGTGATTAAAGACTCTATAAAAGTTATTGATACAACAGCAATTATAAATAATGCTAAAACGGTAATTTTAGTTCAAGAAAAATCAAAAGAATCGATGCCAAAAGACACTGATTGGACAACAGGACTTTTGCTTCCAATACTTGTAGCAATTGGAGTGGGTTTTGTATCTTATTTTTTTAGTAAAAGGAAAACTGATGCAGAAGTCAAAAAACTTAATATTGAAAATGAGAACCTTAAAAAATCATTCCAACCTATCGTAATAGCTACTTTGCAATCTATCCAAGATAAAATAGTACCCGAAAAAATTGATGCACTAAAAAAGCTTGTTCAGTTGAAAAATGATTTTACATATTTTGATCAGCAATATTGTGAAGGAGATCCCGTAACGGTCACTGATGAATATGAATTTACTAAATTAATCTTTTTTGGCTTTAGCGGCAAAAAACATGATAATTTTAAGATTTGGTATGATAACTATTCATATTATTTTCCTGACAATGTTTTTGTATTATTGTCTAACCAAAAAAATAAACTTTTTTCTTTTAATGAATCTAAAAAATCTTTTGATTCAGTTTGTGATCGTGATGATTATGCTTCCGGGACTTATAATAAAGTAATTATCGAAATTATTGATTTATTTGAACAATGTGTTCTAGCAATTAGAAAAGATTGTCATTTAGACACCAGCTTCATCCATGATTTTATAGAACAAAACAAATAATAATGACCCAACAACAATTAGAAAAATATCTTTGGGGGGCTGCTACCGCTTTGCGTGGTACGATCGATGCTGGGGATTACAAACAATATATTTTTCCTTTACTTTTCTTCAAGCGTATTTGTGATGTCTATGACGAAGAATTCGAAAGAGCTTTGCAAGAAAGTAATGGTGATTTAGAATACGCATCATTTGCTGAGCATCATCATTTTTTGGTGCCAAAACAAGCACATTGGAAAAAAGTTAGAGAAAAAACGGTTAATATTGGTATGGCAATTCAGGAAGCCATGCGTGAAATCGAAAAAGCCAATCCTGAAACTTTATTTGGAATATTTGGTGATGCAAGCTGGACAAATAAAGACCGTCTTTCAGATGCTACTTTGACAAATTTAGTAGAGCATTTTTCTCAACATACTTTAAATCTCAAAAATGTTCCTGACGATAAATTAGGTAACGCTTATGAATATTTAATTAAAGAATTTGCAGATGATAGTGGTCATACCGCAGCAGAGTTTTACACTAATCGTACAGTTGTAAAACTAATGACAATGATTATGGATCCACAACCTGGGGAAAGTGTTTACGACCCAACTTGTGGTTCAGGAGGTTTGTTATTGAATTGTGCTTTACATTTGAAAGAAGAAGGTAAAGAATACAGAACGTTGAAATTATACGGACAAGAGATTAATTTAATTACTTCTGCTATTGCACGAATGAATATGTTCATGCACGGTATTGAAGAATTTCAAATTGTACGTGGAGATACTTTGGCACAACCGGGACTTTTAGAAAATGATGAACTTAAAAAATTTAACGTAATTCTTGCGAATCCTCCCTATTCTATAAAAGCTTGGGATCGAAAAAGTTTTGAAAGCGACCCTTATGGACGTAATCTTTGGGGAACACCTCCTCAAGGTTGCGCAGATTATGCTTTTCAGCAACACATACAAAAGAGTTTAGATTTAAGTAATGGGCGTTCTATTTCATTATGGCCACACGGAATTTTATTCAGGGATTCTGAAGCTGAAATGCGCCGTAAAATGATAGAAGAAGATTTGGTAGAATGTGTGATTGGTTTAGGACCAAACTTGTTTTATAACTCTCCAATGGAAGCTTGTCTATTGATAACTAACAATAATAAACCAAAAGAACGAAGAGGAAAAGTATTAATTGTAAATGCGTTAAAAGAAGTAAAACAAGAAAAAACGATATCTTACTTAGAGCAAAAACATATTCAAAGAATTTATAATTCGTATAAAGCATTTATAACCGAAATTGGTTTTAGTATAATTGTAACTAACGAAACAATTCTAAGTAACAAAGGAAGCTTAAATATTGCTCAATATTTGAGTAATGTTACAATTGATAAAAATAAACTATCAGTTAGCGAAGCAATTATTAACTGGGAAACAAGTTCTGTGAAATTAAATGAGAGTATGAGTGAATTATTTCAAGTCTTAAAATAATGGAAGAGGTGATGGCAAAAATAGATTTGAATAATTTAGACAAATCAAGTTGGGAAAGTTTTAAATTCGAAGAAATTGCTTTTAAAATTTCAGAATCTGTTGATCCAAATAAAACCGATTTAGGAGTTTATATTGGATTAGAACATATAGATGCAGAGGATATTCATATTCGAAGAACAGGAACTCCTGATGATGTGAATGGTCAAAAACTTAAATGTTATCCTGGTGATGTCATTTTTGGAAAACGCCGTGCTTATCAACGAAAAGCTGCTATTGTAGAAGTTGAAGGTATTTGTTCAGCGCATGCGTTTGTACTTAGAGCAAATAAAGAAAATATCGAGCCTAAACTATTTCCTTTTTTCTTGCATTCAGACCAGTTTATGCATCGTATGATTGATATTTCGGTAGGAGGACTATCTCCAACAATAAATTGGGGAGATTTGAAACATCAAGAGTTTCTTTTACCTCCTAGAGAAGAACAAGCAGAAATTGCAGAATTACTTTGGGCAATGGATGATGTTATTGAGAAGGAGAAAAAAATATTGACGAAAACTGAAATAGTTCAGCATAGCTTATTTAAAAAATTTAAAAATAAAGAAAATGATTGGAAGCAATATAAATTAAGTGAACTTCTAAATCTTAATTACGGAAATGCATTAAAGGAATCTGATAGAGTTGCTGGTGATTTTTCCGTTGTTACTTCTGCTGGAATTCAAGGTAACCATAATAAGTATATTTCAGATGGTCCGGGTATTGTTATTGGGCGAAAAGGTAATGCAGGTCAAGTTACATGGGTTGAGAATAATTTTTGGGCAACTGATACGGCTTATTATGTGACCTTGAAAAAAGTGTTTACAGAATTACCGATTAAATTCTTTTATTATTTACTTGTTTCACTTGACTTAAAAAAACTGTCAATTTCAACTGCTGTTCCTGGCTTAAATAGAGATGATGCTTTAATTACAAAAGTATATCTGCCTAAATATGATGAAATAGAAATTTATCTAAAAAAATTCGATTTTCTAGATCAACAATTATCAATAGTTAAATCTAAAATTGACACTTCTAAATCACTTCAAAAGAGTTTAATTAGTCAAGTGTTTTAATAAAAATTATAATATGACTATAGTTGACATACATGACGAGTTATTTGAGTTCCTTATTAAAAAAAATAGTGAAAAGGAAGATTTATTTTTTAGACCAAGAAAAACTAACAGAAGCAATAAATTAACTGATGGCTACTGGTTTTTGGGTAACGATGATTATTTAACTGTTGGCTTTTGGAAAGGAGTTAATTGGATAACAAAAGCTCCTAATATTGCTTTTATGATTTCATCAACTGGAGAAAGTTGGGTACACGTCAATACATCTGATTCTGAAAAGAAAACATCTTTCGTGGAAATGTACTTAAAAAAACAATTAGGTTTATCACCAAGTAGCCCAAGTTATATTAAGAAGTTTGAAGGCAAGAATTGGAAAAAAAACTTAGAAGAATTTTTGAGTTTTGATTGGTATATAATTGATACTGCAATTAAAGATTACTATTTAAGAAATAATTTTGATGATAAGCTTCCTATAGGTTTAATTGATCTTTATGAATTTGAAGATGATATAGAAAAGATCAATTATTATAGAAATGATAAAAAAAATTTTGATGTTAAATTCTCAAACATTGCTCCTAGTAAAATACAAAGTTTTCAAATTAGTAACTATGGGCCTATTGATTTTTGTTATCTTAAAGATATACCAGTAAATACGCAATGGATTTTTTTAACAGGTGAGAATGGAGTAGGTAAAACCTCGATACTTAAAGCGATAGCGACTTCAATTGGTCATAGAAAAATGAATGAAATTGAAAGTAAAGAAAATAAAAAATTCAAAGTAGAATTAAATCTTACAGGAAAAACAAAAGACAATATTGAAGTTATTCGTAAAGATAATATAGGAACAAGTAAGAGAAAACCTTATACAGTTGGTTTCGCCGCTTATGGTCCAATGAGACTTCAAACTTTATACGGAGCTTTATCACCAAATCAATTAAAAAATGCAAAAAGTAAATCTGGAACATTTCGATCTCTTTTTAATAATGATGGATATTTATTGGATTTAGAAAGTGAATTTCAAAATTGGAAAGACAAAGGTATTGATATTTCTAAAAGAGAAAATGAAATAAAAGAATTATTAGAAAGTATTATGCTAAATATAAGGGAAGTTGGATTTACTTACAGATCTGGAAAAACACCAATTACATTGTTTAGCGAAATAGATTCCAACGGTGAGTTATTGCATTCAGTAACAATAGATAAGCTATCATCAGGTTATCTAAGCATTGTTGCGATGATGAGTGATATGATAGTTCGGTTATATCAACAACAACCAGAAATATATGACATTGCGGATTTAAGAGGTGTTGTTTTAATTGATGAAATTGATATTCATTTGCATCCTAAATTTCAAAAACATTTTGTAGAGCAATTAACAGATGCATTTCCAAATGTGCAGTTTATTGTCACTACACATAGTGCAATTCCTCTGTTGGGAGCACCTGAAAATAGTGTATTCTGCGTAATAACGAGAAATGCAAGTGATGGAGTAAAAATTGCAAGACTAAAAAAATTAGAAAATGAAATAAAGTATTTGACCCCAAATACGATATTAACCTCTGATATTTTTGATTTTGATTTTTTTGAAGATATGTCAGATGAAGCATTTGAAAAATTATATATTGAAGATAATTATGATGAAGTTAAATGGAATAAAGAGGTAGATCAAAGGTTAAGAAAATTAGATACTGATATATTTCCACAAGATTTATTTAAAGATTAAAAAGATGGTACACAGATATAAAAATCTAAATAGCCCACCGCCAGATTTGATAGATGCAAAATGGAACACTATAAAAGCAAATTTATTAGTTGAAAAACATAAACACGATATAAAATCAGAGTGTTATAGGGATACAACCTTAAATCATTTATTATTATTATTATATAAAAATAAATGTGCAATTTGTGAGAGACGTAGGGGAGCAGAATTACAGGTAGATCATTACAGACCGAAAAAAACCAGAAATAATAAAACAGAAGTAAAATACAATCAACCGGGTTATTATTGGTTGGCATATGAATGGTCTAATTTAATTCCACTATGCTCTTACTGCAATCTTAATAAAAGTAATAAATTTCCATTATTAACATGGACTGAAACTAAGCGTATATCCGATCATAATAACACAAGAAGTATTGTTGGATTTGACTCAAATGATATAAACTGGCTCCAAGGATTTGAAAATCCTCTGATGATTAATCCTGAATATGAAGTTAATCCCGAAAAGCATTTTTCTTTTCAAATAGATGGTAAGATAATTGGAATTACTACTGAAGGAGAAGAAACAATTAATATTTGCAATTTAAATAGAAAAGATTTAATAAGAGAAAGGCTAGAGATTAGATTTTCATACGTTATACAAATCAAAGATGCACTTAATAGTTATGTGGATCATAAAGACAAGGCTGAATTGAAAGGAGAATTAAAAGGTATATTTAAAGATATTAAATCAAACTGCCATGAAGACAGTGAGCATTCTTTATATCACATTTTTTTATTTAAATATTTTGACTTTTTCATTGTTTCAAAAATACCTACCAATTTGAAAACTATATTATCTAATTATTTTAATAATTATAAAAATGGCATTTAACGAATTAAACAGTGTAGAACATTATATCATTCACCATCTGAGTGGTAAAAATCTCAATTCAGCAGTAGGATTTGAAGAACCTAAAGCTGGATACGGAGCTCAATGGAAGTATATTTCATCAACACAACTTAATAGAAGTGTCAATGAAGTACTTTTAGAAGATATATTGAAAACTGCCTTAATTCGTTTAAATCCTGAAATAGCTCAAAAAAATGAATTAGCTGATGAAGTAATTTATAAGCTACGAGCAATATTAATATCTGTAAATACAGAAGGTTTAGTAAGAGCAAATGAAGAATTCTTTAAGTGGATGTCTGGTGATAAGACCATGCCTTTTGGAGAAAATAATCGTCATGTCCCAGTTCGTTTAATAGATTTTGAAGATATTCATAATAATAGTTATTTAATAACCAATCAATATCGTGTTCATCATAGGGAAACTAAAATTCCAGATGTAGTTTTGTTAATTAACGGAATTCCTGTTGTGGTTGGTGAAGCAAAAACACCAATACGTCCTTCTGTAAGTTGGTTAGATGGAGCTCATGAAATTCATGATATATATGAAAATGCTGTTCCGCAATTATTCGTACCCAATATTCTTTCTTTTGCAACTGAAGGTAAAACTTTCTATTATGGCGGAATTCGAACTCCATTGGAATTTTGGGCACCTTGGCGTTTAGAAAATGAAGATGACAATTTAGCAAAAAAATTAGGTCTAAATGAGATTGGAAAAGAGTTGTCAGATTTATTACACCCCAAAAGATTATTAGACATTTTACAAAATTTCTCTTTGTTTACATCCAACAAAAAGAAACAACGAATAAAGGTTTTATGTCGTTATCAGCAATACGAAGGTGCCAATAAAATTGTAGATCGCGTTTTAGAAGGAAAGATTAAAAAAGGATTAATTTGGCATTTTCAAGGTTCAGGAAAATCTTTATTAATGGTTTTTGCTGCGCAAAAATTAAGAAAAATCCAAGAATTAAAAAGCCCAACTGTAATTGTATTAGTAGATCGAACTGATTTAGATACTCAAATAACAGGAACTTTTAATGCCGCTGATATAGCAAATGTTATTACTACAGAAAGCATTACAGAATTGCAAGGGTTTCTGGAAAGAGATACAAGAAAAATAATTATTTCTATGATTCATAAGTTTCGTGATGCGAAACCTAATATGAATACAAGAGATAATATTATTGTTTTGGTTGATGAAGCGCATCGTACGCAAGAAGGAGAATTGGCAAGGCAAATGAGAGCAGCTTTACCAAACGCATTTCTTTTTGGTTTAACAGGAACTCCAGTCAATAAGGCAGATAAAAATACCTTTTGGGCATTTGGAGCAGAAGAAGATCAAGGAGGTTATTTGTCTCGTTATACTTTTCATGATTCAATAAGAGACGGAGCAACACTGCCATTGCATTTTGAGCCGAGACTAGTAGACGTTCATGTAGATAAAGAAACAATAGATAAAGCTTTTAAGGAATTTAAAGAAGAAGCTGCTCTATCAGACGAAGAGGCGGATGCATTAAATAAAAAATCAGCTAAAATGGCTGCATTTTTAAAGTCTCCAGAACGTGTAGCAAAAATTGTAGAAGATATTGCGAAACATTTTAATGAAAAAGTATTGCCACATGGCTATAAAGCTATGATTGTAACTCCTGATCGTTATGCATGCGTTCAATACAAAGAAGAGTTGGATAAATATTTTTCAGTTGAATCCAGCAAAGTTGTTATATCTACTTCAGCAAATGATGATTTTGATTTTAAACAAAAATGGGGAATAGATAAAAGTCAACAGGAAAAAATAGTTGATGATTTTAATAATTCTAATTCAGAGCTTAAGTTTTTAATTGTTACCGCTAAATTATTAACTGGATTTGATGCGCCTATTTTACAAACCCTGTATCTAGACAAATCAATTAAAGATCATACTTTGTTACAAGCGATTTGTAGAACAAATAGATTATATCCGGGAAAAACTTTTGGACGTATTGTAGATTATTTTGGAGTTTTTGATGATGCTGCAAAAGCCTTAGAATTTGATGAAGAAAGTGTAAAACAAATAATTACTAATTTAAATGAATTAAAGGACCAATTGCCCTTAGCAATGAAAAAGGTTTCGGATCATTTTATTGGAGTTGACAAAAAAATCACCGGTTTTGAAGGTTTAGAATTAGCTCAAAATGCAATCAACACAGACGAAAAGAAAGATGCATTTGCAAAAGATTATAAACATCTTTCTAAACTCTGGGAATCACTATCGCCAGATAGTGTTTTAAACCAATATCAGGAAGATTATCGATGGTTATCACAAGTTTTTGAGTCTGTTCGACCTTCATCTGATCATGTTGGTAAATTACTTTGGTTTATATTAGGTGCTCAAACAACGAAATTAATTCATGAAAATATTCATGTTGGAGAAGTACATCAATTAGAAGAATTTGTTCTAGATGCAGATGTCATCGAAGATATTTTTAATAATCCAGATCCACGAAATGCTAAAAAACTTGAAAAAATATTAGTTAAGCGATTTAAGAAAAATGCCGGAAATCCTAAATTTAAAAAACTAAGCGAATTATTAGAAGCATTAAGAGACAAAGCAGAACAAGGTTTAATCACTTCTATAGAATTTGTAAAAGAGTTATGCAAATTAGCGAAAGAAACGCTTTTAGCTGAAAAAGAATTAGAAGAGCAATTTCAAGAAAAGACACCCCAAGCAGCATTGACGGAATTGTTCTTAGAATTAAAAACAGATCAAACTCCAGCGGTTGTTGAAAGAATAGTAAATGACATTGATGCTATTGTTAGACAAGTTAGTTTTATAGGTTGGCAAAAAACTGCATCAGGTGAACGTGAAGTCCAAAAATCATTGCGTCAGGCTTTATTGAAATATAAGCTCCATAAAGAGCAAGTACTTTTTGATAGAGCTTATGAATACATTAAAGAATATTATTAAATAATTTTTAAAAGAAGACTTAACATCTTATGAAAATTATTAACCTAGCCCTGATAGAAGCGGTATCCTTTTGTGGTGGGGTTCACCACAAAAGATACAAGTGGATAGCAGGAATCAGCTCCTAATAAAAAAACAAGACCATCTGTTTCTAAAAAGAAACAATCTCGTTTTCAATCAACTTAAAAAAATCAGAATAAATTATCCGTGTGCGGCTATAGAAACGTCAGCCCATTCTTCCCAGGTGGCAAGTTTTTGTTCGTAGGTTTGTTTGGCGAAGGGTAAAGCTACTTTTCCTAAGAACAGGCGTAGAGGAGGGCAAAATTTTAATATCTACATAAAGTTTTAAATTATCATGGAAAAAATGTTTTAATTAATTTTCCCATATCATAAACTTCAACTTTCTCAACTGGTCCATCGGGTGAATAATTCCATTCACCATCTCTTAATCCGTTTATGTATTTTCCGTTGATCCAGACAGATTTATTATAATCCATAATATAAATTCTCTCTCCCAACTTCCTGCTTTAAGATGATTTTGTACTTTTCCTTTCAATTTATATAAATGAACATATGATGAATCTGTTCTATCTTTTGTATAGATAATTTCTTTGTCTCCCCATTCTTTATTCAAATTCGAATCAACTTCTTTAAAATATTCTAAAAAGTAATTACCCTGAACTAAATAATTATTTTTTAAAACAAGTATAGAATCTTTTTTTGCTAACTGTCCTGAAATATTGCCATCGTTGTCATATTTAAAATGTTCTATTTCAAATACTGAATTTGTGATAATGTTTTTGCTGATTTTTGAAGTTCTTAAATATTCTCCTTCGTCTAAAACTTTTTCATAAATTATTAATCCATCATCTAAAAGAGAATCAGTTAATAATATTGCTCTATAAAGTTCATCATTTTCGTAAGAGAATGAAATTAAATAAGATTGATATTCTTTCTCATTAATAGTAAACGGGAAATATTTTTTAACTTCAATTTTTTCTTTGGAATCTTTTACTCTATCAAAATTTATTAAAGGTTTACTATGATCTTTGCGAAAACTTCTAAAAAACAAACCTATAATTTTTTCTTTATCCGTTTTTAAATTTGCGATTTTAGACGAATCAATACTGTTTATTAATGTATCTGTAATACTTATTTTAGTAGAAACTTCTTTAATTGAACTTCTTATTTTTTTGTTTTCTTTTTTACAAGAAATTATAATAGCAACTAGGAAGCAAATTATAATTAATTTTTAATATCTCATTTATTTTAAATATTGAAGTGTCAATTGCTTTAATTATTACATTTTGATAATATAACTGATTCGTTTTCGATTTTATTAGTAAATGGATTTTCTAAATAAACTCTTTTTTTCTTCTTAATGTTGTAGAAACCAAGCCATTTAAATTCTGCATTAATTTCATTTATTAATTTAACTTCTGCTATAGGCACACTTAGCGAACAATCATTAAAATTAATTTCTTTTGGTAAATTATTATTAGAGTATACTTCGCCATTTGGCGCATATTCATTACCTGAATCTTTTAAATATATTTCAATTGTATTTCTATCTTTTTGTTTAGAAGTTGCACCACAAATAAAATTTAT
>Ga0247806_10001100_pt1 | contig 13789 bp, 13 predicted proteins | sample UWRJL059202B1_FD_179935 | JGI IMG/M metagenome (GOLD analysis project Ga0247806, IMG submission 179935) | Plant litter microbial communities from Arlington Agricultural Research Station in Wisconsin, United States - UWRJ-L059-202B-1 | ecosystem: Environmental > Terrestrial > Plant litter >... | reverse complement strand
ACATCTGCGGCCACCTCCGTGTAGGCGTGCCCGATGTGCGGGACATCATTCACATAGAAAATAGGCGTGGTGATGTAAAAAGATGAGCCGTCGGACATGCTTTCATCTTATGGGGACCGGCCAAGCCCGCCGACCCTGTTACGCGGCGCGGCCGCGCACCGGTGTCAGAGCAGCGGCAGCTCGGGCTGGGTGGCCTTCGGCCGGCGCTGGGACCCGGATCCGGCGGCCTTGCCGGTGAGAGCGGCCTCGTACAGGTCGCGTTTGCCGAGACCGGATGCGGCGGACACGTCGGCGGCGGCATCCTTCAGGCGAGCCCCGGCCGCAACCAGGGCCAGCACCTCCTCGACGCCGGTGGCCAGGTCGAGCACCCGGGGCGTGGCGCCGGCCACGACGATGCAGATCTCCCCGCGCACGCCCTCGGCGGCCCAGACTGCCAGTTCGGCCGCGGTGCCCCGCTTGACCTCTTCGTAGAACTTGGTCAGTTCCCGGCAGACCACCACGCGACGCTCGGCGCCGAGCGCGGCGGCGAGGTCGGTCAGCGAGGCGGCGAGCCGGTTGGGCGATTCGAAGAAGACCATGGTGCGGCGTTCGGTGGCCACCTCGCGGAGGGTCTGCATCCGCTCGCCGTGCTTGCGGGGCAGGAAGCCCTCGAAGGTGAACCTGTCGGTGGGCAGGCCGGACACGGCCAGCGCGGTGAGCACCGCGGACGGGCCGGGCAGGGCGGTGACGGTGACGCCGGCGGCGATCGCGGCATCCACCAGGTGGAAGCCGGGGTCGGAGACTGTGGGCATGCCGGCGTCGCTGAGGACCAGCAGGTCGGTGTCGCGGGCGAGCTCGACGAGTTCGGCGGCCTTGCCACGCTCGTTGTGGTCGTGCAGGGCGATCAGCCGGGGCCGGTTCTCCACGCCAAGGGCCTTGAGCAGGTGCACGGTCACCCGGGTGTCCTCGGCGGCGATGACAGTGCTGGTGCGCAGCGCCTCGATCAGGCGGGTCGAGGCGTCCCCGAGGTTTCCGATGGGGGTGGCAGCCAGAATGATCATGCACTCAGTCTCGCATCCGCCCGCTCACTACGATGGTCAGGTGCTCCTCACCCACCCCGCGCCCGATCGTGTGACCCCGCGTTGGCCCGACCTGTGGGCCAATCGGTGGGTGCGCCTGGCCGGACCGGCGTTGGTGGTGCTGTTGGCGGCGGTCCTGCGGTTCTGGTACCTCGGCCACCCGGGCACCCTGGTGTTCGACGAGACCTTCTATGTGAAGGACGCCTGGAGCCTGTTCAACAACGGTTACGAGTCGACCTGGCCGGATGGTGCGGACGCCCTGTTCGCCGCCGGGCAGAGCAACATCTTCTCCACCGCACCGTCGTTCGTGGTGCACCCGCCGCTGGGCAAGTGGCTGATCGCGCTGGGCATGGCCGCGTTCGGCGCCGACAACCCGTTCGCCTGGCGGGTCGTCACCGCGCTGGTCGGCCTGCTCGCCGTCGTGCTGCTGATGCTCATCGCCCAGAAGCTGTTCCGCTCTGTTCTGTTGACCACGATCGCCGGGTTCCTGTTCGCCATCGACGGCAACGCCATCGTGATGAGCCGGGTGGCCCTGCTCGACAACTACGTGATGTTCTTCGCCCTCCTCGGCTTCGGCGCGGTGCTGATGGACAGGGACCACCACCGGGTACGCCTGGGCGCCTGGCTGAACGAGAAGCGCGACAACGAGATCGAACCCACCTGGGGTCCCGCGCTCTGGTGGCGGCCGTGGGTGCTGGCGGCCGGACTCGCGTTCGGGCTGGCCTGCTCGGTGAAGTGGTCCGGTGCCTACTTCCTGGCCGGGTTCGGCCTCTACCTCGTGGTCGTCGACGCGCTCGCCCGTCGCCGGGCCGGGCTGCCGTTCTGGGCCAGCGGGGCGATCCTCAAGCAGGGCCCGGTGACGTTCCTGCTCCTGGTGCCCGTCGCCGTGGCCACCTTCCTCCTCTCCTGGACCGGCTGGTTCGCCACCCGCGGCGGCTACTACCGGGACTGGGCCGATCAGGCCGGTCAGGCCTGGACCGGCGCTCTGGCCTGGGTGCCGCACAGCCTGCAGAGTTTCTGGCACTACCAATCGGCGGCCTACGCGTATCACGTGGGCCTGGTCACCCCGCATCCGTACCAGGCGAACCCGCTCACCTGGCTGCTGATGAGCCGGCCGACCAGCATGTACTACCAGGGCTCCTCCCTGGGCGAGAACGGCTGCGGCTACGCCACCTGCTCCGAGGCCATCACCGGCATCGCCAACCCGCAGATCTGGTGGGCGGCGAGCATCGCCATCGTCTACCTGGTCTACCGGCTGGTGCGGTACCGCCAGTGGCAGGTCGGCCTGATCCTGATGGGCATGGTCGCGGGCTACCTGCCCTGGCTGATGTACCTGAACCGCACGGTGTTCCAGTTCTATACGATCGCGTTCGAGCCCTACCTCATCCTCGGTCTCACCTTGGTGATCGGTCTCCTGATCACAAGCGCCTCCGGCCGGGTCGTCGTGGTGGTCTTCCTGGCCCTTGCCGTGCTTGTGAGCGCCTTCTACTTCCCGCTCTGGACCGGCGCCCAGGTACCGTTCGGCTTCTGGCAGGCGCACATCTGGCTGCCGAGCTGGCGCTGACCGGCCCAAACGCTGTTATTTGCATGCTGTGCATACCTTCCGACATATGCCGAAATTGGAATACATCCCCTGTTAAAGGCGTGTGAATTCGAGCCTATTCGGGGGTCTGAACCCGTAGGATGGCCGGTATCTGCTTGACGAGTGTTTGCTCTACAACCGACTGAGAAGTCCAGATACAAACCAAAGGCCTCATGTCGGAAGCATCTGCCGCACCCACGGTGCGTATTGTCCGCACTCGCAAGGGTGGCGACTCCAAGAACCCCACCACCGAGTACTCCTCCCTGCTGCATACCGTGCGGAACCTGGGTCTGCTCGGCCGCCGCACCGGCTTCTACTGGGGCGTCTTCGCCGCACTGGTGCTGATCACCGTGGGCCTCGGCGTCGGCTTTGTCCTGCTCGGCGACTCCTGGTACCAGCTGATCATCGCCGGCGTGCTCGGCATCATCCTCACCCAGTTCGCCTTCCTCGCCCATGAGGCCTCGCACCGCCAGGTCTTCGAGTCCGGCCCCGCGAACGACAGGGCCGGTCGCATCCTCGCCAACCTGTTCGTCGGCATCAGCTACGCCTGGTGGATGACCAAGCACAGCCGGCACCACGCCAACCCGAACGTGGTGGGCAAGGACCCGGACATCGACCCCGACGTGATCCGCTTCAACGAGAAGGACGCGTCAGAGGTCAACTGGCTCACCTCCTTCATCACCCGCAAGCAGGGCTACCTGTTCTTCCCGCTGCTCACCCTCGAGGGCATCAACCTGCACATCCACGGTTTCAAGACCGTCTTCGGCAAGGGCAAGGTCGACAAGCGCTGGCTCGAGATCTCCATGCTCACCACGCGCATCCTGGTCTACTTCGCCGTCATCTTCTACTTCCTGCCGCTGGGCATGGCGTTCGCCTTCATCGGCGTGCAGATGGCCGTCTTCGGCGTGTACATGGGCGCCTCCTTCGCCCCGAACCACAAGGGCATGCCGCAGCTTCCGCACGAGAGCAAGGTCGACTTCCTGCGCCGCCAGGTGCTCACCAGCCGCAACATCCGCGGCGGCACCTTCATGGACACGTTCATGGGCGGCCTGAACTACCAGGTCGAGCACCACCTGTTCCCGAACATGGCCCGCCCGCACCTGAAGAAGGCGCAGGAGATCACCAAGGAATACTGCGAGTCGAACAAGATCCTCTACACCGAGACGGGCCTGTTCGAGTCGTACGGCATCGTGGTCGCCTACCTCAACAAGGTGGGCCTGGCCGCCCGGGACCCGTTCGACTGCCCGATGGTGCAGCGCTTCCACCACCGCTAGCCGTCCCAGTCCCGCGAACTGAGAGAAAAGCCCCAAGAATCCGAGATTCTTGGGGCTTTTCTCACGGTTCGCGGGCCCATCGGTAGGGTTGAGGCAATGTGGATGTGGGGAGTTGCGGCGGCCGCGGGGGCCACCCTGGTGGCGTGGGGTCTGCACACCCTCGTTCCCGCGGTGCCGCTCTTGACCGCTGCCGTGCTGTTGGGCATCGTGGTGGGGCAGCTGCCCGGGCTGCGCCCGGCGCTGGCCGGTCCGCTGCGGCCCGGGCTGTCCCTGGCCGCCAAACGCCTGATGCGCCTCGGTGTCGTGCTGCTGGGCCTCAAGCTCAGCCTGGTCGACATCGCTGAACTCGGCTGGGTCACCATCGGCACCACCGTGCTGATCGTGGTCGGGACCTTCTTCGGCACCCTCTGGCTGGGCCGCCGGGTGGGCCTGCCCGGTCATCAACCGCTGCTCATCGCCACCGGGTTCGCCGTCTGCGGCGCCTCCGCGATCGGCGCGATGAGCGGGGTGGTCAGGGCCAAGGACCGGGAGACCGCCACCCCGGTGGCGCTGGTGACCCTCTGCGGCACCCTGGCGATCGGGGTGCTGCCGCTGCTCTGGCATCCGCTGGGCCTGACCGACCTGCAGTTCGGCCACTGGGTCGGCGCCGGGGTGCACGATGTGGGCCAGGTCGTCGCGACCGCGCAGATCGCCGGGTCGGCGGCCCTGGCCGTTGCCGTGGTCGTCAAGCTCACCCGGGTGCTGATGCTCGCCCCGCTGGTGGCCGGCGTGGCGGTCTACGAACGCCGCCGGGCGGTCGTGGCGGTCACCGCGGCCGGCGCTGCCGCCGACGCCGCGGACACTGCCGGCTCCCCCGCCGCCCTGACCCGCCGGCCGCCGGTGCTGCCCCTCTTCGTCGCCGGGTTCCTGGCCATGGTGCTGGTGCGCACGGTCGTTCCGCTGCCCGTCGCCGTGCTCGAGACGGCCGACCTGGTGCAGACCGTGCTGCTGGCCATGGCGCTGTTCGGGCTGGGCACCGCGGTGCGCCTCACCGAGCTGGCGCGCACCGGCGGCAAGGCCCTGGGCGTCGGCCTGGCCTCGTGGCTGCTGATCGCCGTTCTGGCGCTGGCCGCGGTGTTTATCAGCTGACCGGCCGATCCCTGGCACGGGCGAATCGCATGTGGCGCTCTGTTACGCCACCCCGCCCGGGCGCCGACGCCGGGCCGGTAGCGTACTCCCATGGCAGATCGCGAGTACGGCTTCACGACCAGGGCAATCCACGCCGGGAACATCCCCGACGCCGTCACCGGAGCACGGGCCCTGCCCATCTACCAGACCAGCGCCTTCGTCTTCGATGACACCGCGGATGCCGCCGCCCGCTTCGCGCTGCAGAAGTACGGCAACGTGTACTCCCGCCTGTCCAACCCCACCGTGGCGGCGTTCGAGGAGCGCATCGCCAGCCTGGAAGGCGGCCTCGGCGCCGTCGCGACCGCCTCCGGCCTGGCCGCCCAGTACATCACCTTCGCCAGCCTGGCCGGCGCGGGCGATCACATCGTCTCCAGCGCCAACCTCTACGGCGGTTCGATCACCCAGCTCGACGTGACCCTGCGCCGCTTCGGGGTGGAGACCACGTTTGTGCAGTCCGCGGACCCGGCCGACTACGCGGCCGCGATCACCGATAAGACCAAGCTGATCTTCGCCGAGACCGTGGCCAACCCGTCCGGCGAGGTCGCCGACATCGAGGGTCTCGCCGCCGTGGCGCATGCCGCCGGCATCCCGCTGATCATCGATTCCACCATCGCCACGCCCTACCTCTGCCGGCCCATCGAGTGGGGCGCCGACATCGTCATCCACTCGGCCACCAAATTCCTCGGCGGTCACGGCACCACCCTCGGCGGCGTGGTCGTGGAGAGCGGCCGGTTCAACTGGCACAGCGACAAGTTCCCGCTCTTCACCGAGGCCGTGCCCAGCTACGGCGGCCTGGAATGGTCGGGCAACTTCGGCGAGTACGCCTTCCTCACCCGCCTCCGCGCCGAACAGCTGCGCGACATCGGCCCGGTGCTGGCCCCGCACTCCGCGTTCCTGCTCGCCCAGGGCGTGGAGACGCTGCCGTACCGGCTGCAGGCGCACGTGAACAACGCCCGGATCGTGGCCGAATGGCTCGACGCCGACCCCCGGGTCGACTTCGTCAACTGGGCCGGCCTGCCCAGCCACCCGCACTACGAACGCGGCCTCAAGTACCTGCCCAAGGGTCCGGGCTCGGTGTTCAGCTTCGGCGTCAAGGGCGGCCGCGACGCCGGCCGCACCTTCATCGAATCGGTCGACCTGGCCAGCCACCTGGCCAACATCGGCGACGCCAAGACCCTGGTCATCCACCCCGCCTCCACCACCCACGCCCAGCTCAGCGAACAGCAGCTCGTCGACGCCGGCGTGTTGGCCGGGCTGGTGCGCATCAGCGTGGGCATTGAAGACGTCGACGACATCATCTACGATCTCGACCAGGCACTGGCCCAGGCGGCCGGAACGGGAGGAACCGCATGAGCACCCCAGCCACCACCGAGTCCGAGACCGTTCAGCTCACCAACGGGCTGAGCTGCAGTGTGCCGTCGGATTCTCCGCTGGCGAAACTGCTGCGCACCCAGCGCACCTGGGAGGGGCCGGACGCCAAGGCCCGGCTGGGCATCCTGCGCCGGGCGAAGTCGATCGCCATCGTGGGTGCTTCCCCCAACCCGGCCCGGTCGAGCTACTTCGTGGGCACCTATCTGCAGCAGTCGAGCGACTACCGGGTCTACTTCGTCAACCCGCGCGCCGACACCATCCTCGGCGAGAAGGCCTACCCCGACCTGGCATCGCTGCCCGAGGTGCCCGACATCGTCGACGTGTTCCGCAAGGCCTCCGACATCCCCTCCGTGATCGACGACGCCCTCGCGGTGGGCGCGAAGACGGTGTGGGTGCAGCTGGGCATCTGGAACCAGGAGGCCGCGGAGTACGGCGAGTCGCAGGGCCTCACCATCGTGATGGACCGCTGCATCAAGATCGAGCACGCCCGGTTCCACGGCGGGCTGCACCTGCTCGGCTTCGACACCGGGCAGATCACAGCCCGCAAGACCATCCGCTGACCCGCCGCCGACCGGCCGGGTCAGGCCCGGCGCATGGCGCGGATGCCGACCCACAGGCCGATCACCGCGGTGACGGCGGCCGCCGCGAAGCCGCCGAGCACCGCCGGGGTGCCCAGGCTGCCGGCGAACAGGTCACGCTCGGCCTGCACCACATAGCTCAGCGGGTTCACCGCCGCGGCCACCTTCATCCAGCCGGGAGCGTCGTCGAGCGGCAGCAGCATGCCCGAGAGGATCATCAGCGGAAAGATCAGGGTCTGGTGGATGAGCCAGAACATCCAGTCCCGATTGCGGCAGGCCAGCGCGACACTGTAGCTCAGCGCACCGAAGCCGATGCCGAACACGGCCAGCAACACGAATCCGATCAGCAGACCCGGCAGGCTCACCGTGAAGCCGAACGGCAGCGCGACCAGGCAGATCACCAGGCCCTGCACGATCAGCGGCACCACTTCCTTGAGCGCCCGGCCCATCAGCAGAGCGCTCCGCGACAACGGGGCGACCAGGGTGCGTTCGTGCGAGCCGGTCTGCATCTCGCCGAGCAGGTTCGCTCCGGTCGAGGCCGTGCCGAACAACGCCACCATCACCAGGATGCCCGGCACGAACCACTGCAGGGTCTCCCCCGCCGGCAACCCGGACGAGGCCACCAGCAGTGGACCGAACAGGCCGAGGAACACCAACGGCTGCACCAGGCTGAACAGGGCGCTGAACGGGTCGCGCAGTACCGGGCGCAGCTCGCGCACGAGCACATTCCAGGTGTCGGTCAGCACACCGGTGCGCTGCGGTGCGTGGGCGGAATCGATCGGGGCGTGGGTCTGGGTCTGGGTCTGCGTGGTCATGCTGCCACCTCCTGAGTGGTCGAAACGGATGCGGACTGGCCTTCCTCACGCAGGCTCCGGCCGGTGAGCGCGAGGAAGACATCGTCGAGGGTGGGCTGGCGGTGGGTGACGGCCACGGGCGGCAGCCCGGCGCTGTCGAGGGAACGCACCAACCCCGGCACAGCCCTCTCGCCGGCCGCGGCGGCGTCGGCGGTGAGGGTGACGAGCGCGCCGGACGACTCGCCGCCGATCTGGCGGGCCGCGGCGGCGGCATCCGCTGCCGAGTCGAAGGTGAGCGTGATGCGGTCACCGGCCAGGCGGGATTTCAGGGCCGTCGGGGTGTCATCGGCGATGACGACACCGTGGTCCATCACCATCACCCGCTCGGCCAGCTGGTCGGCTTCGTCGAGGTAGTGGGTGGTGAGGAAGATGGTGGTGCCGACGCTGTCGCGCAGGTCGATGATGTGCTGCCAGAGATTGGCCCGGCTCTGCGGGTCGAGTCCGGTGGACGGTTCATCGAGGAAGAGCAGCTCCGGCCGGTGGATCAGGCCGAGCGCGATGTCGAGCCGGCGCTTCTGGCCGCCGGAGAGGCCGAGCACCTGGCGGCGGGCGAGAGCCGCGAGGTCGAGCGATTCGAGCAGCTCGTCGGCCCTTGCGGCGGTCTCCCGGCGGCCCAGGCCGTAGAACGCGCCCTGGCTGAGCAGTTCGTCGCGCACCCGCTGGTTGTGACCGGCCGACGAGCCCTGGCCGATGTAGCCGATGCGGCGGCGCACTCCGGCCGGGTCGCGGCGGATGTCGCAACCGGCCACGGTGGCTTCCCCGCTGGTGGGTGCCAGCAGAGTGGTCAGCAGTCGCAGGGTGGTGGACTTGCCGGCGCCGTTCGGCCCGAGGAATGCCACCAGCTCGCCGCGCTGCACGTCGAGATCGAGGTTCTTCACGGCCTCGACGTCGCCGCCTTTGGCCGCGAAGGACTTACCGAGTCCTCGCGCCCGAATCAAGGTTTGGGTGTTCTGTGTGGTTGTCATGCCCCGATGCTAAAAGGGCATTAGGACACCTATTGTCCGCATGGCGCGGCATACTGGAAACATGTCGGACACCACCACCAGGGCCCTGGATCTGCTGTCCCTGCTGCAGAGCCACCGGCACTGGTCGAGCCGGGAGCTGGCCGACCGGCTCGGCGTGACCGATCGCACGCTGCGCCGGGACATCGAGCGGTTGCGCGAGCTCGGCTATCAGATCGATGCGGCGCGCGGCGCTGTCGGCGGCTACCGGCTGGTCGCCGGCACCGGCCTGCCGCCGCTGCTGCTCACCGACGACGAAGGAGTGGCGATCGCGGTGGGCCTCCGCTCCCAGGCCGCCGCCGGGCTGCGCGGCTCGGAGCACACCACCCTGAGCGCGCTGGCGAAGATCGAACAGGTGCTCCCGCCTGCTCTGCGGCGCCGGATCGAGGCCCTGCAGTCGCACACCACCGTCGCGCCCGGCGAGGGCCCGGCCGTCGATGCCGCCCTGCTGGCCCAGCTGGCGCTGAGCTGCCGTGACAGTGAACGCATCCGGTTCGGCTACACCGCCGCATCCGGCCGGGAATCCACCCGCAGCACCGAGCCGCACATGCTCGTGCCGCACGGTCGCCGGTGGTACCTCGTGGCCTGGGATCGGGACCGTGCCGACTGGCGAACGTTTCGGCTCGACCGCATCTCCTCGTTGCAGCAGACCCGGGTGATGTTCACGCCGCGGGATCTCTCTGCGCGCGCGGCTGCCGACCTGGTGTCGGGAGCCGTCAGCTGGACCGAAACCAGCTACTCGGCGACGGTGGTGCTCGACCTGCCCCTGGCCGAGACCAGGGCCGCCCTCGGCTGGTGGGCGAAGGAGGCGACCGCGCGCGGTGCCGACCAGACCGAGTGGCCCCTGGCCAGCGACCACCTGGCCGGGCTGGCCGCTGCGCTGCTCTGGATTCCCGATGATGTGAACTACACCGTCGAGGCGGCACCCGAGGTGCTCGGCTTCCTCCGCGCGCAGGCCGATCGGGTCCGCGCCGCCGCCCGGTAGCGGCCGGCGTACGATGGGGCGGGTGACTGCGTACGTATCGGCTCTCGACCTCTTCTCCATCGGAATCGGTCCATCCAGTTCCCACACTGTCGGCCCGATGCGGGCCGCCCTGGCCTTCGCCGAACACCTGGCCGAGCAGGGCCGACTCGCCGAGGTGCGCGGCATCCGCTGCTCGCTGTTCGGTTCGTTGGGCTCGACCGGGCTCGGCCACGGCACTCCGGATGCGATCCTGGCGGGCCTGGCGGGCCTCCGCCCCGAGGCCTGCGACCCCGACGACGTGCGCAATCGCTGGACCGACCTCGCGCCCGGCGCCACCCTGCTGCTCAACGGTGTGCACCCGGTGCCGGTGCAGAAGAGCGACATCGTCTTCGAACCCCGCACCCGGCTGCCCGGCCACCCCAACGCGATGACCCTCACGGCCTTCGGTGACGACCCGGCCGCTCCGGCGGTGCTCGAGGAGACCTACTACTCGATCGGCGGCGGCTTCATCCGCCGCGACGGCGACCCGATCCGGCCCGCCGCCACGGCGGTGCAGCCGATGCCGTACGCCTCCAGCGCGGCGCTGTTGGCGCTCTGCGACAGCCACGGCATCGGCATCTGCGACGTCGCCCGCGCCAACGAAGAGGCCGTGCACGGCGCCGACCGGCTGGATGCGGGACTGGATGCGATCTGGTCGGCGATGCACGCCTGTGTGGAGGCCGGCCTGCGCGTGGACGGCACCCTGCCCGGCGGCCTCGGCGTGAAGCGCCGGGCCTCCGCGATTCGTATGCAGTTGGAAGAATATGATGGCCTGCACCAGCGGGAGCGGGACACCTCCACGGAGTGGCTGCACGCCTTCGCCCTCGCGGTGAACGAGGAGAACGCGTCCGGCGGCCGTGTCGTCACGGCACCGACCAACGGTGCCGCCGGCATCATCCCCGCCGTTGCGCACTACTACCTGCGCTTCGTGCCCGGCGCGAACGCGGCCGGCATCCGCCGGTTCCTGCTCACCGCCGTGGCGATCGGTTCCCTGGTCAAGGCGAACGCCTCGATCTCCGGTGCGGAGGGCGGCTGCCAGGCCGAGGTCGGTTCGGCCTGCGCCATGGCCGCCGGGGCGCTCTGCGCCGTGCTCGGCGGCACCCCGCGCCAGGTGGAGAACGCGGCGGAGATCGCCATGGAGCACCACCTCGGGCTCACCTGCGACCCTGTCGGCGGACTCGTGCAGGTGCCCTGCATCGAACGCAACGCCATCGCCGCCTCGACGGCCGTGTCCGCCGCCCGGCTCGCCCTGCACGGCGACGGCACCCACCTGGTGTCGCTGGACACGGTGATCGAGACCATGCGGCAGACGGGCCTGGACATGATGACCAAGTACAAGGAAACCAGCGAAGGCGGCCTCGCGGTCAACGTCATCGAGTGCTGAGCGCTCCCCCCACAGTGGGCACACCGGCGGGATGCGTCAACCCAAATCCCTGACCTAAGCTAGGTTCTCGGGGGTACACCATCGACAATCTCAGCCAGCACCGGCCGGCACGGCCGCGCACCGCACTGTTCCGCACCCGCCGCGCGCTGACGGTGGCGGCCCTGCTCTCCGGCGGACTGGTTCTGGCCGGCTGCGCCGCGGCGCCCGCTCCCACGGTCACCCAAACGATCGTGATCACCCCGACGCCCACGCCCACGCCCACATCGACACCGACACCGACTCCGGTTCCCACGCAGGAACCGGCACCGGAGGCGCCCGCCCCGGACCCCGTTCCGAACCCCGATCTGCCGGCCGAGCCCATCCCCGAGGGCCCCGCCGTCGATCTCGGTGCGATTCCCGGCGCCCAGGCCGCCCCCGAGTACGACGGCGCGGGCAACCCGGTCAGCTACACCGTGATCGAGGGCGACTCGTTCTTCGACATCGCCCAGCGGTTCGACCTGCCCATGCAGCAGCTGCTGCGGATGAACCCCAAGGTGTCCGGGCTGGGCGAGAACATCTATCTGCGTCAGGTCATCAACCTCGACTGGACGAAGACGGGCTGACCCGGGCTCATCGCACCGAGGCGTGAATCCGTTCGATCAGTTCGATGGTGTGCGCCGAATCGACGGCGTTCACCGGCAACGGCGCGCCGCGCAGCAGAGCATCGGCCAGGCCCGCGTAGAAGCCGGCGTAGTTGCCGCGCTGGGTGGGCACGATCTGGCTGGCCCCGTCGGCGCCGAGCCGGCCCCAGGTGGCCTCGGGCTCGAGGCCGAAATCGGCATCGCCGGGCAGGTTGCCGGCCTGGATGGCTGCTTCCTGTCCGTCGACGCCCCACTTGGTGTAGCCGGCGGCCGAGCCGAGCACCCGGAACCGCGGGCCCGCCTGGGCGGCGAACGAGCTCACCCACAGGTGTGAGCGCACCCCGGACCCGTGGTGCAGGGACACGAAGGAATCGTCGTCGGCGGCGCCGCCGGGCCGGCGGGTGGACAGTTCGGCGGTGAAGTCGTCAACCGGGCCGAAGAGCAGCACGGCCTGGTCGATCAGGTGGGCGCCGAGGTCGTAGAGCACCCCGCCGCCAGCGGCCGGAGTCGCGCCGGCCTTCCAGCTGCGCGGTGTGCCCGGCTTGAAGAACTCGAACCTGGACTCGAACCTGTACACCTCGCCGAGGGCACCCTCGGCCAGGAGGGCCTGCAGGGTGAGGAAGTCACCGTCCCAGCGCCGGTTCTGGAAGACCGTGAGCGGCAGGCCCAGGCTCTCGGCCCGGTTGAGCAATGCCCAGCCCTGCTCGGAATCCACCGCGAAGGGCTTGTCGATGACGACGGCAAGGCCCGCGTCCAGCGCCGCGTTGGCCAGGTCCACGTGGGTGTCCGGCGGGGTGCCGATGACGACGACGTCGAGGTCGGCCGCCTGCGCGAACAGCGCCTCTGCGGTGGGCACGATGCGCACGCCCGGGTAGCTCTCGGTGGCGCGGGCGCCGCGCTCGGGGTCGCCGGTCACGATGGCCTCGAGCGAGAAGTCGGGGTTGGCCGCGAGGAACGGCGCGTGGAAGACCCGGCCGGAGAGCCCGTAGCCGATGACGGCGGCGCGGATCGGCCCGGTCAGCCGGGCTGCCGGGTGCGCATCCGCGTGTTGCGTGCCCGGGCCGGGCCGCGGGCCAGGCCGGGGTGCCGGCTTCGGCGGGTTGATCGGGGATTCCGGCTGAATATCTGAAATGGCCATGGCCCGAGGTTACGCCCTTCCGGCTATAGGGGCGGCGTCACGTGGTCGAAGATGAGGCTCGTGCGCGTGGCCGCGACCACCGGGTCGGCCGACAGGTTGTCGACTACGAACCGGCGCAGCCCCGCGGTGTCCCGCACCGCCACGTGCACGAGGAAGTCCTCGTTCCCGCCCACGAAGAAGAACTGGACGACCTCGGGCAGGGCGCGGATGCGGGTGGCGAACGGGGTGATCTGCGACCGGGCCCCCGAGTGGATGTTGATGCTGATCAGCGCCTGCACACCAAGGCCGAGCGCGGCCGGGTCGACATCCACCGTGAACCGGCGGATCACGCCACGGCTCACCAGCGAGCGCACCCGCTCGAGGCAGGTGGACGCGGCGATGCCCACCGACGCGGCCAGGGCGGCGTTGGACAGCCTGGCGTTGGTGCGGAGGAGCGCGAGCAGGCCGTGGTCCACGGCGTCGAGGACATCCGTGGGAACGGCCAGTCGCTTCTTGGGTACGTCCATGTGTGGTCCTCTTCTGCCGACGGCGGCCGGCTAGAGCCGGTTGATTCCCGTGACCGTCAGGGCGGGGACGCCCAATTCGTCGGATTCGGCCAGGTCGATGGTGGCGCTGATGCCCCAGTCGTGATCTCCCGCCGGGTCGTCGAAGATCTGCCGCGCGGTCCACACCGCGGCGCCCTCCTCGAGGATCAGCAGGCCGGCGCCGCGGGCGTTCGCCCCGGCCAGCAGCTCGTCGTGCTCGGCGTAGTAGCCGTCC
>Ga0247806_10001099_pt1 | contig 13792 bp, 11 predicted proteins | sample UWRJL059202B1_FD_179935 | JGI IMG/M metagenome (GOLD analysis project Ga0247806, IMG submission 179935) | Plant litter microbial communities from Arlington Agricultural Research Station in Wisconsin, United States - UWRJ-L059-202B-1 | ecosystem: Environmental > Terrestrial > Plant litter >... | reverse complement strand
GCAAAAACTAAATCAATACGACTAGCAATCAATTTCCTAACCTGATCAGGCGTTTTCTTTAGTAACATTACACTATCTGCTGATTTGCGTGCGATGTCCCAATTTTGAAGCTGAGCTTTTTTAAAATCTTCCGGCTTCTGTTGTTTTCTATAACCGTCTAATTTGTCGTAGTCTGGCCTTAATGTATTAATCGCTGCCAATTGATCGTTTACCGACTTATTGACGCCCAGGTATTCCGTATTCTTAAATTGATAACTGCCGTCGCGATATCTGTCTGCCAGTAGAAAATCATTAAAGTCTAAAACGATACCCGTTGTTGTTCCTGGTTCGCCGTAGAAATTTATGGACTGATTGTTAAAATGTATTCTAGAAGTGATCGGATGAATAGCTGGCATACTACATTCAAACCTTCCATCTTCGAATACTCTGACTGTGGTAGGTAAGTCTTCCCTTATAATATTATTCTGGTGATAAATGATGCCGCTTGCAAAGGAAGCTCTTTTATCATATCCCTTGATGTAACCTACGATTTTAATGGAGTCACTAGTAAAAAAGCTGCTTTGATTGCTTTTCGTTTTGCTCAGGACTGTTTTGTCTGACAACCATTTTTGGATGTGCTTGGGTAGGGGGGTTGCCTTGTTTAATTTGGTGCTTTCTTTCAGCGATATCCCGAATACAAAGGATTTACCTTCGTCGCCGAAATTCAAGCTTTTTATGTTTTTATCAATCTTCGGAAAAATCAGTTTAACCAATGTATCGCCTGATTTTGGAGTCCACAATTTTGTATTGAACTGGGCGCCCTCAATCCCTTTAACGAAATATTTTTCATTTGTTTGGCCATTTTCCAGATAGGCCTTATCACTAATTGTCGTCCACCAGTTTGGTAAGAAATTAATTCTAATTTCAACAGCTGTTGCCGTATCTGTGATGGTTATCTTGTTTACCTGGTATATACCAGTATTGGTAAATTCTACTTTTGGTTTGTCTATCGTTTGCGCTGCTGTGGTAAACATCAGAAAGACTAGTAGGAGAGTGCTAAAATATTTCATGAGCTTTAATTTATTTAAAATAAATATATTAAAAGTTAGCATGAATTCCTAGACAAGATGCACAGTAAATTACTGTCAACTAAATGTTTAATCTCTACCTGCTGATCTCTCTCAGCCTGTAGCTGGTGCTGCGCCCGCCGCTATTCTCTTGTTCAAGGATACCTTTTTTTACCAGATCCTGTATGTCCCTTATTGCAGTATCTGTAAGGTTTTGTTCATTGTTGCCCATTTAGACACATTCAATTTTCCGAAAAAGTTATCAAGCAAAACATGCAGCATTTTTTGCTGACGAAGATTGAATTCTTGTCCGTTGTTGTTTTTCCAGAACCTTGCACGCGCCAGAATCATGGATATAGTTTGTTCAGTTTGTTCCAGCGAATGGTTTAGACATCCAAGGAACCATTCTAGCCAAGGTGTGATATCTACGCGGTGGGTGGACTCGTAGATTATGCGGCAAATAGTTATGCTTATTCGCCGCATTTTTGCGGCGAGTACCATCCTAAGTTTCCTGGCACATGTGCAACTGGTTTTCCTTTCATATTCTCAGTAACCAAGTAAGAGAGAAATTTCGAGAATGTGCTAATGTCTCCTGTGACGTTTTCAATTTCCAGTGACTTCATATACTCATCTCTTTTTCCAACTTGTATGACTGTCCATGGGTAACCGCCTGACGTGTTGAGCTCAGTGCCACTGTAAATCTGGGGAACTTTGAAGCTATATTTTCTAAACATAGATTACGTTATCACTCGTTTCTTAATAAAAACTGCTGGATTTCCTTTATAGATAGAATATGCTTCGAGCTTTTTATTTGCCACTGAGCCGACACATAGTACGGAATGAGATCTGGCTACAACTCCTGGACAAACTGTACTATTGGCAGAAATCCAAGCGCCGTCTTCGATGACTATTGGATCGGTCATTAAATTGAAATGTTGATGCTTATAGTTATGATTACCAGTCAGAAGCGTTGCCCCCTGTGAAATACATACATGAGCACCTATTGTTACTTGATCCAGATTTTCTATAATGCAACTACCTAACCAGGAATGATCTCCCACAATAAGCTTCCATGGATACTTAATTTGTATGTGTGGCTTTATTCTCACATCTCGGCCAATAGTTGATCCAAATAGTCGTAGGAACCATACTAAAACATTGCTAAAGGGGACTATTCCTGATTTGAAAATAATAAGGTTAGTGATATACCAAGACATCATTTTTAAATGAGAAGCTCCAGGATTGAAGTTTTCAGTATTAAAATTCTTAGTCAGGTTCGTTGTAGATAAATTACTCATCATGTTTAATATGTTTTAGATATAAATATGAACACCCAATAATAGTCAGGTAAGTAGCGATATTGAAAATCTCGTGATGATCCAATTTAAAGATGTTAAAGTTGGGCTTATAGTATAAAGCTATTAAGACGAGTCTAAAGACGTTTAGAAGAAAGATTAAGATTATTCCCAATGCGAGAAAAAGATACCTGCTAGGGAATGGTTTAGGGATAGATATAGCAAAAGCACTAAAGCAACTCATCAAACCGTAACCTAAGCAAGAATATACAAGTTTAAAGCCAGCATGATTTAATACTCCCAATCCAAAGGGTGAGGTAATTACCTCAAATCCCAAGAGTCGCAGTATGAATGTAACCCCTGATATATAAGTATTCCTAAGAAACTGAATGTAGTTGAGGTGAGTTTCAACAAAGGGTATATAAAACCCTCCAGGACTTGAAATAGCTATGAATCCTATATTAATGCTGTAGAAAACTAGAAATAGGTAGATGAACTTTATGAAAAATGTATAAATTTCTTTTTTACGTTGAAATGGAATGACCACAAAATTTTCTTGAAGTCGTTCTTCAATCTTTAAATCTACAATTAAGCGAAACCAGAAAGCATGTAGAAAATGAAATATGATTCCCTTCTTCCCATCGAGAATTCCCCTCTGAATTATTAATCGGTAAAATAAATATAAAGTGGGTCGAATAAACCTTGGGAGTTTATCCCAAACCTGTTTTTTCCATATTTTACGTTGATTGGGGTCGCCAAAAAGTGCCTGATAATTAGTTGTATGAGTTGTAATTAATCTTTTCATAACATCCTTTTCAGCAATTAAATCGCTGTAGATGTTGTGTTTGTTAATCCAGAAACCGATACTGTTTTCTTTCAAGTTTTCTTCAATAATATATCCATCATTCCAAATGATAGTCTTTCCAATTACTTGAAATCTATGATCCATGTTTTCTGAAAGGTCAGAATATCCAAGATTGGTTTTAAACATTTTTAACAAATACATAGGATAATAGCCTCCGTATTCTATCCATTGATTTTGAAAATAGTATTTCCTATTAAAATAGATTCCATCTATATTGCTATAGTCTGCTGGTGTAAATCGTTGGAGGAGCTCATACAATTCAGGACTAACCGTTTGATCAGCATCTAGACCAATTGTCCAAGGTGTGTTGATATTAAAATTTCGTAGTGCATAATCCCATTGCTGCGGATGATTAATGAACTTATTACTCTGTACTTCAATTTTCCTTGAATTACAAATCTCTAGTGTTTTATCTGTACTGCCCGAATCTAATATATATGTTGGAGCCTCTAATCCAGATATTGAATCCAATAGTCTGTCGAGATTTAGTTCCTCGTTGAATGTTAGAATAATGAACGAAAATTTAGTATTCATAATTCAAATACATGGCTAAGTAGCGTGCACTTATGGATTCTTGATTGAAATGTTGTTTAATAATTGTAGGTGCAATTTTACGTATCAAGGATCGCTGTTTTACATCCAGGAAAGCATTTTCAAGTAAACATGTTATTGCTAGCACATCATTTTTTGAAACCCATCCAAGACCAAATTCAGTTACAAAGTCAGCCAAACCTACGCTATCTGATAATGCTACAGGTAAACCTGATGATAAACTTTCAATCACTACGTTTGCGAAGTTTTCATTGTAAGAAAATAACACTAGTAGGTCATGATCGATTAAGACTTTAACTTTGTCTTTAGCATCTACGAATCCTATCCAATTAACTTTTTCTTGTAGTTTGAGCCTGGTTACTTCTGATTTCAGATATTGAATATATTTGTGATTCCCCGAGCCAGCGATAGTAAGATGCCATGAAAATTTCAACTTAGCTAAAGCAAGAAGAAGTGTTTCAATACCTTTCTTTTCTTCTATTCTTGAAAGAAAGAGTAGCTTAAAATCACATGGTATTTCCTTTTTAAAAATTCGCTTCGAATTAGTTAGAAAGGTATTGTCTGCTATGTTTGGTATGACGACGATTCTCTTATGACCGATAAAATCCAATACGTCTTGCTTTTCTTTTTCGGACGTTACGTGTATTAGACATTGATTTAATATCCATTTGCCAAAGAGTCCGTGGAACACTTTCTTAAGCAGCATTTGTCTGTTAGTTAGAGAATATCTAGTAAGCATACCTCTTGGTGAAAGGACAATTTTGTTCCGCCGTATGATGCCTACTAAAGTTGATAAAATTGCAGTAGCATTCCACCAGGAATGAACATGGAAAATATCTCGTGCACTGGTCTTAAGAAAGAGCGCCTTCAATAGACTTATTGATAAATGCAACTGTCCCTTCCATAACCTCTTAAAATAAATTACACCTACATCTTCTACTTGAGTTATACTTTCGTCTGTAGCAAAGTCTTCTTCTCCATTTGCTGTTGTCGTATAAACTATTACGTTTACTTTAAGCTTAACCAATCCTTCACAAAGTAGCGCCACAGATACTGTCGGTCCACCATAGATGTATGCAGGCTTATATGCAGGAGTAATTTGTATTACTCTCATTTCAAGTGCTTGTTAGAGAATAAAGAAAGGCCATTCATCACTGCGTAAATACTATACATTAATAGTAGTCCGCAAATGATGTTATTCACCAGGAATTCTAAAGTATTACCTCTCCAAAGTTGTTGAAATAAGCTGTTAAATATTACAATACCTCCAAGTTCATAGCCTCCAAAAAGCCTTTCAGCTGTATTAAAAATCATTTGAGTCACCATCCCATAGCTTAGCATAACCAAAACAACACCCATAGCACCGGCAATCAAGTAACCATCGACAACCGGCCTCGTCTTTGCTGAAACATTCGAAGAGGTTTTTGCCACACCAGCATCATACACCCGTTGCATGGCTACGTGCTCAGTAATGGGCTTTTCTTCCCAAAGAAATCTGGGGACTAGAGAGATGACAACATTGTTTATGATTTCAGTTCCGATATAATCCTGATGATCTGGTGTGTGTTTGACGTATTTAACAAACATCCCGATCTCACTGAATCTATTAGTTAAAAACTTCCAGTTTGTTTCCAAAATCATCTGATCATTTTCTTCATTGAAGAAAGTTTGATACGCTTGGTCCCTTGCTGAAGAAGTTGAATTTCCATTTTGCCAAGATTTTTCTCGCATTATGGTGGTATAGGTAGGTAAGATATACAATGCTAAAAGCAGCACTGCTGTTCCTAATGTGAGAACAAAAGTTTTAAAAAAATGAAAGCTTACAAAAATTAAGGTTAGTATTTGAACGATTATTCCTTCTTTAAAACCAGTTAAGGTTGACTCAATGAAATGTATGCTGAACATTGCAAAACCTATTAATGCATAGCTGATATTCTTTGCTGCAATTCCTTTCACCAATAGGTAGACGGCAGTTGTAATTGACAGCAAGTGTAAAGGAAATTTAAATTGAATAAATGAAGGTAAGTAATCCAGGGCTTTTGCACTCATAAAGCTAAGCGCACAAATGCCAAGAATTAATCTTAGACTCGGTTGATAGGCGACATTAAATTCAGAGTTTTCAGTTTTGGTTATTAAAACTATTCCAGCAACCAATGAAGAATGTGCAAGTAGTGAAAGCTGTTGACACTGACTTATAAACATTGCTTCCTCCTCGACGTTTTCTATAAAATAGAAAATTGATGTGCAACACATGAAACCTGCAAAGATTAGCTGAACTAAAATGATTGGCTTCATTACCTCCACATTTCCATGACCATGTGATTTAAATGGTGCCAGGGATGAAAGGATCGTGACGTAAAATATATGAAAAGACCCGAGCCAAGCGATAAAAAATGATACAATAGGGTCTAGGCTAAATATTTTAGCTAGTACCCAAGGCATATAAACAACGAGGATAAGTTTTGCTTTATCACTCATATCATCAAGCCTTTACATAACCTAATTTCTTTATTGCAAATTGCTCTTAAATGTTCCCTTTCATGGCTTACTAGAATGATAGTTTTACCAAACTCACTACTTAGGTCGTTTAACTTTGTGATGCATTTTTCTTTGAATTTTTGGTCTCCAACAGCCAATACTTCATCCATTATTATCGTTTCTGATTGAAGATGTGCTGCGGTAGCAAAGGCAAGACGCATGTACATGCCCGATGAGTATAACTTTACAGGATTGTTAATTTGGTTTATGATTTGAGCGAAGTCGACTATTTCATCGACCTTAAGTTTAATATCTCGCTTACTCATACCCAACATCGCCCCATTAAGATAAATGTTTTCAATGCCGCTTAATTCGGGATGAAAACCCGTTCCAACTTCCAACATGCTCGTAATTCTCCCTTTTCCAATTATAGAACCACTAGTGGGCCTGGTAATTTTACTAAGAATTTTTAGCAGGGTGCTTTTACCAGCGCCATTATCGCCCGTTACAGCTAAGCGATCTCCTTTTCTCAAATCAAAACTGATTTCCTGAAGCGCCCAGAATTCATAGTTACTTTTTTCAATACGTCGTGAGGAAATCCATTTACTTAAGTCTCCACTAATGCTTCCAGAGTTGTACAGGTTGTAGCACTTCGACACGTTCCTTACTTTTAAAATTACTTCAGACATTGTTATATAGAGTCTATAAATGTTTTTTCCATCCGATTGAACGCGATAAAACCTATGCTAAAAAATAGGAATCCACATATCAAACTATAACAAAGAGGTACAATCTCCAAATTTCCCGTGTTAAATAATGCATGCCTAAATGATTCTATTATGGTTGTCATAGGGTTAGCTCTAACTAAGGATACCATATTCTTTGGGGCGGAATTGAGTGGAAAAATCACTGTTGTCGTATACATTGTAAGCTGCAGGCTAAAGACAATGACGAAATTTAAGTCCTTATACTTTATGGTCAGACATGCTATAATTAATCCCAAACCAACTCCCAATAGCGCTATTGTGATTATCAGTAAAGGGATGATTGCGATGCTCGTTAAAATATTTTGGTTATAATGATTACTGTAAAATAGCATAACGAGTAAAAGAAGAAGCATATGGATGACAAGCCGAAAGAACATGGACACAGCTAAACTTATTGGCACTATTATCCTGGGAAAATATACTTTTCCAAAAATATTTGCATTGTCTTTGAAAACGGTAGATGTCCGTATTAAACACTCGGAAAAGTAGTTCCAGCAAATGATTCCACTTAAGTAAAATAATGGCTGGGGCAGCCCATCAGTTGAGATCTTTACTATTCTCCCGAAAACAACCGTAAAAATTAAAGTCGTAATCAATGGGTGAACAATAAGCCAGGCGGGGCCTAATATGGTTTGTTTGTAAGAAGCAATAAGATCCCTGTATACTAATTGTGAAAGGAGATATCTAAACTGAATAAGTTCTCTAAGTCTTAAAGTAAATATGGGTTCTTGAGGTATAATTTTCCATTCTCTTCCTGTCATCTCAGAAGAAGTTTGACTCTGCTTTCGTATCTACCTTGACTATATTGATCAAAACATTTGTTTTTAATATTTCTTCTAGAAAGTATATCACGGCCATTCCGTAGAGATTTTGCAATTTGCTTCACCAAATTTTCGGATGTAATGCGTATTGAAATTCCAAGGCTGCCATTCATTAGCGCTTCCTTGCTACCGTCTTGATCTCCAGAAATTACTTCGCAGCCAAAACTTGCAGCTTCAATGAACACTAATCCAAAACCTTCTTTTGAACTGGGTAAAACGAATAGATCAGCTAACCTATAGTATTTAGCGAGATCAAATTCCGAAACATAGCCTAAGAGAGTTACATGTTTCTTGATATTTAATGATGCAATTAGGGTATTAACTCTGGTTAGTTCCACAGGATCAATGCAACCTATCATGAAGTAGTGCAGAGTTGGAAACTCGAGGATTACTTTAGGCAATGCACGTAGTGTAAGGTCGTATCCTTTATCCCAGTCGTATTTAGACATTCTGCATACGCTGATGATTATTGGTTGAATAGTTGATAATGCATGAAGCTTCAAAAGGTCTTCTGGCTTGTTCAAACTTTCCGAAGCACTGCGAAAAGGATCAAGACAGTTGTTTAAGACTATTATATTTAAGGGTTTGATACAATGCCTTTTTACAAGAATATCTTTAGTATACTCACTTACAGACCAAATAGTAATCGCTATTCTTATAAAATACAGTTTTACGATTTGGATGTTCCTCCATATTTCTGTGCCATGTGTTAGCATGACAATCTTTGCTTTCCTATTAAATAGCTTTATTAAAAAGGCTATAAGAAGTAAATTTATATGACTAATTATTATCGTATTGCAAGATATGCCCTGTTTAATGGAATTAATTAAAAATGATATTCTATTTCCACTATGTCCGTGAAAATTATTACCTTCTATATAGGCGTTATCTGCCAGATCATCATAAAGTGAATGATTTGTAAAGTAAACTGTATCAGACTTTGTACTTATGGAGTTTAATGTAAAGGCCATATTTTTGCATACACTTTGAATACCACCTGTGTTACTAAAGCCATCAAGTGTGAGAAAGAGTATCTTTGAGTTAAGTTTCATTTTTCGTTCGGAATACTATTGACTATCCTTGTAGTAGTGGTTGTGAAAATTATCAGATTTGAAATCATTAAGTATTATCGCGACGCCTGAGAGGCCAAGTTCTTCCTTTAATCGCTGAGGTATTTGTGTATATCCAGGCTTTGAAACACCGCTCCTAAGAATAAAAAGATTTATATCTGCAAGCATCATTACTGGTTTAATGTCTGATACTAATCCGATAGGGGCAGAGTCGATCAATATTATATCATAGAATTCTTTAAGCTCTTGGATAAGAGATTCCATTAGGTGACTTTGAAGTAATTCTGAAGGATTAGGAGGTGTAGGTCCTGCAGTTATTGTATCCAAATTTGTAATTGATGTTTTAGTGCAGATGGACTTTACGTCGGATTGACCACTTAGGTATTTGCTTAAACCATTTAAGTTTGGAAGATCAAAAGCCAAGTGAAGCGTTGACTTCCGCAAATCTGCAGCGATTAAAATTACTTTTTTTTGAATAAGTGTTAAAGTGTAAGCGAGATTGAGAGAAACAAATGATTTTCCTTCTCCAGATACTGCCGAGGTAATGCATATTACTTTGCCCTTCTCGGGAGCTATAAAGTTGAGATTACCTCTAATGAACCTAATTGATTCACTAAAAGTCGACCTGGGAAAATCCTTGATTATAATTTGATTACTTGGAGATTGAGGATGATTATAAGATTTATTAACGACACCCAGAATTGGTATTGAGGTCAGTTCTTCAATATGTTCCTTGGTATAAATGAAAGGGTTATACAAGTGCGCGGCTATTATTATTAATGTTCCAGCTAGAATGCTTAAAAATGTTGCTAAGAGATAACATGGTTGCACAAGAGGCCGCCAGTGTGCCATTGGATAACTTGCTCGGTCTAGTATTGTGGCTATTGGGATAATTGCTGCATTTACGATTTGAGTTTCAAGTTTTTTCTGAGCTAAAAACTCTTGAACTTTCTGATCTAATTCCGACCTGGAAGAAAGGGAATTTGCGGCGGTCTCGATTTGAGGAATTTTTTTTAAAATATCACTTACACTGTCGGCCTGTTTCCTAAGAAAGTTCGAACGTTGCTCGTTAAGACGTTGATGTTCAGAAAGACTTTTTATAATTGAGCCTTTAAGGTCTACGATCTGATTATCTATAAATACAATAGGATCTGAATCTCTCGTATACACATTCAGCTTTTCCCGACGAGTCAAAGTTAGTTGATGGTATTTCTCAACTAGAATTTGTAATTGCCGGTCAGGTAAGCCTTGTAAATTATAAGTAGGAATGTCTTTTAAAGGCTCTTCCAATATTCGGGCAGAAACAAATTCTAATATCTTTAAATTCATATCAACAGCATGTCCCTCTAATTCAAGTTTTTCGAGGACACTCTGGTTGTCGGCTACTAAAGAGTTGACGTTATATAGATTATTTGACTCTTTGAATGATTGAAGAGCTAACGCAGAGGATTTAGCTTTACTTGACATTTGTACGAGCAGTAAGCCTAAAAAGTTTGATGTTTGCACCAAGGCATTTTCCTTTTGTTTAACATCAAATTTTAAATACTGATCAAGTATAGAATTTAAAATGTCGGTGCAAAAGGCAGCATTCGCGCCTAGATATTTTATTTTTAATGTGTTGGTATTTTGAGAGTCATCTATTTTAATTGCTTTTTGTATAATTTCAATTACTTCCTCTGGATTCGTAATTTTAAAGAACACTGGAACACTTGCTTTATTCGAAGCATGGTCATTTATAGCTATTACATTTCCAAAAATTCCAATTGGCTGATTATAATTATATACTTTACAGTAATTGATTTCTTTCGATTGTAGACACAATTGAAATTGTTTATGATTTATTTCACGGTATTCTAATCTATGTTTTACAAGCTTCGAAGTATTTCTCTTCAGGAATGTAATCGTAATTGGCTTTTTGGGATAAATTGATACAGTATGCAAATTTACCTCCTCAAAAAACGTTATCTGATAATCTAGGGCCGCAATTGCAGCATGTAACACGGTTCTTGACAGGATTGTATTTTTCTCTGACTCCACTTTGTTTGTCCTGTCGTATAAATTTCTAACGCTCAATAGTTCACTTATCTCAGACTTTTTATCCTCGTATTTAAGTATTGCGGACGATCTATATTCTTTGGGCGTAATAAGAATGTATAGATAGCATAAAACTAATCCGAAGAGCACTGCGCAAAGTAACCAGTACCACCTGCTTAAAACTACTTTCAAAAGTTTATAATAACTGATTGGAGATGAGCGTAAATTATGGTTCATTCATTTTTTTAATTAAAAGCCGTCTTATTAATTCAAAAGTTTGATTCATCCAAAATAATGCTGCTGCAAACTCAAGTGACTGCTTAAATATTCAAAATTATATTATTAATTAAATTTAGGTTTTATAAAATATTTTTAATACTATTGAAAAGCAAATATATTACTTTATATGATTGTTAGTATCATTACCGTAGTTTTTAATTGTAAAGACTTTATCGGCTTTTGTTTGGACTCGATTTATTCTCAGACCTATCTCAAGATCGAACATATCATTGTAGACGGTGGATCATCTGACGGAACACTGGAAATTCTTCTTGAGCGATCGCTTTCTAATTCAATTATAATTTCAGAAAGCGACAAAGGTTATTATGATGCTTTAAATAAAGGGATAAAAATGTCGAAGGGAACAGTTATTGGTGTTCTAAATTCCGATGACGAGTTTGCTACTAGTTATGTAGTCGAAAATATTGTTCGAACTTTTAGGACTGAACTATGTGCTGCTGTTTATGGAAATATCAATTATGTAAACAGGTTTGCTAAACAGATAGTTCATCGAAAATGGAGAGATAAAAGTTACGATGTGAGGGATTTTCACAGAGGATGGATGCCAGCACATACAAGTTTGTTTCTAAGCCGCGATCTATTCTCCAGTTATGGTTTTTACTCTTTAGCTTTTGGAACTTGTGCAGATTATGAATTAGTAATAAGGTTCTTATATATCAATAATGTAAAGGCAGTTTTTAGAAACGAGCTGTTTATTTCGATGCGAACAGGGGGAATGAGTAATGGTTCATTCACAAAAATCTTCAATGGGTTTAAGCAGGATTATCGAATCTTAAAGTCACACAAATTTCGTCTCTCCTGGGTGGTAGTGGTTCTTAAAAGATTGAGAAAAATAAGGCAATTTGTTGGTATATGATTAAGGTAGTTGTTGCCTTTATACTTAGTTGCGTATTGAGTGCGCTTGTTATTCCATGGATAATTAATTTTTCTGAGAAATATAGGGTCTTTGATACACAAGATATTTATCGTAAAACACATTTGGGGCTCGTTTCCAGATTAGGTGGAATTGCGATTTTTTTTGGATACTTTACAGTTCTTCATCTGTATTCAGATCTTAATAGCTTATCTATCCACGCTATGGCTGCTGCGTCAGCAATAGTCTTTTTCCTTGGTTTAAAAGACGATTTACTCGGAGGTGCATTGCCTCACGAGAAATTTCTAATACAATTATTAGCAGCCATTATTTTTGTCATTTTCAACGGGCAAGGATTTGAACTCGATTTTCTTTCAATCATCATTCCCAACCTAACATTGTTGATAGGTTTTCTTCTGTCCATATGTTTTTTATTATTCGTCATTAATTCATTCAATTTTATCGACGGGATTGATGGCTTAGCCGGTGTTTTAGGAGTTTTTATCAATGTTTTTATAGGAGTCCATTTGTTAAATTGGGGTGATGAGGGATTTGGAATATCGGCATTTATAATCGCAGGCTCAACTACAGGGTTTTTGATTTATAACTTTATACCTGGAAAAGTCTTTATGGGCGATTCAGGAGCAATGCTGATTGGTTTAATTACCGGTGCATTATGCTTACGCTTTTTTAGCATAAGTATTAGTCATGCTGAAGACCAATATTCTTCACCATTATTAATTGTTTTTTCTTTATTGATAGTTCCAACATTTGACGTGTTAAGAATATTTATCATAAGAGCATTACATCGTAAACCAATGCTGACAGGAGATAGAAATCACATACACCATAGGCTTCAGGATGTTGGGCTGAGGAATTTACAAATAGTATTGATTTTAGTTATGTTTACTTTAAGTTCACTTACAATAGCAATTCTCTGGCAGCATAAGGGTTTTCTAAGAATCGGTAGTGTATTATTTTTACTTTGTTTATGTAGTAATTCTATTCTCAGTTACCTTCGGGGTTGTAGAATATCCAGCGACTATAAATTTTCTGACGTTTTATTTATCGACACTTTCAACAGAAGATAGTCTTTGATTTTCGGTACTTTTGGTATCAACAAAACTAGAATATAAAAATAATGAACGTCGCAATTAACGGTTTTGGAAGGATCGGTCGCATCTTCTTGCGCACTGCTCTCGAACAAAACATCAATGTCGTCGCCATAAACGACCTCGGGGATCCCGCAACTCTCGCTCACCTCTTTAAATATGATACCGTTCACCGTGGTTTTAAAGGTACGGTCTCCTCCGCAGATGATTATTTAGCCATTAATGGAAAATGGATCCGCGTTTTTAAACAGTCAAATCCAGCTGCCCTTCCATGGGGACAATTAAATATAGATGTAGTCATCGAAGCCACCGGTAAGTATGTCACCAGATCCGGCGCCGAACTTCACCTTCAGGCTGGTGCCAAACAAGTCATTATATCTGCACCTTCTCCTGATAAGGATGTACCCATCGTGGTGCTTGGTGTCAATGACGAGGAGATCGATTTAAAATCACCTATTCTTTCCAATGCTTCCTGTACCACCAATAATGTCGCGCCAATGGTGAAGATCCTGAACGACAACTGGGGCGTGCTCGAAGGGTATATTACTACGATACATTCGATGACAGGTGATCAGAACCTGCACGATGCCCCACATAAA
>Ga0247806_10001098_pt1 | contig 13803 bp, 15 predicted proteins | sample UWRJL059202B1_FD_179935 | JGI IMG/M metagenome (GOLD analysis project Ga0247806, IMG submission 179935) | Plant litter microbial communities from Arlington Agricultural Research Station in Wisconsin, United States - UWRJ-L059-202B-1 | ecosystem: Environmental > Terrestrial > Plant litter >... | reverse complement strand
TTAAACACATGTTAAAAAATGTTAAAACAAAAATTAGTTCAACTGCTCACTAATTTTACCAAAGCGTCTCTCGCGTTTTTGATAGTCTACAATGGCCTCAAACAAGTCTTCCTGTCTGAAATCAGGCCATAGGGTGTCCGTGAAATATAACTCCGTATAAGCCATTTGCCAAAGTAGGAAATTGCTTATCCGATGCTCTCCACTGGTCCTGATCATGAGCTCCGGATCGGGCATATCGCTGGTAGTCAGCTGTGCTGAAAAATCAGCTTCTTTAATATCACTGATTTCTATTTTTTGATCAACCGCTAACTGGGCAAGTTTTTTGGCTGCTTCCGTAACTTCCCACCTGGCACTATAGCTTAACGCCAATGTTAGGGTGCATCTGGTATTCTGCGCGGTTTTATCCATCGCACTTTTTAAATCGTCGATGCATTTTTGAGGCAGGGAAGAAATATCGCCGATGGCATTTAAACGGATGTTATTTTTGGTTAGTCTGGGTGTTTCCTGGTTAATAGTAGATATAAATATCTCCATTAAGGCATTTACTTCCTCTTTTGGACGGTTCCAGTTTTCGGTGGAGAAAGTATATATCGTTAGGTATTTAATACCGATATCTGCACATCCCTCCACAATATCTTTTACAGACAGTACACCGTTCTCATGACCAAAAACCCTGAACTTTCCTTGATTTTTGGCCCATCGGCCGTTACCATCCATGATTATGGCAATGTGTTCAGGTAAACGCGTAAGGTCAATTTGTTCTTTAAATCCCATCTAACTATATGAAAATGATCCTAAAAAGTAAAACATTTTAGGGACACAAAGGTAAAATTTTCTACGATTAATAACTTATTTATATGCATTTCCATGCTAAAAGGTTAAACAGTCCTTGCATAGAAAAGTGTAAGAGATGCCTACCTGGGAAAACATGTACGTATCTGACCGACGGGAATCACCTCGTTGTGCGCCAAAACTACGATTATCCAGGGCAGGATTAGCCAGGTATTCCCTGACGGTATTGCCATCTGTAATGCGCTTATATACGCCACTTACATCATCTATATAGTCTGTAAACGTAGATCGGTAGCCAATATTGGCTAACAGGCTAAAGTTAGACTTTAATTTGAATTTCACACCGGCACCATAGGGTATGGTAAGAGAATAATTTCTGTAAGGAAAATATTGATCTTCTGTCCGATATAACCGCAAATAACGCACTTCATCATCTAACTTGCGTTTAGGATTGAAGATAAACCCTCCAATTCCGGCATAAACATAGGGCGTAAATCGTTTGCGGCCACCGCCGGCAAAGTACTCCAGAAAATTAAAGTCTACAATGGCAGCGACTTCATGAATTGGAGTATAGAATTTTAAATTACGTTGCTGAAAGTCTGCCAGACTGGATTTCGAATCATCTGCTGCAACACGACCATAAGTATAATGAAGGCCAAGGGACCAATATGGATCAAGGTTAACTTTAACAAACCCGCCCGCAGCCTCCCCGCTTATTTTAAATGGATGATCGGGATTTAAATCGCCCATATAACCCGCGCCTCCAGCTGTTAGACCTATTTCCAGATTTTGTCCTTGCACAGCAGAAAACCCTATAAAGTTCAGTCCCGTAAGCATGAGCAAGAAGAGCAGTCTGTTTGTTAATTTCATATTAATAATTGCGTGTATCAATACCCCAAAGTAATTTATTCCTCAAGGTAGTTAAATAACTTTCCTTATTCAAACGGATTAAATTTATACCAAAGGTTGCTTTTCGCAAGGTAATTTTAACGGTACGGTCTACAGTTTCTGTCCTGGAATCACATGACACCAGAAACTTCGAACTCCTTGCCTCCACCTCAAAAGTTAAGGAAACATTGTCTGGAACAATTAAGGGACGTACATTCAGGTTATGCGGAGCCACGGGTGTGATGACAAAACTTTGAGAACTTGGGAAAATAATAGGTCCACCACAACTTAATGAGTAAGCCGTAGATCCTGTTGGCGTGGCTATAATTAACCCATCGGCCCAATAGGAGTTTATAAACTCATTATCCATGTAGGCATGAATAATCATCATGGCCGAATTGTCACGGCGGTGAATAGTGATGTCGTTTAGTGCGAAGTTCTCATTGTCGAACAAATTGTTCTCTGATTCCAAACTTAGTAAACTCCTTTTGTCGAGGGTAAATTGGTTATTCAAAAGCGCCTGGATGGAGTCTTTAATTTCCTCTTTTTTGACACTTGCTAAGAACCCAAGTCGCCCGAAGTTGATTCCAATAACCGGAATACCTGAATCCCGAACCAGGGCTAGAGTATCCAGTAATGTACCATCGCCACCGAGGCTCAATAAAACGTCCGCCTGGCCAACTAACTCCACATTGTTACTGAAAGTAACACAGTCAGCAGGTAAAGAAACCTTGTCGTTTATAAAGTGATAGTATTTGTCGAAGATGATGGTTTGAACCTTAAAATGTTCTAGTACATTAAAGACTTCCTGAACATAAGGCAAAACGGTGTTGTTAAACTCCCTACCGTAAATTGCAATTTTCATTTATACGTTTAAGTAATTCATAAAAGAATTAAACCTGTCTTCTGTTCCCTGATCTGTTGCTGTACTGTTAAAAACAGCCTTTACCTGATAGTCATAACGTTCAAAAGAGGCTATAATGCCAGATAACTCTGTTTTGTTGATTTTCAGGGTAACTTCCAGTTTTGTAGAATCCGGGAAAGACTGCACATAAGAAGAAAGAATTTGCGCGTTATCTGCTTCCACAATTTGCGCCATATGGGATAGGGAATTATTACGGTTATTTATTTCGAGCACAATGATGCCCCCTGGATCTTTAACTGCAAATAAGTCTGCAGTATAGGCAACCAAACTATGTGTAGATATAATTCCCTGATAATTCTTTTTATAGTCCAATACTGGCACAACAGACAAGCTTAGTTGGTTAAACAAGCGAATCACGTCATACACATGTGAATCAGGATATACGAAGGAGTTGAGAATAGCTAAGGACAAACTACCTAAAAGCTGTTCACCGTCGCGGACTTCAATTAATTCATCTTCGGCAATCAATCCAAGGTATTGCTGATCCTTTAATATAGGCAAATGAGATAGCTTAAAATCAGACATACGCTCCAAGGCCCGCTGCACAGTGTCAGTGGTCCTCAATGGAGGTATCATGTTCGATATTAATGCTGATGCAAACATTATTTCAGTAGAATTCTATTTAAAAATTTATTCAGGTACTCATTAAATATTTCCGGCTGCTCCATCATTGGTGCATGCCCGCACTGATCAACCCAGTTTAATTCTGAATTAGGTAATAACTCATAAAATTCCTCCGCAACATCGGGAGGGGTAACTTTATCTTGTTTTCCCCATATTAGTGATACAGGGATGGTAATTCTGGAAAGATCTTTAGACATATTATGACGGATAGCAGACTTAGCCATGGCTAAGATCCGGATAACCCGACTTCGTTCGTTTACTGTTTTAAAAACCTCATCTACCAGCTCTTTGGTTGCCGTTGCCGGATCATAGAAGGTGTCAGCTGTTTTCTCTTTAATATATTCATAACTTCCACGTTTGGGGAAACTTCCTCCAAATGCATTTTCATATAAACCAGAACTGCCTGTTAACACCAATGCTTTCACACTTTCCTGATGTGTAGTTGTTAATACAAGTCCGATATGACCACCCAGTGAGTTTCCTATTAAAACAACCTGGTTGAGTTTTTTAAACTTTAAAAAACGATGTACATATTTAGCTAAACTCTTTACCCCTAACGTTAATAAAGGTAATTCATATATGGGTAAAATTGGAACGATAACACGATAACGATCTTTAAAATAATCAATAGTTGCTTCCCAATTACTCAATTCACCCATTAAACCATGAAGTAATACCAGTGTTTCACCCTCGCCTGCCTCTATATATTTGTAGCCGTTATCTTCTATTACTTCGTATTTCATTTTGTCTTTTTCGATGTGCTACTAAGTTAGTAGACATAAGTTAATTTAAAGCAGTTTAGCTGCAATTTTTATAAAATAACGGCTAGTTACTTCATCAGCACAATTTATGCCAATTGCGATTTAACAAGCTCAGCTATAAGTTTACCATCAGCTTTACCTGCAAGCTCTTTATTTGCAAGGCCAACTACTTTACCCATATCTTTCATAGAACTGGCACCTGATTCGATAATAATTTTCGATATAATTGCTTCCACTTCGGCTTTCTCTAATTGCTTAGGCAAAAAGTGCGCAATGACTTCGATTTCTTCATCTTCAACCACTGCAAGATCTGCGCGGCCTTGCTGATTATATATATCAGCGGATTCTTTACGTTGTTTGATCAGCTTTTGTAAAATCTTCAATTCTGTATCTTCCGTAATCTCTTCAGCTGAGCCTTTTTCGGTTCTTGCCAACAATAAAGCGGCTTTAATTGCCCTTAAACCTCTTAATTTACTTTGGTTCTTTGCAAGCATCGCTTGCTTAATTTCCTGATCTATAATGTTTGATATCATATTTTATTTTTTATTGGTGATTGTTGCTGTTGCCTGAGCAGTGGGCATAATCACCATATCATTAATATTTACATGTGCTGGCCGACTGACCACAAACCAAATTGCATCCGCTATGTCTTGTGCCATTAAGGGCGTTAGTCCCTGGTAGACTTTTTTCGCGCGATCTTCATCTCCCTTAAAACGCACAATTGAAAATTCTGTTTCCACCATGCCAGGGTTAATTGCGGTGACCTTAATATTATGTGCAAGCAGATCGATACGCATCCCTTTATTTAAGGCGTCAACAGCATGTTTTGTCGCGCAATAAACATTTCCGTTAGGATATACTTCTTTGCCAGCAATGGAACCAATGTTAATAATATGGCCAGTCTGTAAAGGGATCATCCAGTTGGAAACAATTTTGGTCATATATAATAGTCCTTTCACATTGGTATCAATCATGATGTCCCAATCATCCGTGTTGCCCTTATCAATAGGATCAAGACCCTGGCTCAAACCAGCGTTGTTTATCAAAACATCAACTTTCTTCCAATCTGAAGGAATGGCTTCCAGTGCAGCTGTTAACGCCACCTTTTCTCTCACATCAACAACAATTGGCAAAACCTTAATAGTATAGGTATCGGTTAAAGTAGTGGATAATTTTTCCAGACGATCTGAACGTCTGCCAATTAAGATGAGGTGATACCCTTGCTGTGCAAACAGCCTGGCACAGGCTTCACCTATGCCGGAAGTTGCCCCTGTGATTAACGCAATTTTTGAGATCATGTGGTACAAATTATCTCGCAAAACTAAGATTTTTTAACCGCTTACGTTACTGTATATATAAACTAAATGTAACATTACGAAGTAATAACTTATCAATAGGCGTGGAAAAAGCTGTATTTTCCTGTTTTAATACATTACTAAAGGAAGATGCATATTTCAGTTCAGGCGACAGTTTAAAATGTTCAAAGTGAATATCCACCCCAATTCCGGCTTCATAGGAGAAGAAAGCCGTTTTGTTTCTTAACAATTTCTCAAACGCCACCTTATCTGCATCTTCCGCACTACCCGCTGTAGTGAGGTTTATGGAATACTTTGTACCGGCCAGTACATACATAGCAAAGTTCTTCCGGCGATCAGACATTAATTTCAATGCCAAAGGGAGGTCAATTATTGCCGCCCTAACTTTCTTTTCAATTTGATAAGCCGGGGGCACAAAACCACCAGTTTGTTGATAATTGTAAGTTAGCACCCGGTCATTTAATACAAAAGCCGGACTTAGTCTTAGTTCAACCTGTTTGTGAATATTCGTTAAGAAAGCCATGCCTACTCCAAATCCAGGGTTTACTTCGGCATTAATGCCGTTTAAACCTGTTGTTACCTGCCCCTGTTCGTCAGTAAATGGCACTTGCCAATCCGGGCGTTTAAACACTTTGTATTGTGAAGAATGATATTGTAGCGTGTAGGCAAAATGAACGCCCTCACCGGCCTGATCCAAGCCCCAGTTCTGTGCTTTGGCAGCGAATGCAGTAAAAAAGAAGACAGATACAATCAGGAGCAGTTTATTCATTATCCTTGTAGGTTACTTGATACCGGTGTAGATTGAACAGATGCCAAACGTCAGGGATATATGTTTAGTGGTTTTAAACCCAACCTTGTTCATTAAACCTGTAAAAGCAATGCCATCAGGAAAAGCGGCTACAGATTCTGGAAGATAGGTATAAGCCCTGGAATCTTTTGAAAAAAGTTTTCCAAAAACCGGCAAAATATGTTGAAAGTAAAAATTATAGCCCTGTTTAATCGGAAACTTCTGTGGTTTAGAAAACTCCAGAATAACGATTTTGCCTGCAGGTTTTAATACGCGGAACATATCTGACAATCCTTTCTCCAGATTCTCGTAATTACGGACCCCAAAGGCTACGGTTATGGCGTCAAATTGGTTATCACTAAACTGCAATTTCTCCGAATCTCCGATTTTAACCGAAAAAACTCCACCCAGTTTGCGCTCATCAATCTTTTTTTGTGCTACTTTAAGCATGCCTGCGGAAATATCGACGCCTACAATTCTTTTAGGATGCAAGATCTTTATGGCTTCGAAAGCAAAATCACCGGTGCCAGTTGCGACATCGAGTATAGACTGCGGTTTTAAGGACTTAAGCTCCCCTATGGCCTTTTTACGCCATATAATATCAATCCCTAAGGATAAAAAATGGTTTAAGAAATCGTAAGTTTTCGAAATATTATTAAACATATCCGCTACTTGTTCTTTCTTGGTAGCCGATGCCGATTGGTATGGTGTTATTTTTTCATTCATGGTTGTGCAGCAAAGATAAGTATTGTTGAAAACTAATTTTCTACCTTTGCAAAATGATTATAAAATCAGCAACATTTATTTGTAGTAATACAAAGCTTGCCCCTTTACCGGTAGCAAATATGCCGGAGTATGCTTTTATCGGGCGTTCCAACGTCGGAAAGTCTTCATTAATAAACATGTTGGTGAACCAACACGGTTTGGCTAAAACATCTCAAAGACCGGGTAAAACCCAGTTAATCAACCATTTTTTAATTAATGAGAAATGGTATATCGTCGATCTACCAGGATATGGTTATGCAAAAGTTTCTAAAAGTAGCCGTGAAAAGTGGGAGAAATTTATCCGTAACTACATTACTAAAAGAGAAAGTCTTCAATGTGTATTTGTGTTGGTAGATAGTCGCCTGGAACCACAAAAAATCGATCTGGAATTCTGCTGTTGGCTTGGTGAATGCCAGGTACCCTTTGCACTTATCTTTACAAAGGCAGATAAACAATCAGCTGTAAAAACAGATCAAAATGTAGCGATGTTTAAAAAGGAACTGGCAGGCTGGTTTGAAGAAATCCCGCCTTATGTGGTGAGTTCTGCAGAAAAAGGCCAGGGACGCGATGAGGTATTAAAATTTATTGATGACGTCAATAAGGACTTTGTTATGCCTGTTTTGCCACCAAAAGAAAAAGATACCCCTGAGTATTAAGTTACATTCTAGTAAAAATCAATGAAGAAATATTTTTCACTCGTACTCTTTGCACATTCAGTTTTTGCCTTGCCTTTTGCGATGATAGGCTTTTTTCTGGGTGTTAGCACAACCAACGCGCCCTTCAACTGGCTGTTGCTTGTGTTGGTCGTATTGTGTATGGTCTTTGCCCGCAATGCCGCTATGGCTTTTAACCGCTACCTGGATAGAAACATAGATGCTAAAAATCCGCGTACAAGTATGAGGGATATTCCTGCAGGTAAAATTTCTGCATCATCGGCCTTAACTTTTGTGATCATTAATTGCGTTTTATTTGTCGCTACTACTGCATATATCAATAACCTTTGTTTATACCTGTCGCCAATTGCCTTATTCGTTGTGTTATTTTATAGTTATACCAAACGATTCACCGCATTTTGTCACCTGGTATTGGGCATTGGCCTATCCCTTGCTCCTATTGGTGCCTATATCGCTGTTACCGGCGAGTTTGGCATCGTTCCGGTACTTTATTCTTTAGCTGTTTTCTTCTGGTCGAGTGGTTTCGATATCATTTATGCCCTACAAGATGAGGCTTTTGATAAAGAAGAGCAATTACATTCCATCCCGGCAGCTCTTGGCAGAAAAAACGCCTTAAATCTATCGGTTTTCCTACATGTATTATCTGCATTAAGCGTGATTACAACGCTATTTTTTATTCCATTTACCTGGATCTATTACGTTGGCATTGCCTTTTTCTGTGCCATGCTTATTTACCAGCACCTGTTGGTAAAACCTAATGACATCAGTAAGGTGAACAAAGCGTTTCAAACCACCAATGGTTATGCTTCGGTGGTATTTGCAATTTGTTTCTTACTGGACGCTTTATTAAGAACAAAATTTTAAGTCAAAATCATGATCGATTTAACCATCCCTAAAAAGAAACGGAATTACATCCCCCAAGAATTAGAAATCAATTGGGACAATTTAGCCCCAATTTTCGATGAACTGTTGGCCCGTCAGATAGATAATGTAACTGAATTAGAAACCTGGTTAAAGGATAAAAGTGAATTGGAGGCCGCGTTGGAGGAAGACTTTGCCTGGCGATACATTAAAATGACCTGCGATACGGCAAATGAAAAGCTGGTAAAAGACTTTCAATATTTTGCAACAGAAATTGACCCAAAAACAGCACCCATTAGTAACCAATTAAACCAAAAATTGGTGGCCAGTGCTTATATCGAAGAATTAGATCACGATAAATACTTCGTTTTTTTACGTGGCATTAGAAAAGCGCTGGAAATTTATCGCGATGAAAATATTGAATTATTCACTAAACTGCAGGTAACACAACAGCGTTATCAAGCCATAACAGGTGCAATGAGTGTGGTAATTAATGATCAGGAATACACCTTAGAACAAGCGGCTAACTTTTTAAAAGACACCACCCGTTCTGTTCGTCAACAAGCCTGGGAAACCATACAACAGCGTCGCTTGGTTGATAAGGATGACTTAAATATTCTGTTTGATGAGTTAATAGTCACAAGAAATCAAGTGGCACTGAATGCCGGTTTTGAAAACTATCGGGACTACATGTTCCAGGCTATGGGTAGATTTGATTATGCACCCCAGGACTGCTATGAATTTCATGAAGCAATTGAAAAAGAGATTGTACCCATCTTAAAAGAGCAGGCGGATATCCGCGCTGAACTCTTGGGACTGCAAGTGCTTAAACCATGGGATCAGGAAGTGAGTACTAGTGGTAAATCAGCATTAAAACCGTTTAAAGACGGACAAGAGCTAATAGATAAAAGCATTGATTGTTTTAATGCCATAGATCCTAAATTAGGCCAAATGCTAGCGATCATGAAGGAAAACAACCTTTTTGATGTGGAAAGCCGTAAAGGCAAAGCCCCCGGTGGTTACAACTACCCACTGGCAGAATCTGGTGCGCCTTTTATTTTCATGAACTCGGCAAATTCTCTGAGAGATTTAACCACAATGGTACACGAAGGTGGTCATGCTGTGCATACTTTCTTAACCGCGAAATTAGAACTTAATGATTTTAAACACTGTCCGTCAGAAGTAGCTGAGCTCGCATCGATGAGTATGGAGTTGATGTCTATGGATCACTGGCATCTTTATTTTGATAAGGAAGAAGATCTGATACGGGCTAAAAAAGAACAATTATTTGATGTATTGAAAACCTTGCCTTGGGTAGCGGTCATCGACAAATTTCAACATTGGATTTACACTAATATTGGTCATAATGCGGCCGACAGAGAGGAAGCTTTCAAACAAATCTATACTTCATTTGGGGCCGGCTTCTCAGATTGGGAAGGTCATGAAGCGGAATTCGCCAACATCTGGCAAAAACAGCTGCACCTTTTTGAAGTGCCATTTTATTATATAGAATACGGTATTGCGCAGTTAGGCGCCATTGCGATCTGGAAAAACTTTAAAGAAAACCCCGATAAAGCGTTGCAACAATACTTGGATGCCCTTGCATTAGGTTACACCAAGCCGATAAATGAAATTTATGAAACTGCAGGTGTCAAATTTGATTTCAGCGTAGATTACATCAAAGAACTAGCGGCTTTTGTGAAAAACGAATTGGACAAACTCGCCTAGTTTCGCTCCAATTATTTATGTTTGATAAAACTAACCGAAAAAACTAATATATGCTCCAACAGTTATTCCGAAAAAAGTCCATTTCCAAAATACTTGCGGATGCAGAAAAAGGATATGGAGACCACCATCCTTCCTTAAGTAAAACACTTGGCGTTAGAGATCTGACTGCTTTTGGTATCGCCGCCATTATTGGTGCCGGTATTTTTAGCACCATTGGAAAAGCAAGTGCAGATGGCGGTCCGGCAGTGATATTTTTATTCATCTTTACCGCCCTGGCCTGTAGCTTTGCCGCTTTTGCTTACGCAGAATTTGCTTCTATGGTGCCGGTATCCGGTAGTGCTTACACCTATTCCTATGTTGCTTTTGGCGAATTAGTCGCCTGGATTATCGGCTGGTCGCTCATCATGGAATACGCCATCGGAAACATTACGGTAGCCATTTCCTGGTCTGACTACTTTACGGGCCTGCTTTCCTCCATCCGAATCCCCGCTTTAAACATTAACGGTATACATTTGCCTGACTGGATGACCATGGATTACCTGACTGCATTTAATGGTCATAAACATGCTGAAGCATTGGTTAATGCCGGTAAAAGTTTCGCCAACTTAGATGAAGCCACCCGTATCGCAAACAATGCATGGATTACGGCACCAAGGATAGGCAACTTCCATGTCGTAGCAGATCTTCCTGCACTAGGCATCATCATTTTCATTACGTGGTTAGTATACCGCGGCATGAAAGAATCAAGAAACGCCAGTAACGCCATGGTTATTGTTAAACTAGCCGTAATTTTACTAGTGTTATCCGTTGGTATCTTCTATGTAGATACGGAAAACTGGAATCCATTTGCCCCAAATGGCATAAGTGGGGTGCTTAAAGGCGTGTCGGCAGTATTCTTTGCCTATATCGGTTTCGATGCCATCTCTACAACGGCCGAGGAGTGTAAAAATCCGCAGCGTGATCTACCAAGGGCCATGATGTGGGCCATTATTATTTGTACAACCTTGTACGTGGCCATAGCATTGGTCTTAACGGGAATGGTTAATTACACATTATTAGCCGTAGGTGATCCCCTGGCGTTTGTTTTCGACCAGGTAAACCTCAAGATGATGAGCGGAATCATTGCCGTCAGTGCGGTGTTTGCCATGGCAAGCGTACTCTTGGTATTTCAAATGGGGCAACCGAGGATTTGGATGAGCATGAGCCGCGATGGCCTATTACCTAAATCCTTTTCCAAGATTCACCCGAAATACAAAACACCATCTTTTGCTACCATCGTGGTGGGTTTCGTCGTTGCGGTACCTTCGTTGTTTATGAACCTGACTATCGTTACGGACCTTTGTTCCATAGGCACCTTATTTGCTTTTGTACTGGTTTGTACCGGCGTTTTAGTATTGCAAAACAGACCAGATATACAGCGTGGAAAATTCAAAATACCTTATGCAAACTCCAAATACATAATTCCTGTTTTATTTGCGGCCTTATTAGTTTTAGCCTTTACCAAATACAAAACCGAGAGTACAAATTTTGTATTTAACACCACCAAAACATACGACCCGGTTAGTTTTTTAACCTCTCTGAACGATACGGAACTTAAAGCGGTCCAAGATCAAATCGTGACTGCCCAGCAACAGGCAAACCTCAGTGAGATAAATCCTGATGCGGAAGCATACCTGGATAGCTTAAGCCCTGCAGATTACGAAAACTTTATTGCACAAAGCCCTGTGCATACTGCAAAAAAATACGACAGTGGCTGGAGTTTATTTGCGCATAAGATTCCTATGTGGATTTTCCTGATCTTATGTGTGGTGATTGGCTATTATTGTGTGGTAAAAAACCTGAGTTTAATTCCAGTTTTAGGTTTACTCAGCTGTTTATACATGATGTGTGAACTAGGAATTTCTAACTGGGTAGGATTTGGCATCTGGCTTTTAATCGGCTTAGTCGTGTATTTCCTATACGGTTATAAACATAGTAAGCTAAATGCCCTGGTTTCCGTACCTGGATCTTAAAAAAGAAATCGTCTCCTTCATTACCTCCATGAGTTTATTTTCATGGAGGTCACTTAACTTTTTGATATAAATACAAGCTTTACCCATCTTATATTGACCAAGCCCATCTAACAGGTGTTTGTGCTCTTCCAGCCCTGTAAAGATGTATAGCGAGATTGCCGCTTTGCGGGGCGAAAACCCAATCAATGGGGCCTCACCACCATGGCCACTTTCGTACTTATAGTGGTAACTTCCAAAACCAACTATACTGGGTCCCCACATTTTCGGCTGTTGCGCCGTCAATGCCATCATCATCTCTATGATATGATAACTGTCTAAACGCTGCTGCTCATTTGGTACCGCATCAATAAATTCGGTTACCGACTGTGTAGTTATCATCGTTTTGTTCTTTGCCATGGTTAACGTTTTTTAAACATTCTACACTAAATTTAATATATTTTAATTTGATGTAGATAACTAATCCAAAACTTGTTTCTATACGCAGCTGAAGAATAACCATAACACCTCAGACCAATCCCTGAGTGTATTTAAAAGTATGTTTAAAATCAAAACCCCAGAACCGACATAAAATCGACTCCGGGGATTTTGACCAGGTATTTGTGTTTACTATTTAATAAAAGGCTTAACAATCTCTAATACCGCTTCGGCAGTTAAGGGCTCATCGAAAGCTTCTGTAGCAGCATTGACAGAAATATTACCCATCGCTCCCATGAGTTGAGTAATATTCACTCCACCCTGAGTAATATTATCTTCACCTGCAAAACTGCCATTAACAACAGCACCAATTCCAGTGTCATTTGCACCGGTAATCCAGGGCTTGATACCGGCAGCCGCCCCTCCCCTGGCACGTCGCATTTGCCTAAGGTGCGAGGCATGACGTGCTTCTACAGAATGTATATTCAAAGCTGCCGTCAGTACATCTTTATTACCAATTAACCCGCCTGCCTGGCCTTTATAAGCCCTTACACCGGTGTCCTCGAATACTTGTGCTACGGCAAGAAAAGTATCGTAGCTGCTGAATACATTCGCAAATGTACCTCCGGCAGTAAAGTCAAATGTTGGTTTAGGTACGGCGTCTGCCCCTAAAGCAGTCTTAAGAAAGGCAACATGTTGGTTTTCATGGTCACGTATGGTGGTGAGTGCAATTAAACCTGGCCCTGAGGGAATCAAACCTGCAGTAGCCACACCTTTCGTATAAAATTCAGCTTCAAGGTATTCCAATGTAAGTGCGAAATTCAAAATACCTTTTACATCACTAGGTGCGGCTTGCCCATATGCTTTATTAAATAAACTACCCAATGCAAAAGGCATCGCAGCGACACTTACTTTGGTTCCAAAATTCAAAAACTGCTTTAAAGCCGTCCGTCTTGGATTTAACCGATCGTGAATCTCTTGATCCACAGTCTCAATGTTGTCAATAATATTAAATAAGTTCATCTTTTTAGGTTTAGTAGGTTGGTAAATCTCTTACGTCAAGTCTGGTTTTAATATAGGGAGAAGCAATTTTAAGCACTTCAGCAGGACTTCTGGACGTATCGAGCCCAGCTGCACTAACCACGGTATTATCGGCAAAAGAGCCATTGCTTATTAAATCGCGGATCAGTGCTGCGTGCCTCGCTTCAACGGATACAATTTTACCTGCTAAAGCCAGGTAGTTCACATCCTGAATT
>Ga0247806_10001096_pt1 | contig 13815 bp, 10 predicted proteins | sample UWRJL059202B1_FD_179935 | JGI IMG/M metagenome (GOLD analysis project Ga0247806, IMG submission 179935) | Plant litter microbial communities from Arlington Agricultural Research Station in Wisconsin, United States - UWRJ-L059-202B-1 | ecosystem: Environmental > Terrestrial > Plant litter >... | reverse complement strand
CCTGCTGCCTTTGTCCTTTGGAAGTGATGATTTGAAATAAAAATGTTCTTCCGTTTCGTGAGGCACGAACCGGGGCGACGGAAACGAGTTGCGGTTAATATTTTTCCGTTTCGTGGGGACACGAACCGGGGCGTCGAAAACCAGGCGGCGGCGAAATCTTTGCGCCCTTGCCCCTTTGCGACTTTGCGAGAAAAAATCGTGTATCTAAACTGATCGCCTTCCCGGTAAAAAAGCCGTTGGTCGAAGACCAGGCGGCGGCTATGAATCAAAAAAGTTGCTGCACCCCGTTACCAAATTTATTCTCATGCTCCAGCAGCCACTGTTTTCTCCACAGGTCGCCACCATAACCCACCAGCGAACCATTGCTCCCGATCACGCGGTGGCAGGGTACCACGATGGAAATGGGATTGCTGCCATTGGCCGTTCCTACAGCGCGGATGGCTTTTACATTGCCGATGCGTTTGCTCAGCGTTAAATAGCTGATCGTTTGACCGTAGGGGATATCAAGCAAGGCCGTCCACACGCTTTCCTGGAAACCGGTGCCCTTGCAGGCAAGCGGGAGATCGAATACCGTCAGGTTCCCTTCGAAATAAGCGTTTAACTGCTCCACACATTTTTTTAATGCAGGCGATACCGGCGCATCAAATGCAATAGACGCTTCTTCTATTTTTTTCCCTTTGTAAGAATTGATGAAATATACACCGGTAACAACGGTTTCGGTTCCCGTTATCTCGAGAACACCTATAGGAGATTGATAGTATATTGTTTCCGTATCCATAGCAATACTCAAATTTAAGCTGTTTTCCTTTGTGCATTGCGGAAAAAATGGGTTCTTTGAGGCTGATTCAGACACCGTGTATGCTTAAGAACGAAACAAAATTTTACGAGAAGGCGATGGCCGCCGTGGCCGATCCTTACCGCCTTTCCATTTTGCACGAAATATCTAAAAAAGGGGCGGTGCGCTGCTGCGATGTAGTTGGTTTAACCGGCCTGTCGCAACCCACCTGTTCCCACCACATCAAGCTCCTCGCCGAAAGCGAACTCATCGAATGCCGCAAGGAAGGCCGCAATAATTTTTTTACGCTCAACAAGGATAATTTTAAAAAACTGGGGCAGTATTTTGAGCAATTCGGAGAATAAATCCAATTACGAGTTATGAATTATGAGCCTTACCCCCCAACCCCTCTCCTGCAGGAGAGGGGAGCTAGCAGCATTTCGTTGAGCTAACCTTGGCTTCTCCAAAGGAGGGAATTAACAAGGTCTTTTTCAACTTATCAGTAAATTCGTGTAATTCGCCTCACTCCATTTGATATATATGGAAGGCATAGAAATAATATTCTGCAATCCGTGTAATCCGCCAAATTCGTGTAATAAAAAAATTACTTTCTCTCCGAAGACCTCCGCCTAAACAACTCCGTTTGTAGTGTCACCGTTTCAAACTCCGTGATGGGCCTTTTGCTTTCAATCAGTTTGATGAGCAGTTCCGTGGCTACCTGTCCCATTTCAAAAGCCGGTTGTTTGATGGCTGTAAGTGGCGGTTCTATTAAATCCACCAGCGCCGAATTGGTGAAGCCCACCAGCGCTACATCGCCCGGAATTTTGATGCCGCTGGCTTTTAAAGAACTTACACAACCCATCGTTATCTTGTCGCCCGCGGAAAAGATCGCATCGGGTTTTTGTTTCATCGACATCAATGCTTTGATCGCGTCTTCCAGTTCATCCACGATCATGCCGCCGTGGTTGCAATATTTAATGTACGGTTCGTGTACCGGGATGTTGTGATCGGCCAGCGCCTGTTTATAGCCTTCCAGTCTTTCCCGCGTAATGGACAAATGTGCCGAGCTGCCGATGTGCGCGATGCGCTTGTAACCCGTGTCGATCAAATGTTTGGTTACATCGTAAGCACCTTTGTAATTATCCACTACTACTTTATACGTGTCGATGGCATCGGTGACGCGGTCGAAGAAAACGATCGGCAATCCTTTATCGTGCAGTTTTTTAAAATGTTCGATGTCGTGCGTTTCGGTAGAAAGGGAAACCAGCAAACCATCCACGGAACGGGATGATAAATGCTCTACGTTCACGATCTCGCGGTCGTAAGATTCATGGCTTTGCGATATCATTACATTATAACCACGGTTGTACGCAATGGATTCAATACCGTTGATCGCCTGGGAAAAAAAGTTGTTGGCGATCTCGCACACGATCACGCCAATAGAGCGGCTTCTTCTTTCCTTTAAACTTAAGGCAATGGGATTGGGCCGGTAATTGTATTTCTCCGCGTATTCGATCACCAGCTTTTTGGTTTCCGGGCTGATCTCGTAACTGCCGCGCAAGGCGCGTGATACGGTAGAAGTAGACAGGCCAAGGGCTTTGGCAATGTCTTTTATGGTGATGGCTTCATACATATTTTATAACACGAATTAAAGCGAAATACACGAATAATGGAAACACGAATTTTTTGGTACGAATTACACGAATTGAGAACATGATATAAGCATCATTTTTCCCTATTTAAAGAAGTTCCCGAAACAAGATCTTTCATGTAATAGGAGGAAATATTAAATCTTATCTATTACCTATTACATTTCCTTCCAGCCTTATTCCCAACCATTTATCTTTTGTTGCAATCGTTACCGGCAACGATTGCGTAAAAAAATCATTCGCCTTACAAAAACTTCTTAAAAAATCTGTGTAGCATTGATACCGGGTTGTTGCTGTTGTATAGTAAAATACGAATAAGTTTTCAGCCCGCGTTACGATTGCCCTAAATACCTGTTTATATTCTTTTAACTATTGCATTAATAAACACTGCTATATGAGTAAATTGCTGCTTTCCCTAACATTTTTCTTTCTTATCCCGCTCAGCATGATCGCCCAGAATAAAACCATCACGGGTAAAGTGGTGGATGAATCGGGCAGCCCGGTTGCCGGCGCAAGCGTTTTGGCACGGGGTTCCAAAAAAGGAGTACAGACCAACAAAGACGGTAACTTCAGCATCACCGTTACCGGCTCGGGCAACACCGAGCTGATCATCTCTTCTGTAGGCTTCGTCACCAAAATGGTAACCGGCAACGGCAACGAACCCTTGTCTGTTCAACTGGTAAAAGAAGTGGTTACCCAGGATGACGTGGTGGTAGTCGGTTATGCCACTACCAAACGAAAAGACCTTACGGGTTCCATTTCCTCCGTATCGGCCAAACAATTAAAAGACATTCCCCTTACTTCGGCTGCCGAAGCCCTGCAGGGTAAACTGGCGGGTGTACAGGTAACAGCCTCCGATGGCGCACCCGGCGCCGATATCGTGATCAGGGTGCGGGGCGGCGGTTCCATCACGCAGGACAATTCGCCCCTGTACATCGTGGATGGGGTGCAGGTTGACAATGCGCTTTCCGTAATTGCGCCGCAGGACATTGCCAGTTATGATGTACTGAAAGATGCCTCCACCACCGCCATTTATGGTGCACGCGGCGCCAACGGTGTGGTGATCATCACTACCAAAAGCGGCCGGTCGGGCCGGACCATTGTTTCTTACAACGGTTCATTCGGCTGGAGAGAATTACCGGAAACACAAAAAGTATTGAACTCCTACGATTTTGTACGCTGGCAATATGAAAGAACAAGGGCCAACAGTACCGACAGCAGCAGCTTTGCCCAAACCTACGGCACTACCTGGGATACCCTTAATAATTATAAGAACGTGCCCGCCATCAACTGGCAGGAAGAAGTTTTCGGGAGAAAAGCTACCTACCGCAATCACAACGTGTCGATGAGCGGCGGTAACCAGGCCACCACTTTCAACCTCAGCCTTTCGGCCAGCAGGGAAGATGGTTTGTTGCTGGAATCCGGCTTCGACAGGAAAATCGCCAACTTCAGGTTCGACCATAAACTCAACGATAAAGCGCGTGTAGGCTTCACCGTTCGTTACCTCGACCAGGCCGTACGCGGTGCCGGTACTACCAACAGCGGTACCAGGACGACCAACCGCCTGCGGCATAGCATACAGTACCGCCCGTTTGAAGTAAAGAATGCGCCGCCGGCCGACCAGTTCGACGAAGCGTATTACCAGGCTTCCAACCAGATACAAAACCCGGTGATCCTTACCATGGCCGAATACAGGCGCCAGGAAACCCGCGCGGTATATTTAACCGGCTACGCGAGTTATAACCTGATGAAGAACCTCGTGTTCCGCACCACCCTGGGCTACGACAATACCGGCATCCGCCAGGAACTGTTCTACAGCAAGATCACGCCCACGGCGCGCAATGCTTCCAGTTTACCCACGGCTTCCATCGGTGAACAAAGGAACCAGACCATCAGCAATTCAAATACCTTACAATACAACGTAAACAACTTTAAGAAGCACCATACTTTTTCTGTATTGATAGGCGAAGAGATCGTGCAACGCGATGCCAAATCCAACTTTACCGAAACACGTTATTTCCCGGCCGATATTTCGCCTAAGAACGCGCTGGCGAACATGGGCCTCGGTGCGGCACCTACGGGCGCTACACAACCAAGGCCTTCTTCAAGCGTTAACCCGCCTTACCGCCTGTTCTCTTTATTCGGCAGGATCAGCTATGCCTACGACGATAAATTTCTCGTAACGCTGAACGACCGTATGGACCGCTCTTCAAAGTTCAAATATGAAAATGGTGCGCTCAACTTCATGTCCGGCTCTGCCGCCTGGAGATTTACCAAACATAAGTTCATGGAAAAACTGGGCTGGCTGAGCGATGGTAAGATCAGGTTTGGTTACGGTGCCGTAGGTAACGACCGGATCGGCGACCTGCTGTACCAGCAACTGTACGGCGTTACCGGTGAGTATGCATTGAACCACAACATCCTTCCCGGTTTTGCACCCGTGGCACTGGCCAACGAAGACCTGGAGTGGGAAAGAAATGTGACCCGCAACCTGGGCCTCGACCTTTCTTTCCTGAGGGGCAGGATCAATTTATCAATAGATGTTTATAAGAACAGCGCTAAAAATTTATTGCTTCAAACACCCATACCGCCAACTTCAGGCTATACTTTTCAAACCAGGAATTTGGGCGCTACTTCCAACAAAGGGATAGAGTTCCAGTTGGGTGCGGAAGTGATCCAGAAGAAGAACTTTACCTGGACCAGCAATTTCAACATGGGCTTCAATAAAAATAAAATAGAGAATCTAGGCGGTCCAACCCAGATCACCAAAAGTGCCGGCTGGCAGGGTACCGATGGCGCCGATGATTACCTGGTGCGTGTAGGCGACCCCGTTGGACAGATGTACGGCTTTGTTACCGATGGCTTTTACCAGATCAATGAATTTGATTACAATGCAACCACCGCCACCTATACCTTGAAAGCAGGTGTGCCTACCAACATTTCTTTATACGGCGCACCGCAACCCGGCCAGATCAAATATAAAGACCTGAACGGCGACGGCGTGATCACCGTAGATGGCGACCGCCAGGTGATCGGTAATGCCAATCCCAAGTTCTCCGGCGGCTGGAACAACCAGTTTGTTTATAAAGGTTTTGACGCCAGCGTTTTCGTGAACTTCGTTTATGGGAACGACATTTACAATGCGAACAAGATCGAGTGGACCGATGGCGCTTTCACCAACCTGAATATGCTCAACATCATGAAAGACAGGTTTACCTACATCAACGACCAGGGCGTAAGGGTAACGGATCCAACGCAACTCGCCGCCCTGAACGCCAATGCAAAGATCTGGACGCCGATCCGCACACAACGCTACTACGCTCACTCCTGGGCGATAGAAGATGGCTCGTATTTAAGGATCAACAACCTTACCGTGGGTTATACCATTCCAAAAAATATTGTGACAAGGGCGAAGATCAGCAGCTTCCGGGTATATGCTACGGTGAACAACCTGGCAACCCTCACCAGCTACAGCGGCTACGATCCTGATGTCACCACGCGTCGTTCGGATCCATTGACACCCGGTGTTGATTTTGCCGGCTATCCAAGGGCAAGAACATGGGTATTTGGTGTAAACGTTACTTTCTAATTAATAAAACGATTCTGATATGAAAAATAAATTCATCAACCCATTTGTAAAGATCGCCGCTTTCAGTTTTTTGATCGCCGGCCTTACAGGTGGTTGTAAAAAATTCATCGAAGTAGAACCCGTATCGCAGTTCAGCATACCGCAGGTTTTCTCCGATGTGACCAATGCCACTACCGCCGTGATCGGTGTGTACGATGAGCTGATGGGCGATAACAACTATGGCATCCGCATCAACCTTTATTACCCGTACGACAGCGACGAAATGATCGTGACCGGTGGTATCGATGGCGGTCGCCGCGACATAGGCCGTTACCGTTTGCAATTGTCAAACGGTGAACTCACCAACCCGTTCAATGCCCTGTACCGCGGTATCGAAAAAGCGAATCTCTGCATCGAACAGATCCCGCTGATGCCGCAATACACAACCGGTACGGCTGCCGAGCAGAAAGAATTAAAACGTTTACACGGCGAAGTACTTACCATCAGGGCACAGTTGTATTTTGAACTGATCCGCAACTGGGGCGATGTACCCGCACCCATGATACCCGCTTACCGCCAAACGGAATTGTTCATTCCCAGGAGCGACCGCGATTCTACCTACGATAAATTACTTGCCGACCTGTTGAAAGCAGAAGACCTGGTGCCGTGGAGAACAGAAGTGGCCAGGAATGAAAGGGTGACCAAAGGTGCCGTAAAAGCATTGCGCGCCAAGATGGCTATGTTCCGCGGCGGCTATTCATTAAGAGGCCGTAAAGGTGCATTGGGTACCATGGAAAGAAGGGCCGATTACCTTACTTACTATCAAATGGCCAAACAGGAATGTGCCGACCTGATCGCGAACCGCGCGCAGCACACCCTGAACCCGAATTACGAATCGATCTTTAAAACCTATATCGCGCAGGGCACCTACGATCCTTCCTACGAAGTGATCTTTGAAGCCGGTGCCGGTGGCGGCAACAGCAACTCCGACAGCCGCATGGGTCAGTACAGCGGGCCTTCTGTGAACGCCTCTTCCCGTTACGGATCCGGTGGCGGCGGTATTCAATCGTTGCCGAATCTTTTTTATGCTTACGACTCTGCAGATAAACGCCGCGATGTAAGTGTAACCTATTACCAGGTGAATGCCAACAATACCAAACAGCCGCGCCGCCTGGGTGAACTTACCGATGGTAAGTATCGCCGCGATTGGAAAGTGCCCCTTCAACCCGCCGGTTTGAACCTCGGTTTCAACTGGGTATTCATCCGCTTTTCAGATGTGTTGCTGATGTTTGCAGAGGCAGACAACGAGATCAGCGGCGGTCCTACTGCACTGGCAAAACAATATTATGAAGAAGTACGTACCCGCGCTTTTGGCGGCAATGCCAGCCTGATCGGTACCACGCCAACCGACAAAGTTGGTTTCTTCAACGCCATCGTGGACGAACGTTTGCGCGAGTTTGCCGGTGAAGGCGTTCGCAAATTTGACCTCCTGCGCTGGAACCTGCTGGGCACCAAGATCGCAGCGGCAAGGGCAAGGATACAGGCCATCACCACCGCTACCACCAGCTATCCCGATTCCGTTTGGTACAAGCAGGTGGGTGAAGACATACAATTTTATGCAGGTGCCAATACCGCGTTAACGGCCGTGCCTTTTTACAGGCCCACCAACAGGCCCAATCCAACCACGGGCTGGACAGGCATACAATGGAGAAGGCACTTGACTTCCAACAGCGCGATCGATGGGTTGCCGTTGTACAATGGTTTCGCCAGCTTCTTTACACCCGGTAAAAGTGAACTGTTCCCTTTTTCACAGGCTACGCTGGATGCGTACCAGGGCAAACTGGAACAAAATCCTGGTTATTGATAAAGTTTTTTTCATGGACTGAACATGGGGCTGCTGTAAAAGGCAGCCTTGTGTTTAATTAGAAATTAAAAATTGGTAATTAGAAATGTATTGATGTTTTGTTTTAAAAGATGATAGCGATGGTTAAGTATGATTAAATAGGAGGTATTTCTAATTTCTAATCACTAATTTTTAATTAAAAAAGTTTTAGTAAAAAAATATGAAGATATACGTCCCTGTTTTAGCTATTGCCGTTTTGCTCGCCGCTTTTACTTTTCCCGGGAAAAAGAAAATAAAAGTGTACCTCATCGGCGACTCTACCATGTGCCTGTATGAGCCACAACGCGCGCCCGTTACCGGCTGGGGCATGCCGTTCGTCAACTTCTTCGATTCAACGGTTAAGATTGAAAACCGGGCGAGGGGTGGGAGAAGCACGCGCACTTTCATCAGCGAAAACCGCTGGCAGCCCATTGCGGATAGCCTGGAAAAAGGCGATTACGTACTCATGCAGTTTGGTCACAACGATGAAGCAAAAGAAGAAAAATACAAAGACCGTTACACACCGGTGCCGGATTATAAAACGAATTTAACCAGGTTCGTAAATGAAACGCGTGCTAAAAATGCTATCCCCGTGATCATTACACCGGTAACGCGTATGCGCTTTGATAAAAACAACGTGGCGCAGGAAACGCACATCGAATATACGGCTGCCGCTTATGAAGTAGCTGCCGCCTTGCAGGTGCCGCTCATCGACCTGGATAAAAAAAGCCGGGATTTGTTGCAGCAATGGGGACCGGATAAATCAAAAATGTTGTTCATGCAACTGGCGCCGGGCGAAAATCCAATTTACCCCGAAGGCCAGAAAGACAATACGCATTTTAACGAATACGGCGCCCGCATCATGGCACAGATCGTGCTGAAAGAAATACAAAATTTAAAACTGGAACTGGCAGAAAGGATTGTAAAACCACCCGTTAAAAAATAATGAAGTACGGTTTTTTTATATCATTCTTTATTTTTTCAATGCTGGCTGCAAATGGCCAGCCAACAACCTATTCATCTTCGTTTACTGTTGACCAAAACGGCACTGCCGATTTTAAAACGATACAGGCGGCCATCTACGCCGTGCGGGACCTGTCGCAACAAAAAGTTACGATTCATCTTAAAAAAGGATTATACCGCGAAAAGATCGTGATCCCTTCCTGGAAAACCAACATCGTACTTGAAGGGGAGGATGCAGCAAACACCTTGATCACCTGGGATGATTACGCCGGTAAAAAACTGCCGGTACGGGACGAATTTTTAAAAGCAGATTCCATCCGCACCTATACTTCTTACACTTTACTGATCGAAGGGAACGATTGCAGCATCAAAAATTTGACCATCCGCAATACGGCGGGCAGGGTAGGACAGGCCGTGGCATTGCATGTGGAAGGCGACCGTTTTACCGCGATCAATTGCAGGTTACTCGGCAACCAGGATACCTTGTATGCCGCTACCGAAAACAGCCGCCAATACTATAAAGATTGTTACCTCGAAGGCACCACCGATTTTATTTTTGGCGAAGCCATTGTACTGTTCAGCAACTGCAGCATCAAAAGCCTTGGTAATTCTTACATTACAGCGGCTGCCACAAGGCCCGGTCATTTGTTTGGTTTTGTATTCATGGATTGTAAACTCATTGCCGACAGTGCCGCAACAAAAGTTTACCTTGGAAGACCCTGGCGGCCTTACGCCAAAACCGTTTTCATCAGGACGGAAATGGGCGGTCATATTGTAAAACAGGGTTGGGACAACTGGCGGAACCCGGCCAACGAAAGCACGGTTTTATACGCTGAATATAAAAGTTATGGTGCGGGTGCGGAGGGTAGCGGCCGGGTAAAATGGAGCAGGCAATTAAGTAAGAAAGAATTTAAGAAGTACACCGTAAAAAATATTTTCAATGGCTGGCAACCGGGATAAAAATGATAAAGTGCATCGGTATTGTATACTGCTCATGATTATGCTGCTGGCTGGTTTCAACACCCAGGCACAATTAAAGAGAGATACTTCCTTCACGTTGTATGGAACTTACTTGAAGGAAAAGAAGGCGCGTCCTTATATCGAAATTGCCAATCCTGTAATGCCTCCTTCTGTAAAAGTGCAGAAAGATATTGTGTACAGGAAGATTGGGGACCGGCATTTATTGCTGGATGTATTTTATCCTGCCAAAACAAAAAAACGAAAACCCGCAGTACTCATGATCTTCGGCGGCGGCTGGAAGTCGGGCGACAAAACCCAGAACCACGCCATGGCCATCGAACTCGCGAAGCAGGGATATGTGGCGGTCAGCGCGGAATACCGGTTATCGGGCGAAGCCATTTATCCTGCCGCGGTACTCGACCTGAAAGCCGCCACCGCATGGATGCGCAGCCATGCAAAAAAATACGGCATCGACAAAAAAAAGATTGCAGCGCTTGGCTGTTCGGCAGGCGGACAATTAGCAGCGTTATTAGGAACAACAAACAATAAACAACTATACGAAACCAAAGCAAATGAGTATACGCCGGATGCTACGCGTATACAAGCGATCGTGGACATCGATGGTGTATTGGCCTTCAAGCATCCCGAATCATCCGAAGGTGCCGTTGCCGCTTTATGGCTCGGCGGCGATTCCAACCAAAAGCCGGAAGTTTGGAAAGAAGCCTCGGCATTAACGCACGTTGATAAACATACGCCGCCCGCACTCTTCATTAACAGTGCTTACCCGCGCTTTCATGCAGGCAGGAACGACATGACCAAAATAATGGACAGCTTCGACATTTATTCCGAAGTACATGAACTGCCCGACACGCCGCACCCGTTCTGGTTTTTTCATCCCTGGTTCAATACTGTTATGGAATACACGGTTGGATTTTTAAACAAAGTCTTTAATTATAAGTATGACTAAAACGATCGGCATTTTTATTTTATTGATTTGCTCCCTGTTTGCCGCGGCGCAATCATCAAAGATCGTGGTGGCTAAAGATGGTTCCGGCAATTATGCAACGGTGCAGTCGGCCATAAACGCTGTACCGGTAAACAATACAAAGCCCGTAAATATCTTCATCAAAAAAGGCATTTACAAAGAAGTGATCACGATAGAAGCAGGGAAAAATTTCATCACCATCACCGGAGAAGACAAAGAAAATACAATCCTTACCTACGATAACCATTCTGGTACGGTCACGCCCCAGGGTGATACGCTCAACACCCGCAACTGCGCTTCTTTCTTTTTATACGCAAATGATTTTCATGCGGAGCACATCAGCTTCGAAAACAATGCAGGCTTCAACGCCGGACAGGCCGTAGCCATGCGCATTGAAGGAACCCGTGCTTCTTTTAAAGACTGTAAATTCCTTGGTTTCCAGGATGTACTTTTTTTAAGTGGCAATGCGGTTCAGCATTACTTCGAGCATTGTTACATCGAAGGCACCACCGATTTTATTTTCGGTGCCGCTACGGCATTATTCAGCAAATGCCATATTCACAGTAAAAAGAACAGCCATGTCACGGCTGCTTCCACCACCGCAAATGTTCCCTATGGCTTTGTATTTTTGGATTGTAAATTAACAGCCGATGCGGGGGTTGACAAGGTATCCCTCGGTCGCCCGTGGCGACCCGCTTCCAGCGTTACTTACATCAATTGCTGGCTCGACAAACACATCATTCCCGAAGGATGGAACAACTGGAAAAACCCGGCGAATGAAGCAACGGTCCGTTACGCAGAGTATAACAGTTCCGGTCCCGGTGCCAATGCCGCCGCAAGGGCAACATGGAGCAGGCAATTATCGGCGGAAGAAGCGAAGCGTTATACTTTAAAGAATATTTTCGGAGATTGGAAAGTAGTTAGGTCTGAACTATGATTTTAAAATGATTGGCATGATGGCTATGATATTAAAACATCCGTGTAATCCGCTTTATCCGTGTAATAAAAACAATTCGTGTAATTCGTTTTCAAAAATCCGTGTAATAAAATGATCAAAACAGCCCTTTGTTCCTTCGGCATGAGTGGGTGGGTTTTTCACGCCCCCTTCATCGATGCACATCCTTCCTTTGAATTGTATGCTGTTACGGAACGCAGCAAAAAAACAGCGGTGGAAAAATACCCCAACATCAAAAGCTATGATTCGGTGAAAGCGATGTTGCAGGATGAAGCCATTGAACTCGTGATCGTGAATACGCCCAACTATACCCATTTCGATTATGCGAAGAAAGCACTACTCGCGGGTAAACACATCGTGGTGGAAAAACCTTTTACCATCAACGTGGCAGAAGCGGGGGAATTGATTGCACTCGGAAAACAACAAAACAAAAAAATAGCGGTGTACCAGAACCGCCGCTGGGACAGTGATTTTAAAACGGTGAAGCAAGTACTTGATGAAAAATTATTGGGTGACATCATAGAAGCGGAATTTCATTTCGACCGCTTCAGCGAAGTCCTCAGCGTAAAGCAACACAAGGAAACACCCGGTCCCGGCGCCGGTAATCTATACGACCTGGGTTCGCATTTGATCGACCAGGCATTACAGTTGTTCGGCATGCCAAACAGTATTTTTGCCGATGCAACGGCCATGCGCCCCATTTCTGCAGTGGATGATTATTTTGAATTGTTGTTGTTCTATCCAAAACACCGCGTACGCCTGCACAGCAGTTACCAGGTAAGGGAAGCCCTGCCTGCGTATAGTATTCATGGATCAAAAGGCAGCTTCATCAAGCCCCGCGGCGACGTACAGGAAGCCGACCTGCAACGCTTCAAACCTTTGACCGATGCAGACTGGGGCGTGGAACCCGCGACTGCACAGGGATTGCTGCACACCGAAAAAGACAGCGCCATCATCAAAGAATTAATCCCTTCACTCAACGGCAACTACCTCGGTTTTTACGAAGGCCTTTCCAATGCCCTGGTGAACGATGGGCCGCTGCCCGTTACCGCCGAAGAAGGCAGGAACGTGATCCGCATCATTGAAGCTGCGTATCAAAGTGTTCAGCAAAAAGCCATCGTCAATATTTAACATGAAGATCATCTGCTCCATATTATTAATGCTTTGCAATTGTATTGCGGCGGCACAATCGAATACCCTTTCAAAAGTTTGGCTAGCCGATAACGGCGATGGTACCTACAAAAATCCTGTGCTGCACGCCGACTATTCCGATCCCGATGCCATCCGCGTGGGTGATGATTATTACATGACGGCTTCGAGTTTTGATGCCGTGCCCGGGCTGCCCATCCTGCATTCGAAAGACCTGGTGAACTGGAGCCTGATCGGTCACGCATTGCCCCGGCAAATTCCGTTGGAGCATTTTTCCAAAACACAACACGGCAACGGGGTATGGGCGCCCGCCATCCGTTACCACAACAATCAATTCTACATTTATTATCCCGACCCGGATTTCGGCATCTACCTCGTTACTGCGAAAAACGCCGCCGGTCCATGGAGCGAACCGGTGATGGTAGAAGCCGGCAAAGGCCTTATCGATCCATGCCCCTTGTGGGACACCAACGGTAACGCTTACCTGGTGCATGCCTATGCCGGGAGCCGCGCAGGCATCAAGTCCATCATCGTTGTTAAACCGATGAATAAAGAAGGAACGAAAACGACCGGTGCCGGAACTCTTGTCTATGATGGACACGAAACTGACGCCACCATCGAAGGGCCGAAACTCTACAAGCGCAACGGCTGGTATTATATTTTCGCACCTGCCGGCGGTGTAGCCACGGGCTGGCAACTCGTGCTGCGGTCAAAAAATATTTATGGCCCTTACGAAAGAAAAGTAGTGATGGACCAGGGTAAAAGTCCCGTCAACGGTCCGCACCAGGGCGCCTGGGTGAATACGCCTTCAGGTGAAGACTGGTTCCTGCATTTCCAGGACAAGGAAGCGTACGGCAGGGTACTGCACCTGCAACCCATGCAATGGAAGAACGACTGGCCGGTGATCGGTACAGACAAGGATGGCGATG
>Ga0247806_10001094_pt1 | contig 13822 bp, 24 predicted proteins | sample UWRJL059202B1_FD_179935 | JGI IMG/M metagenome (GOLD analysis project Ga0247806, IMG submission 179935) | Plant litter microbial communities from Arlington Agricultural Research Station in Wisconsin, United States - UWRJ-L059-202B-1 | ecosystem: Environmental > Terrestrial > Plant litter >... | reverse complement strand
CTGGTGTTAATAGACTGATTAACTATCTTAGTTTTAAGATGGATTGTGCTAGGGAGCAAGAAGAAAATCCTATTAGACTTGATGTAGATTTAATTAACTCTTCTTTAAAAGATTTATATAAACTACAAGAAGAAAAGTTTAAAGCTCTTATAGTAGCAATGCCTGAGAAAATACATTATACTGTAGCTACTAAACCAGACAAATGTTATAAGAAAGATGGTAGTATTAGTGTAGCTGGTGAAAAGTGGTTTAACTTATTATTACAAAATAACCTTCCTATAGCTTATGAAGGAGAGGTTAAATATGAAAGTCATAGAGAGCCTGGAAATCCTAAATCATCTGATCAATTAAAGAAATGGTTATATGATTTAGGGTGGGTTCCTACCACTTTTAATATGGTTAAAGACAAAAAGAAAAAAACTACAAGGCAAGTACCTCAGATATCCAATAAAGATATTGATGGTATATGTAATAGTGTTAAAAAGCTCTTTACTATAGAACCTGCCTTAGAGAATCTAGACAGTCTTACTAAGATAAATCATAGAATAACTGTTTATGAAGGATTTCTTAGAGATAAGGATGAAAATAATCTTATTACAGCTGATATAATGGGTCTTACTAATACTCTTAGATTCCAACATACTAAACTAGTAAATTTACCTGCAGTATCTAAACCTTTTAGTGCTAATATTAGAAGAAGTTTAATTGCAAGTGATGAAAATCATGTATTGATAGGAACTGACATGAGTAGTTTAGAGGACAATACTAAACAACACTATATGTTTCCTCTAGATCCATATTATGTCAATGAGATGAGAAAACCTGGATTTTCTGCTCACTTGGATATTGGAGTTCAAGGTGAAATGATTACTCAAGAAGAATCTGATTTTTATATATGGTTTGATGCAAAGAAAAGTGGAGGTGATTTAGTAGAAGGTATTTATAGAGATAAGGTAGTAAGTAAGTTTAAAGACTTAACTCCTGAAGAACAAGGTAAAGAGTTTAAAAGAATAGGTACTATTAGAAAGGATTCTAAACAAGTCAATTTTAGTGCTGTCTATGGGGTAGGAGCCCCTAAATTATCTTTTACTACTGGATGGACTTTAGTTAAATCAGAGAATCTATTAAATATCTATTGGAAGAGAAATTGGTCTGTTAAAGCAATTGCAGCAAATTGTAGAGTTAAACATGTTAATGGAGAGATGTGGTTATTTAATCCAATGTCTAATTTATATTATTCTTTAAGATATGATAAGGACAGATTTTCTACATTAAATCAATCTTCGGGTAAAGTATATATGCCCCTTAAATTAGAAATAATTTAAGCAAATCCTTTTAATTCGGTGAAACTCCTAATATTAAGTTAAGGACAATACCGAGCCAAGTTTATAAGAAATTATAAAAAGGTGTAACGACTATCCTGAAAAGGAGTACATTCAAGTGAGTGGAAAAAGAGGAAATCTTACCAAGTAAAGTTGGAGATTATGATATAGTCTGAACATTCATAGTAATATGAAGAAATAATTTTTCTTTTTAAGTTAATGGCCTATCTTTGTATTTAAAATACAAATTATGGGTTTAAAGAAAGTATCTATTAAAAAATTTATTGAAATTTCAAAAGAAGTTCATGAAAATAAATATGATTATAGTTTAGTAGAAGATTATAAAACTGTTAAAGATAAAGTAAAAATTATATGTCCTAAGCATGGAGAATTTATACAGGATGTTTATAGTCACAAAAAAGGGTGTGGATGTCCTACTTGTGGTATAGAATATGTTGCTAATCTAAAATATAAATCTTTAGATCATTTTTTAGAAAAAGTAAAACAGATTCATGGGGATTTATATAATTACGATAAAACAGTTATTGTAAATAACTCTACAAAAGTTATAATTACATGTAAAATTCATGGGGATTTTGAACAATCTCCTGATAAACATAAACAAGGAAGAGAGTGCCCTCATTGTTGTTTAGATAGTAAAGGATGGTCAAAAGAAAGTTGGGGAAAATTGAAAAAATATCAAAAACCTCTATTATATATTTTAAAATGTTATAATGAAACAGAAAGTTTTATAAAAATTGGTAAAACTAAGAACTCTGTTAAAAAAAGATATAGTGGTAAAAATTCTATGCCTTATAATTATGAAGTTTTAAAAATTATAACTTTTCCTGACCCTGATTATATATTTGATTTAGAAATTTCTTACAAAAGAAATTTTAAAGATTTTAGATATAAACCTACCATTTATTTTAGAGGAGAAACAGAATGTTTTGATATAACACAATTAGAAAATATTATTTGTGCTAAACTAACGACTTAGCATTAACACAATGGTATATGCCTTTGATAATTATGTTCAACAAATTAGAAATAGAGGTTTAATTGTTAAGGGGCAATGGCATGATGAGGCTTTATTAGATATACTTAAGACAGACCAACAAAGAGTTTGTAATATATTAGATGAGTGTATTAAGGAAGTAAATAATAAACTTAAACTAAATATAGAACTTAGTATATCTAAAGATATTGGTCTGAATTATGGCGACGCACATTAGAAAATAAAAATATGGAAAAAATAAATTTGAGTGAAGAAAAGCTAAATAAGTTAGAATCTCTTCTTATAAAAGAAATTACTAATAAAGATGCAGCAGATTTTATGATAAATTATCCTAGAAAAAATATGCAAAATTGGGACCCTAATATTCGTCCAATTGTATATATAGGAAAAGCTATGCTAAAAGATCTAAAATTCAAATACCTGCATGCAGAACTAGAAGAAATATATAAATAAAATAATATGTTACTAATTAAAACATCAGTAAGAAAAACTAATTCTATACCTGGAGAAGATCAATATGGAATATTCACAAGTGAGTATGTCTCTAAAGGTCAGATTATATGGGATTATCAGAATGTAATTACTGTAAGAGAAGAGACCTTTAGATTTTTACAAGAACATAAACTTGTAGAATATACTGAAAAGTATGGTACAGTGGATGAATTTGGAGTATGGACAGTAGATTCTGATAATACTAAATATATGAATCATGCAGATAAACCTAATGTTTTATTCATAGATAATATAGGTATTGCTCTAAAGGATATTGACCTTAACCAAGAATTATTTTGTGACTACAGAAAAATAACTTCACAAAAACATTTTTTGAAGTTAATGGGTATTTAGTTGTTCCTAATTAATATATTTCGTAAATTTGTAACTCTAAAAAACTATACTAAGATGCTAACTCAAGAAGAAATAAGACAAAAAATACAAAAAGAAGCAACAGAAGCACATTTAAATAATCCTATATTAAGAAGTACAATTGCCTCTAGTGTAGGTAGTGGAAAATCTAAAATTGCAATTGATAGAATCAAACAACTATATAAAGCAAATAGAAAAACTAAAGTATTATTTACTGGTGCCAGAGATGTTTACTTAGTAAATTTTGAACTTGAGTGTAAGAAATTCAAATGCAGTAAAGGGCTTATGAATAACATTACATTTAGTACAGTAGCCAGTCTAAATAAATTGACTGAACAGAGTTATGATATTATTATATATGATGAAGCTCATAAAGATACTAAAAGGTATATAGAATTTGCAACATCACAATTACAAGTTAATCCTAAAGTAGAAATGATGTGTTTAACAGGTACTCCTTTAGATAGTAGAAATACTTATCTATATAATATCTGTCCAATAGTATATAAACATTTAGTAGAAGATTCTGTAAATGTAGGTTTGGTAAATGACTATAGAGTAGTAGTAGTTTATCATGAGTTAGATCAGGAAAAGAATATACATGTAAAGACAAGTAAGTATGATTTTTATACTAGTGAAAAAGCAAGTTATGATAGATTGTATAAAAACTATTTATTCAGGGAATACACAACATCATTTCCTAAGGAATTACAGTTTCTTAAATCCTTTTTAAAAAACTCACCTACTAAACAGACTTTATTATCTGGTTTAGCTAGAATGTATGATGAAATGAATGATGGTAAGATACTAGTATATGCTGGGAGTATAGATCAAGCTACTAAACTAGGGTATCCTATGTTTAATTCTAAAATGAAGAAAGAAGAAAAGATTAAAAACTTCAAAGACTTTGTTAAGGGTAATATAAATGTTTTAGTAGATGTAGCAGGTATTAAAGAGAGTGTGTCTGTCCCAAATCTTAAGACAGGTATTATTTCTCATATAGATTCAAATCCTGGCAACTTTGAACAGCAGCTAGGCAGATTATTAAGATTGGTTCCTAATGAAGAAATAGGTACTATGTATGTGCTAGTAGCTAAAGGAACCATAGAAGAACAGTGGTGTATAAATGCTTTTAGTAAGTTAGATCCTTTAAAGATTATACATATGGAAATATAAGATGGTAATTATAATAATATAAACATTTTATAATGATTGATTTTGAAAAATTTTCAAAACTAGTAGTTAAAACAGAGGAATTAAAAGCAATTAATAAATTGATCCGGTTAGGTTATATTAGTTTAGTAGATCTGACCGGACCTAAAGTTCTTAGCAATATACAGATTACTTTAAATGGTAGTCTGTTTTTGTTAAATCAAAGACAAACAGAAGATTTAAGTTGGGTTACAACAGAGTATAGGAAGAAATTTAAAGATAAGAATTTATCTAAATTTGGAGATAAGAAAGCAACTGAATCTAAGATGCTTGTCTTTATGAATGAACATCAAGCTACGAAAGAAGAAATTCTTCAAGCTACTGATTTATATTTAGAGACAATTACAGATTATAGTAATAATCAAATGTCCAGAGCAGATTATTTCATATCTTTTGACAATGGTAAAAGGGAAGTAATAAGTAAATTAAGTCAATATTTAGAATTGATCAGAGATGGTCAAAAAAGTAATGACTCTGTAAAATGGATATAAAACCTAAATTTATAAGTTTTGAACACTTATTTCCCAGATTATACCAACAAATTCCAGGCCTGATTAAGGGAACTTATTATAGTGTAACAGGAGCAACAGGAACAGGTAAAACCAAATATGCCAAGTTTTTATTTGTAGATCATGCATATAAGTATTGTAAAGAGCAAAGTATACCTTTAAATATATTGTATTTTGCATTAGAAGAAAGTGTAGAGAAATTTTGGGTAACAATGACTTGTGATTTGCTTTATGAAAAGTTTAAAACCACAATTACATATTATCAATATAAAGGCTATCATCCAGGACTTACTCCTGAGATATTAGATCAGATTGAGTCTGTACAAGATACTATAGAGGATATGAAGAAATATATCACTGTTATAGATTATGTGAGTAATCCTACAGGTTGTTATAAGACTGTTAGATCTTTAATGGATAAGCTTGGTACTAAAGAAGATGGAATAGTAGAGGTAGATGAGTTTGGAAATAAATATAACAGCTTTAATTACACTTATAATAACCCAGATACTCATGTGATTGTAATGATAGATCATATTAGTTTAATGAGTCCTGAGAAGAATCAATTTTCTGATTGTTCTACAGTACATGCTGCTATGAGTAAATGGTCTGAATATGTAGTAAGATATATTTGTAAGAAGTACCAGTGTATAGTTTGTAATGTTCATCAACAAGCTATGTCTAGTGATAATACTGACAATCTTAAAAATGATAATTTACAACCTGCCCTTTCTAAATTTGGAGATAATCTTATGATTAGTAGAGATTATATGGTTGTATTTTCTCTATTTAATCCTAGTAGGTATAAAAGCACTAGTAGAGAGTATTCTGGTTATGATATGGTTAAGCTGAAAGATGCATTTAGAGAAGTTAGTGTATTAAAACATAGAGATGGTAAAGATAGTTTTAGTAGTCCTATGTATTTTAATGGTAAAATCAATTATTATAAAGAATTACCTAGGCCTGATGATGCAACTTCTTTACAAAAAGTTTATAATAAAATAGAAAAAGAACATTAGTATGTTAAATAATTTAGAATTAATTAAGCCTTTACTTACTTTTCAATCTGAGGATACCTATTATTTTCTCCAGATTTTACAGCGTAAGAAAGAACATGCTGAATTAGGTAGAAATAGTAATAATGTAAAAAACTATTATATCAAGTCTGTAGAACATCTTGAACATAAGATGTCTGAGATTATTAAGTTGTGTGAAGTATTTAATGCTAGAGCTTATATCAGATTAACTCCTAGAAGTTATAAGAAAACAGCTTTACATCATTTACAGAAAATGGCTGGTATGATAGCCGAAGGTAATTATAAAGATATTTCTAAGTCTTATTTAAGTAGTTCTGGTAGTACTAATGAAGGCACTGATAAAAGATGGATAGTGGATATTGATACTCTAAATGAAGAGTATGACAGAGCTATACAATTAATAATAGCTGAATGTAAGCCAGAAGGAAATAAGATACTAGCAAATCTGCCTTCTAAAAATGGCAATCATATAATTACATCTCCTTTTGATATTCAAACATTTAATCAAAAAGTTAAAGAAAAAGGATTAGAGGTTCCAGAAATTCATAAGGATAACCCAACTAACTTAATAATACCATGAAAACAATCTATAAAACAGATACTAAAGGTAATACTAGATATTTAAAAATCTATACTAATGGGCCACAATTAATACAAGAGTCAGGTCTTTTAGACACTGAGAGTCCTATAGTACATGTTAAAACTTGTAAGCCTAAAAATGTAGGTAAGAAGAATGCTAGTACAGCTGAGGAACAAGCTATTAGTGAAATGACAAGTAAAATTACTGATAAACTAACTCAAGGTTATTGTGAATCATTAGAAGTACTTGAAAGTAGTGAGACTATCTTACCAATGCTTGCTAAAGAGTATCCTAAAGAAAGTCATAAAATAGATTGGAAAAGGGATGATACTTATGGTCAAACTAAATGTGATGGTCAAAGATGTTTAGCTCATATTAAGCCAGGACAGGGCACAGTACTTATCTCTAGAGATGGTAAGGTAATAGCTACTTTGAAACATATAGAAGATGGTCTTAATACTATACAAGAGGATATTATACTGGATGGTGAATTGTATGCTCATGGATATTCATTCAATGAGAATATGAAGATGATCAAAAAGTATAGGCCTGGCTTAACAGAGAAAGTCCTGTTTCATGTATATGATATTATATCTGATGAACCTTACTCAGTGAGGAAAGAAATGATTCTTAAATACCAACATAATCCTATTATAGAGATAGTAGAATCTATTCCACTAAATAGTGAGCAAGATTTATTTAATCTTCAAATTAAGCATCTTGGTGAAGGTTATGAAGGAACTATCTTAAGACATGGTACTGATGGATATAAGAAGAATGGAAGAAGTAGTAGTCTATTGAAATTTAAAGACTTTGATGATATTGCTTTAGTACTATTAGATGTAGTACCTTGTGAACAAAAACCAGAGTGGGGGTGCCCTCAATTTTATTGGAAAGGTGCTAAAAATGATACTCTAGAAGCTGGTACTAAAATGACTCATGAGGAAAGAGTAGATTTATTAACTAATAAACAAAACTATATAGGTAAGAGAGCTGAGCTTAGATATTTTGGAGTATCTGATAAGGGTGTTCCAAGACAGCCTATTTTATATGGTTTTAGAAATGACAAATAGATATTATGAAAAAACAATATGACTTTTATTAGGTACTAAAATCTAATAAAATGAAACCTTATGTATTGAGAAGTATTATTGACTCCAGAACTTATAAGATTATTAATCTGAATAGAAGATATCCAATATATTGGGATGAAGGTATTTATTTAAAGAAAGGACATATTAGTTACAAATATAGATCTTATAAGACCTGGAAGCATAGTAGAAAAATACAATATAAAACTTATGTATATAATAAAAACAAGTGATGGAAAATATGTTTCTGGTAAATACGGAGGATTAACTGAAGACCTTCAAAAAGCTAGAGTATTTAAAAGTAAAGGTGGTGCAACTAATGTAATTAATAATCAATTACCTCCTCTTAGATATGTAGGTTGTGTTGCAGTAGCTGTAGAACTAAGGGAGAAATAATTATGTATTATAATGACCAAGAAATAATTGAAAAACATGAGTATTTAACCGAGGAAAATTATTATGAATCTAAATCTGTAGGTACTAAAGCTAGGAGTCATAAAATTTGTGAATATTGTGGTAAAAATATTAAAAAAGGTACTCCTCATTATGTAGCTATATTCTATCCTGAATATACAGGCTATCCCCTACACTTAGAATGTGAAGATAAATTCTTAAAATCTTTAAATTAAACCTATGAACTATCTATTTTTAGATGATATTAGAATGCCCTCTGAAGTAGGTAATTATATTTATCCAGTAGAACTAAGATCTATGTATAGGTTAAATTCTTGGATTATAGTTAGAAATTACAAACAGTTTGTAGAATATTTAGAAAATAGTCTTTTACCAGATGTAATATCTTTTGATCATGATTTATCAGATTTCTATAATGGTTCACATAAAGAAAAAACAGGTTTAGATTGTGCTAAGTATCTATGTGAGCTTTTAGAGGGAAGGCCTTTACCACATACTTATATCCATAGTATGAATCCTATAGGAGCAGATAATATTAAGAATTATTTAAATAATTATGAAAAATCACGAACTATTTTTTAAGATAAAATCTTTTCTGAAAGCTTATTTTACTAAAGAAAGACATCAAGGAGCCTTTGAGGATAAGGAAGAAACCTTAAATAGGATGATGAAAGAAATTGGTGAAATGAGTGATCAGGAATTTAATGAAGGAATGGAAAAGCTTAAGTCAATATTTAATAAAAGATAAGTAAAGTTATTGTTTAATAAGATAGAAATAATTGTAAGATAGAAATAAGTTTTAAGTTAAATAAAACAAACTTTTTAATTACAACTAAATGGCGATTAATTTAAACCTCCCAGTATCAAGCCAAAAGGCTAAGAGTAAGAATCCTAGAAAACTGTTTATTTTTGCACACACTAAATGTGGTAAGACAAAAACAGCAAGTTTATTGCCTAATAATCTAATTATAGATTTAGAGGATGGATCTGACTTTTGTGATGGGATGTTCTTGAACATTAAACAAATAGCAAAAGAAAACAACATGAGTGTTTTACAGACACTTAAAGAAGTAACAACTCAACTAAAATCTTCTGAACAAAAGTATGATTATCTTACTATAGATACAGCCTCAGCATTGGAGCAATATGCAGAACAATTAGCTGTTATATTATATAAGAAATCTCCTATTGGCAAGAACTATCAAGGAACTAATGTAGTAACAGAGCTTCCTAATGGTGCTGGTTATGGTTGGTTAAGAACAGCCTTTGAAGAGATTTACAATTTATTTGAAGGTATTGCCACTAAAGGTTTAATTATCTTAGGGCATGTTAAGAATTCTTCTATTAATAAGGATGGTAAAGAGCTTCAAGTAAAAGATTTGAATTTAACAGGTAAATTAAAACTTATAGTTTCTGCAGATGTGGATGCTATTGGTATTATGAGTAGAAATCCTAAAAATTCAAATGAAGTAATGATTAGCTTTAAGACAGAAGAATTGGATATTGCAACTGGAGCAAGGCCAGATCATCTTAAACAAACAGAATTTGTATTAAATGAATATAATCCAGAAACTAAAGTCTTTACTCATCACTGGGATAAAATATTTTTACCCGAGGATAGTAAGTAAGGAAGAGTACCATACAATAAAACAAATTTATGCTTTACTTTTATCTGAAGATAAGTCTTGTAGAAATATAGGATTTACTTTGATGGAAGTAAAGTTTCCTTATTGGTATGAATTCAATGAAAGAAATCTTTCATATTATAGAAATACTACAAGTTTTAAAACATATAGGGGCAGAAGATTTAATTCTGTGCGTTATCCTGATTATGGTGTTTTTGTATATTATGAAAGTGATTCTATAAGAAGTGAGAATACATCGGAAATCCTTGAATATATTAATAAAGAAGAAAAATTGATTGTATGGTAAAATTATCACAAATATATGAATTGCTAAATACTCAAGATAAAGCTCTTCATAACATAGCTATAGAATTAGCTAAAAGATTTGATCCTAAGTGGAAGCTTAAAGTAATTTATGGTAAAGGTAGTGGGTATTACTTAGAACCTATTCAGGAGAAAAGTCATGATAATTATATTCTTAATTCAGAGTATGTGAGATACTCTTCAAATCTAAATAGGCATACTTATAAAAATTATGAGGGGGAGTATGTAGTAGTAAAAGAACCCAAAGAAAGACCTAGACCAATATGAATACTTCTAAAGAACAATTATTAAATATCTATGGATTATTAGTTTCCTCTGAAGCTGAATTTAATATAGGTATGGGATTAATAAAAATATATTGTCCAGAATGGCTTGAAATAATGCATTTGAGTATATATAACAATGGAGGGACGTATTTAAATTGTCATGATGCTAGTTATAGATTACATATTAGTCATTTAGGTATAGCTTTTTCAGGTAGTGGTCTTTATAAGAAACTTAATCTAGTCAAAGATAATGAAAGATTTACTAAAGAAGAGTTTCTAAATTTTATGGATAAAGTATATTTAAATGAGACAAGAACAATTACTGGAGAAAATAAATGAGTTATTAAAATCTTGTGATTTTAGTAATGCTTTAATAGCTCAAGAGCTAGTTAGGATTAATTTTCCTGAGTGGTATAAAATATTAAATCTAAGTGGTAATACTGAAAGTTACAGGTATACAGATATAAATAAGTATTTAACACTTATTTCTGAATATGGTACAATATCAATGAAATTATTAAAAGGATTGGATTATTAATAGAACAAAAATAAAAACAAATATAAAATGGAACAGGTTAAAATTCAGAAGAGAGAAATAGTTATAGGCTATTCAGTAGACAAGAAAAGTGTAGCAGAGTTGAGTGACACTTACAAAGTAACACCTAAAGAAATGAAAGATGTTATTAGAGCTTGTGGTTTAAAAGTACGTAAAGTAGAAGAAAAGGTAAATGAGCCTGAACCTACTTATAAGATTAGCTTATTGGATAGTGATGGTAGTGAAATTGCCATTAAAGAAAGTAAGTCAGAAGAGTAATTAATTAAGATATAATTCAGATTGTGGACAAGATTATTAGACTGTTAAGATGGTAAAAAGAAGAAGTGGAAAACCAATTATATAAAAATTAATTTCAAAAATGTTTAATTCATTTAATGTAGATACAGAAAATATTAATAACGGTAAATCTCAACCCTTATATTGTGGACCAATTATGTTCAGACCTATTCTGTTCAATCCCAATAGAGCAGAGTTGAATGAGTTCTTAGGTAGTGATAAAAATCAAACAGAGATTAACTATCACAGTGAAGGTACAGTTCAAGGAAATGTAGTAGATAGTCTTAGAGTAAGTATCTGGGGTTATTATACTAGTCCTGATGGTGTTGAATATAAAGGTTCTTTAGATCCAATTTGGTTGAAAAATGCTGAAATGGTTTCTACTAAAGATCCAGAAAATATTAAATACTGTTATTTGAACCCTTATGGTAGAAATACTTGGGTTAAAGATCCTAAAGAAGCAAATGCTTATTGGTATAATGGTGTTTCTAAGAAAGCAATATGGGGAGAACAACAATTAATGGATTTATTGATAAATCTGTTAGGTATTAATACCTTCTATAATGCTGGTACAGATAATAAAGATTTACCGCCTCATATTACTAATGGTGAAACATTTGTAAAAACTGATAAATTGTTTGCTAAGGATTATAGTGAAATCCAATCTTTGTTTGACAGATTCTCTACTGAGAAAACTGATATTCCTGTAGAAAATCCAAACTATCAAAGAAAATTAACAGTACTTCAAGTAATTAAAACCCGTAATGATACAGGTGCATTACAACAAGGACAATATACTGGTAAATTTGGTAGGGTAAAACAAGCTAAAGGTAAATACAGTATTATTCAATCTGATGTAAATCAAATTATTAAAGCTGTAAATCAGGATATCCAAGCTGGTCAATTTAATCATAGTGGTGTTATTAGTGATAAACTTATTGAGTTTGATGCTACTAAACCAGTAAATACTCAAGTTCCTTCATCTGGTAATGATGTATGGTAAGAGTAATTAGTTAATTAATAAGGAGAGGGTCTTAATTGATTCTCTCCTTTTTATATTTATAATATGACTAAAAAGAAAATAGAAGCATTATTACAGATAACAGGTTTTCCTTATAAGAGTGATATAATTAAGTCTCTTTATAATAATCAGGTTGAGTTTCCTTATCATGGGAGAACTTTTTATTTAAATGGTAATATTAGAAACTTGTTATATGCAGAACTAATGAAGTGGCCTGTATTTAGTACAAAGCCTTATTCCAATTATAGTAAGGTAAATATTCTTCCTCTATATTTTCTTGCCTTACTAAGAAAAAATTATCCAGAAGACCCTCTACTTGATTTAATATTACAGACAAGATGTTGGGAAAATAGAGAAGATTTTCTAGAAATGTTTAAACTATTAAGAGAAAAAATACCAAAGTCATGACTAAAGGAGAACTATTGTATTGTTTAAAAAACAAATATCAGAACAGTGAAATATATAAGAAATTAAGAAATTATTTCTTGCATGACACTAAGAAAGGATTCTTTTATAGAAAATATAGTAAGAAGATTCATAAACCATTTGGTACTGAGTTTAGAGCTGCTATACAAGAGAATATTTTCAACAAGTTAAAAGATTGTTCTAATAATGCAATATTTGATATTGTATTAACTAGTGATCAATTTAGAGCATTTAATGATGAAGTATTTTGGAACATTATGGATCAATTTAAAGCAACATTAACTAATGACGAAAAAAGAGATAATAAATAAGTTAGAAAACTATAATGTAAGTCAATGGAAAAAGATTGGTAGATGTTTATTAGATAGTAACAAACAATTCCCAGAAAATTTTCCTGAAAGCTACACTCCTAGTTATCTATTGTTTAGAGGTAATACGACTATATCAGAATCTTTTTTATTATTTATAGGAAAATCTGAATATGCTTTAAATTATAAAATTAATCGTACTAAACAAATTCATAGAGCTTTTGTAATTATTTTAGCTTATGAATATCCTGAACATACAATAGCTCATTTAATGTTAGAAACTAGGTGTTGGAACAACATAGATTTATTTAGGGCATATTTTAAAGTATTAGTTGAACATATCCCAATAGAATAATTATGACAGAGAAAGATATATTAGAGTATATATCTCAAGAGGAAATAATGACTAGATATTTTGGAGAATGGGAGTTAGGCAGACATTATGTTAATCCTTATAGAAAAGGAGATACAAGTGCTGGTTGCTGGTTTACATATAGAAATCAAGTTTTATATTTTGTAGATTTTGGGAATGAGATTAAGAATATAAACTGTTTTGAAATGTGTAAACTTCATTATAATTGTAATTATTCACAGGCTTTAATTCATATAGATCATGATTTTAAACTTAATTTCAGTATTGAAAACCTGCTATTCTCAGATAAACGAGAATTTAATTTGGACCTTAAAAGTAAAACTTCAGATAACAATCTGGGAAAGATTTTTATAGTAGAAGAAAAGAAGCCAGAGTATGAGTTTATTTATCAAAGTTTTCAACCTTGGGATATTTCCTTTTGGAAAAGATTTAAGTATACTAAAGAGTTAGTTGAATTAATGAAGATAAGGTCTGTAAGTCATTCTTATATAGATGGAAAATTATTTGCTTGTAGTAGTAAGTATAATCCATTGTATACATATAGTGATAGTAGAGGAGAATTTAAACTATACCAGCCCTATGGAAGTAAGTTTAAAAAGT
>Ga0247806_10001093_pt1 | contig 13822 bp, 11 predicted proteins | sample UWRJL059202B1_FD_179935 | JGI IMG/M metagenome (GOLD analysis project Ga0247806, IMG submission 179935) | Plant litter microbial communities from Arlington Agricultural Research Station in Wisconsin, United States - UWRJ-L059-202B-1 | ecosystem: Environmental > Terrestrial > Plant litter >... | reverse complement strand
CGGAACACGCTACCTGGAAAGATACCAGTACTATGAACAAAAATCGCTAAAACCACTTGCTAGTCCACCATTATTCTCCGCAGCCAATGGTGGTGATCAGTTACTGCGGGTTAATTATGACCTGCACGTCGGTTCCATTGGTGGGATCTGGACAAAAATCCTTGCTTTTTTAGTGTGCATCATTTGCACCAGCCTGCCCATTACGGGTTTCATCATCTGGATAAAGAAAAAGAATAAATTTAAGTTTTAATATTTAAAAGCCGATGCTTAATTGGTGGTAAGTACGCTTAAATTCCTGAGTGTGTTATCAGGAGCAGTTTAGAATTAGATTCTAAATATTAACTTGCAGAATATATTTCAAAATGATCGATATCTGTTGTGTAGGACACATTACCGCGGACAAAGTAGTTACCACTAATTCAACCATGTACATGGCTGGTGGTACGGCTTATTATTTTTCTTATCCTTTTAGTAAACTTGACGTAAATTACCTGCTGGTTACTGCCCTGGCACCGGAAGAAATGAGCTATGTAACTGACCTTCGTGACCACGGGATTAAAGTGTTGGTCCAACAGAGTGAACATACGGTAAACTTTGAGAATATCTACAGCGAAAACCAGGATCACCGCACACAGAACGTATTACAACAAGCCGATCCTTTCACTGAAAATTTCCTACTTCCTATACAGGCGAGAATCTTTCACCTTGGTCCACTGTTACCTGGTGATATCTCTGCTGGGCTGATCAAAACGTTATCGGCCAAGGGCAAAATAAGTTTAGATGCTCAGGGCTATCTTCGTGAGGTGATCGACAAAAAGGTATATCCCAGAGATTGGCCCGAAAAAATTGAAGCCCTACAGTATGTTGATATTTTGAAGACAGACGAAGGCGAACTAGCTGCACTAACGGGATGTACAGATGTAAAAACAGGCGCCAGAATGGTGGCCGATTGGGGCGTAAAAGAGGTGATCATCACCAATGGAAGCCACGGTTCCTTGATTTACTTTGAGGATGTTTTTTACACCATACCCGCATTTCCACCTCAGGTAATTGTAGATGCCACGGGCTGCGGCGACACTTACATGGCCGGCTACCTATATCAGCGTAGTAAAGGCGCCGATGTTGAAAAGGCAGGTGTTTTTGCTGCAGGCCTGGCCAGCAAAAAAATGGAAGCTGCAGGGCCCTTTAAAGGAGATCCTTTTTCCATCCATCACTCCGATATATAAGGTTTCAAACACCTATCACATACCAACCCTCCTTCTTGGTCAAAACGCCCGATATCAAACAACCTGTTCGATATCGGGCGTTTTGATTGAACATCACTTTTATATTGAGCTGTTTAACAACACTTTAACCTTGGCATCTGGCTTGTAAAAGCTGATACAAAAACAGAACAATGGATAAGCCAATTGAAGGGGGTGTAATTAACAAACGGAAGACGAAAAATGTCGGGCTGATGATCCTCATCATGGGAATTATTGTGGCTGGTGTTTTTATGCTCCGTGCCTATATCAAACCTTCTTTATCGACGAAAGAATTTACAGTTGCGACTGCTGATACCGGTAATATCGAAAATACCATCAGCGCAAGTGGCGAGGTATTGCCAGAATTCGAAGAGATTTTAACCAGTCCCATTAATGCTGCCATTAGAAACGTTTTAATGGATGCAGGAACAAAGGTGAAAGCAGGACAATCGATCGTTACCCTTGATAAGGCGGCAGCACAAACCGACTTCAACAAACTGGTTTTTCAGATTGAGTCAAAGGAAAATGAGATTAGAAAGCTTAAACTGGACCTGGAAAAAAGTTTCTATGATATCCAGTCTAACAACAACATCAAACAACTGCGAATCAGCAATTTCAAAGATGCCGTAGCCAGTGCACAGCGACTTTATAAAGCAGGTGGTGGCACCAAGGAAGACATTGAGCAGGCACAGCTGAATTTAAAAGTGGCTGAGTTGGAGAAACAGCAGCTGGAGAATGAAATCAGGAACAAACAACAAACCATGAAGATCGAAATCAGAGAAGCTGAAATAGCGCTTTCTATTCAGAAGAATGATCAACAAGCCTACCAGCGGAAAATGGACCTGGCTAATGTAGTGGCTACCCGTGATGGCGTGGTGACCTGGGTAAACAAAAATATTGGCGCCAGCATCCGTGAAGGCGAGTCATTAGCCAGAATTGCCAACTTGAGCAGTTATAAAGTAGCTGGCAGCATTTCGGAGAGCCAGCTTGAACAACTGAGCTATGGCCTGCCCGCCATCATCCGCATCAATGATAGTCTGCTTCGGGGTAAGGTGGCCAACGTGTCACCGGCGGTCAATAACTCGATTGTATCTTTCGATATACAGCTCGACAAGAAGAACAATAAACTGTTTAGGCCTAACATGAAGGTAGACGTTTTTTTGGTGACGGATACCAGAAATGATGTGATCAGGGTGTCTAACGGCCCCGCGTTCAAAGGCGCTAATTCTCAACGAATATTTGTGTTAAAAAACGGCAAAGCAGAACGCCGGGAGGTGAAAACCGGACTGAGTAATTTCGATTTCATCGAGATTGTAAGTGGAATAAGGCCGGGAGAACAGGTGATTACGTCTGACATGAGTAATTACGAACATGCTAAAGAATTAGTGATCAAAAATTAAAAGCGGGAAGATGAAATTGTACCTATTGATCACTGTTTGGAGTTTAATGATGAGCGGGACACCTGCCATCGCACAGGATACCCTGAGGCTTTCGCTAGGGGAAGTGGTGGATTCTGCTAAAGCAAATTCTATTGCCGCTAAACAAGCAATTACCGTCCGGGAAACGAAGTATTGGGAATGGCGCACCTTTAAGTCGAATTATCAGCCGCAGCTGGCTTTAAGTGGTATTTTACCAGGATATACCAAAACCTATGCACAGGTATTGCAACCAAATGGAACCATCCTATTCCAACCGATTCATAATGATAACTCTTCCTTAACCCTCGACTTTACACAAAGTATTGCGGCTACCGGTGGCACAATCTACGGCACCACGGAATTGCAGCGCTTCAGTGATTTTGACCGCGATAACGTATTGTATAATGGAACGCCCTATGGGATTGGTTATACACAGCCCATATTACAATTTAACCGTTTAAAATGGGAAAAGAAGATTGAACCCCTCAAGTTTGACGAGAGTAAACAAGCCTATATTGAATCGCAGGAGCAGATTGCGATCAATGTAACCACTTATTTTTTCGACCTGTTGCTGGCGCAGGTAAACCTGGACATAGCCGAAACAAATTTCAAGAACACGAGTAAAATTTTAGCCATCGCCAATGTGAAGTTTGAGTTAGGGAAAGTCTCCAAAAACGAGATTCTGCAATTGCAGCTGGAGCGGTTAAATGCACAAAAAGCTGCAGGAACGGCTAAACGCGATGTGGAAATTGCCACCTTAAATCTGCGCAGTTATACCGGAATAGAAAGCGAGGAGAAAATCGTGCTGCTTAGGCCAGCGGCGGTCACCCAGTTTGACGTGTCAACCGACCGCGTGCTGGAGCAAGCCATGGAAAACCGTTCTGATGCCATTGCCTTTCTACGGCGTATTGCAGAGGCACAACGTGATGTGGTCAAAGCAAAAGGAGAAAACGGACTGGTGGCTACACTAAACGCCAACCTTGGCTTCTCCAATGCAGGTAATAAGATTATGGATGTATACCGGTCGCCAAAAAGCCAGCAATCCGTACAGGTACAGCTTTCGATCCCTTTGTTAGATTGGGGCCGGTCAAAGTCTCGCACAAAAACGGCCCTGGCCAATGAGCAATTTACCAGGTATGAGGTGGAGCAGGATAAGCAGGTGTTCAAACAACAGATTTTAACCCAGGTGACCTTATTTGACATGATGAAGGAGCAAATGGAGTTGACGACACAGGCGGAAAGCATTGCGTCAGAGAAGTACCAGATTGCCAGTGAGCGCTATGTATTGGGAAATCTGAGCATCACCGATTTGAGTATCGCTTTTCAGGAAAGCGACCGTGCCAAGCGTGACTACATTGCTGCCTTGAGAGATTTTTGGGGCGCCTACTACCAATTGCGCTACCTATCGTTATACGATTTTGAGAAGAACGAAAAAATAACCTATAAATAAATCTTATTTCACTAATTATACATTATGATACGTTTGCAAAACATTGAAAAGGTATATCGGACCGATACTATTGAAACCCTGGCGGTAAATGATATTAGTCTACACGTTCAAAAAGGAGAGTTTCTTTCCATTATGGGCCCTTCAGGCTGCGGCAAGAGCACACTCTTGAATATCATGGGCCTGCTGGATGAACCATCAAAAGGCCGGATTAAAATTGCTGACCAGGACCTAAGCGGTTATTCAGACCAGAAACTGGCCCAGTTCCGCAACCAGAAGCTCGGTTTTATCTTCCAGAGTTATCATTTGGTAAACGACCTGCAGGTGCTAGACAATGTAGAGCTGCCACTGTTGTACAGGAGATCATCAGCTAAGGAACGCCGTCAGTTGGCCACAGAAGCCCTGGAAAAAGTTGGACTGAGTAACCGGTTAAGGCATTTTCCTACACAACTGAGCGGTGGACAGCGGCAACGTGTAGCCATTGCCCGTGCCATTGTTGGCCGTCCGCAGATTATCCTGGCTGATGAGCCGACTGGAAACCTGGATAGTGCCATGGGCAATGAAATTATGGATATTCTTATTCACCTGAATAAAAATGAAGGAACAACCATTGTGATGGTGACACACGATGAGTTTATGGCGAATAAAACCGATCGCCTGGTTCGTTTATTTGATGGTTCTCAAGTACAATAAATTATGTTAATCAATTATTTAAAAATTGCCCTGGTGGTATTAAAAAGAAGGAAATTCTTCACCTTTATCAGCTTATTCGGCATCAGCTTTACGCTCACAATTTTGATGGTAGCGACGTCCTTTGTAGATAAAATGCTAAGTCCTTCTTATCCTGATTTGAAAAGAAACCGCTCTTTGTATATTTCACGTGTGGGCTTGGAAAACACCAAAGAAGGTTGGTATAATGGGAGCTCTGCCTCTTTCCAGTTATTGGATCAATACGTATCCAAGCTGAAAACGCCCGAAAAACTGGGAATATATACCTTCGCCAGTCCATCAAACGCTTATGTGAATGACAAAAAGATTGTTGTTGAATCTAAACATACCAATGCAGCCTACTGGGAAATTGCTGAATACAATTTTATAGAAGGCAAACCTTATACGAAGGCACAAGTAGACCGGGCAGAACGGGTAGCCGTGATTACGGAGTCAACGAAGAAAGACTACTTCGGGGACATGCCCTCGGTTGTAGGCAAGTATATCGAGACGGACAATGTGAGCTATCGGATAATTGGTGTGGTAAAAGATGTACCTAAAACCCTGCGTAATTTCTATGGAGACATCTATCTCCCATATACCGTTTACAAGGGAAATTATAAAGAACCTGGTTTAATGGGGCCATTTGGTGCGGTGCTACTTGCACCCTCTGATGCAGACATGCCTAAAATGAGAGCAGAATACATGCAGATGGTTGCTAAAATACCAATCGGCAATAAGGATTACGATAAGCTATATGTTCCTGCTTACACCCCGCTGGAATCCTTTTCAAGTGGCTTTTTCGGTGATAAGGATAACAATAGTCTTACAAAACTATACGCTATTGTTGGCCTGTTTATTTTCCTTTTTTTGTTGTTGCCAACTATTAATCTGGTGAACATTAACGTGACCAGAATTATGGAGCGATCGTCAGAGATTGGCGTACGAAAAGCGTTCGGTGCCTCTTCAACCACACTGGTTTACCAATTTATTGTAGAGAACATTATTATTACCATTCTTGGGGGCATCATTGGCGCATTGTTATCCTTTACAGCCATCTACTTTTTAAATGCAGCCAACCTGATTCCCTACCTCGACTTAAGTCTTAATTATAGGGTACTTGGTTTCGGCTTGGTAGTTTGTCTGTTTTTCGGTGTGCTCTCGGGAGTTTACCCTGCCTGGCGAATGTCACGGCTAAATGTTGTTAACGCCTTAAAGGCATAGTCATTTACCTTTAAATTTTACATGATGTTTAAGCATATATTTAAATTAACCTGGAATAAAAGGAAACAGAACTTCCTGTTTCTTTCCGAAATACTGGTGTCCTTTATGGTCATTTTCGCGGTAAGTTCGTTGCTTGTATTCTATTATCTTAATTATAAGAAGCCACAGGGCATGGATACCGATAACGTATGGGTTGTCTCTTATGGCGGTGACCTCGGCAAAAAACCGGTGGATTCTGCACAGCTAATCATTGAACAGGTAAGCCGCACATTAAGGGCGTTACCAGAAATCAAAGAACTGAGTTTTACGCATGCCAACTACCCATATTCCGGCAACATGTCTACGACGAGCATGACTCACAACGGGAAGAAAGTTAACCCCGTTAATTTTTTCAACGCGGAAGACACCTATGCAACGGTTACAGGAATGAAGGTACTGGAAGGTCGGTGGTTTAATAAAGAAGACGGCGTGGTAGACAATAAAAACCTGGTGATTAATGCTTCTTTAAAAAAGGCAATGTTTGGAGAGGGACCTGCTGTGGGACAAACGATAGGGGAAGATCCAAAAGACTTATTGAAAGTGATTGGCGTGGTGCAGGATGTGAAGAGCGAGGGCGATTACTGGTCGTCAGGACCAGGGATGTATCGATTGCTTGATACTTCAAACTATAGAGGGGCAGGAATTATTATGCTTAAAGTAAGTCGTGATGCTGATGCCGCGTTTGAAAGCCGTTTAAATAAACTGCTCGGAAGAACTATTGAAAATTCAAACCTGGATATACAGCACATGGATGAGGTGCGCAAAGCTAAGAATCAAGAGGCGCTTATACCGGTGATCATCTGCATGACCATAGCAGGATTTCTAATTGTGAATGTTGCCCTGGGCTTATTTGGTGTACTGTGGTATAACATCAACCAGCGGCGGAGTGAGATAGGCTTGCGCAGGGCTATTGGTGCCAGCGGGTATTCGGTATCCATGCAATTGGTCTATGAATCCTTAATGTTAACCAGCTTATCTGTATTGCTGGGCACCTTTTTCGCGGTACAGTTTCCCTTATTAAATGTATTTAGCGTGCCGGCCAGTGTATACTTGATTGCATTGGTACTATCTATAGTTTTCATCTATATTCTGGTTATCGCTTGTTCGCTGTATCCGGGCAGACAGGCTGCAGCAATCCATCCTGCTATTGCTTTGCATGAAGAATAATTAATATATTAACTTTACATATGATACTGATTGTCGACGACGATATTGCTGTAAGAACTTCTTTATCCATGTTGCTGGAAGGCGAAGGACATCAGGTGATCCTGGCGGTTGATGCTGCAGAAGCTTTGACCCTGGTAAGCACTAAACATCCAGAACTGATCATCATGGACCTTAACTTTTCTAATGACACTTCTGGGAACGAAGGCATGGCGCTGTTGTTAAAAATCAGGGCACTGCATGCGGCTGTTCCTGTAATTCTGATTACGGGTTGGGCAAGTATCGGATTGGCAGTGCAGGGCATGAAACTGGGTGCTAACGATTTTATTAATAAACCCTGGAATAATGAACATGTGCTGCAATCTGTAAAGACTTTACTGAAGCTACAAGAAACTGAATCGAAACCTGCAACGCGCAAACAGCTAGACAAACAATATAACTTCGGGCAAATTATTGCTGAAGATCCAGGCATGCTGCAGCTATTGGAGACCATCGGCAGGGTGGCGGCAACAGACGCCTCCGTGCTTATTTTCGGTGAAAGTGGTACTGGGAAAGAGCTGATTGCCGAAGCGATTCACGAAAACAGCCAGCGGAGAAAGAAACCCTTTGTAAAGGTAAACCTTGGGGGCATCTCCTCTTCGCTTTTCGAGAGTGAAATGTTTGGTCACGTTCGTGGTGCTTTTACAGATGCACGATTTGACCGCACCGGGCGTTTTGAACTGGCCAATAAAGGCACTATTTTTCTAGATGAAATTGGAGAACTGGAAGGTGGAAGTCAGGTGAAGCTGCTCCGCGTGCTACAAGACCGCACTTATGAGGTGCTTGGAAGCAGCAGAACTAAAGTAGTAGATGTACGCGTGATTTGTGCCACTAATAAGGACCTGCAAAGCATGGTAGCTACGGGAACCTTCAGAGAAGATTTGCTTTATCGCATCAATTTAATCAGCATTTACCTGCCACCGTTACGGGAACGTAAAGCAGACATCCCTTTATTGGTTAATTTTTTCGTCAACAATTTTAAAGAAATTTATAACCGGCCGCAACTATCGGTATCATTACCGGCCATAAAATGGCTGCAGCAATTAGAATTGCCCGGCAACATCAGACAATTAAAGAACCTGGTGGAATGTACGATCCTGGTAAGTAAAAATGATATTTTAGGGATTGATGATTTTAAAGTTCAACTTTCGGGTGCACCAATAAAACCAAATGTAAAAATACCCGGCGTAGGCAGCATGACCTTGGAGCAGATGGAAATTGAGATGGTAAAAAAGGCAATGAATTACCACCATAATAAGATTTCTAAAGCCGCGGCATCTTTGGGTATCACCCGCAATGCACTTTATCGCCGTTTGGAGAAATATCAAATCCCATTTAATGAAGCTGAAGACTAAGTACATCCTGTTTATGGTGACGCTTCATGCCATTTGCATCGCGTTGACTTATGTAATTTTTGATAAGCATAAAATTCTGTTTATTGTATCGGAGGTTTTGGTAATCTTTTCTATTATCATTTCCATCAACTTGTATCAGCAATTAATTCAGCCCCTAATTCATTTGAAAGACGGTATTAACGCCATTAAAGACCGAGATTTTAATGTGAAATTTCTACCCACCGGAAAACCCGAAATGGATGAACTGATAGGGGTTTACAACCAGATGATGGATGCTTTGCGGGAAGAACGGACCAAACAGCAGGAACAGCATTTTTTTCTGGAGAAGCTGATCCAAACATCCCCTACAGGCATCGTTATTCTTGACTATGACCAGCAGGTTAAACAGGTAAATCCGAAGGCTGCTGAAATATTGGGAGAGAATTTAGCATATTATATGGAACAGATTAAGTTGCTGCCTCCCGGGGAGTCTACCACGATGAAGATCGGCGGCACCAGAACCTACAAATTCCAGAAATCCAATTTTATAGATCGTGGTTTCCCAAGGGTATTTTTAATGATCGAAGAGGTGACGGCGGAGTTGTTCGAAGCTGAAAAAAATGCCTATGGAAAGGTGATCCGGATGATGGCGCATGAGGTTAACAATACCATCGGCCCGGTTAACTCTATATTAAACCAGGCTTTAAGCAGGAAAGATCTTTGGCAGTCGGAAGCCAGAGCATCCTTAAAAAACGCCGTACAAGTGGCCGTAGATAGAAACCAGAACCTAAATCACTTTATGCGCAATTTTGCCGACCTGGTGAAACTGCCTGCCGTTAGAAAAACACGTAGTGATCTGGTGCATATCATTTATTCGGTAGCGGAGCTAATGCGAATTGAAGCTGAAAAGCGTCAGATAATCATTCTTTTTGATTTGCCTGGAAGCCCACAATACTTTGATTTAGATGTGCAACAGATGGAGCAGGTGCTGATCAACGTGGTTAAAAACGCAATGGAAGCCATAGAAACCAATGGCACCATTAAGCTTAAATTAGATCCTCTTGGCCGTAAGCTACTGGTTAGTGATACGGGAAAAGGTATTGCGGCCGAAGTTAATGATCAGTTATTTACCCCTTTTTTTAGCACTAAAAAAGATGGCCAGGGTATTGGCTTAACACTGGTGAAGGAAATCCTGCATCATCATGGTTTTCATTTTTCTTTAAGAACAGTTAAGGAAAGGGAAACGGTTTTTGAGATTTTGCTGTAAGTTCGTTAACCTCACAACGGACTGCTGTTATTTATTAAGCACGTGTTTTTCCAATATATAACTGGTTAGCGGCATTAGCCTTTTTTTATTGTCTAAAGGGTGCTCTCCCGGAGCGGTATAATACTCCAAACTATCTCTTTTTATCTTTCTGTACCAAACCCTTCCTAATGCGCTTTCTGTAATCGTGTCTGGAAGGGTGATTCTTTTCAAATTTGAAACTTTGAAAGTATCTAAGGCTATAATTACGGCGTTACCCGCTTTTTCATTACAAGGGATGGACTTGTATTGATTGCCAGTCCAGTACATACATTGATTATTTTTTGTGAAAAACGCCCATATTACCACAACCGTTATAACTGTAATAAGGGCTATTATTACCCGTTTATCAAATAATTTCTGTTGAGGTGGGGACGCTTTTGCTAAACTTTTAGGCTCAGCGATAGGCGGCTTATGCTCATCAGTTGCTAAAACATTCTCTGGATCATTACTTTTAGCTACCAGAGGTAGGCTGTCACGAAATAACGAAGCATCTTCTACCCCAAGGATTGGGGAGCGAAAACCAATCAACCAGGCTAAAAGTGCAATATTTTTGTCTTGGCTGTTTAGCGTATGATCTTTTAAAAAATTGACTAGCGGCCTGAATTTATCTACATCAAAATTCTTAATTCTTTGTCCATAATTACCCCCAGTCTCTACTGGTCCGAAAAACTGTCTTAACACAGGGTCAACTTTTGGAGAACCTTTCTCCGCAAAGACATTTAGACATTCCTCTTTTAATCCTAAGCGCGTCGGTTGCGTTAAATTTAAAGAAAGTGCACCCGCATCTTTCTTTCGCGCGTATTCATCTAATACTTGCTGTTTATAATTAATTGGCATTTTTTGGAGCGTTAATCTGCAAAAGTAAAAGGAATTTTCGGAATTCCTAAAGCTTTATCGGAATTCTATAGGAATGTTCGGAATTACCGGAACCCCTTGATAATTAAAACTTTAAACCACCATACATTTGTTTCAGAAATCAGCGGAAGTATTGCTATCCAAGTAAGTTACTGAAAACTGATTTTCAAAAGGGTGAACATCACGGAGCCAATAAACGGTTTGGGAAGCATTTAAAAAGCTTCCGTGATGAAAACCCACCACTTCCCAAAAATTTCAGAAGGCCTTCTGATACACAATTGTAGCAACCCCCGCGAATGGTTCGCGGGGACCTATAGCGTCTATCATTTCTAAATTTTTGATCATGTTTTTACCTTTATTCATTGCAATCTTATTAGGACTTGCAAGCCCTTCAGCATCAAACAGTAATAATTCTAACAATAGTATGTCAACATATGACGACGGACCGGAAACTCCACCTAGCGACAACGGCGGAGAAACCGGACACGTACCAATAAAAAAATAGACATTTAAAGTGGGGGAAATTAGATTTTCCCCACTTTATACTTTATAAACAAGTAATTTAGTTGCGTGAAAAAACTTATATTGCTTGTGTTCGTTAGCCTTATCCTTTTTTCCTGTATTAAACAAGAAAAATATAGTGCTGACAAGCTATCAAAACTAAATTATGACAAGGCTTACGACTTTTTTGCTGTTAGCCGTTACGATAGCGCATTCTATCATTTCAATCAGGTAATCTCTATACATACAGATAGCTTGTTAATGGGAAAATCGTTATTTAATATGGCGATAATCCAATCCATACAGGGTGATTATTTTGGAAGTAATGAGTCTGCGGTGAAGTCACTCAATTATTTCGACCGCAAGAACACCTCCTACCTCGCTACAGTTTATAACACGATCGCGGTAAACAAAACTGACTTAAAAGACTATAAAGATGCTATAATTTGGTATAAAAAGGCAATTGCTATGGGTCATCAGGATAATGATTGGGACAGTCTTATGTTTGAAAATAATCTTGCCGTTGCCCATTATAAGATTAAAAACTATGACTTTGCTAAAGCCATTTACGAGAAATTGATTGTAAATGACACGGTGAAAAACAGTGCATCCCTTTTTAGCAAGGTGATTGATAATTTAGCATACACCAAATGGCTTCAAAACCATAATCACAGGGCAGCACCAGAACTCTTCAGGGCACTGGCTATTCGTGAACAACAAAAAGATTTATGGGGACAAAATGCCAGCTTTATTCATTTAACCGAATATTATAGCGAAAGCCATCCAGATTCAGCGCTAATTTATGCCTACAAAATGTATGACGTGGCGAAAAAGTTGAATAGTGCTAACGATCAGCTTACTGCGCTGAAAAAATTAATTAAATTAGGCCCGAGTGAAACTGCCAAAGGTCACTTTGAACGCTACCAAATGCTGGGTGATAGTTTGCAAACCGCAAGAAATGCAGCAAAAAACCAGTTTGCTATTATCCGTTACGAGACCGAAAAACATAAAGCAGATAACCTACAATTGCAACAAGTAAATACCGAACGAAGGTACCAGTTGATTGCTATTCTGGTAGGCGCATCTTTATTACTGCTAATAAGCGTTTTCTGGTATAAAAAAAGGAAAAAGAAGTTGGAAACAGATGCCCAAGATGCCATTAAGGAAAGTAAACTTAAAACATCAAAAAGAGTGCATGATGTGGTAGCCAACGGTTTATACCGTGTGATGGCGGAAATGGAGAACCAGGAGCACTTCAATAAAGATCGAATGTTAGATAAGATTGAAGACCTTTACGAGAAATCTCGGGACATATCTTACGAGGATGACCAATTGATTACTACCGCTTTCCATTTAAAAGTATCAGAACTCCTCACCTCTTTTGCCACAGAAAACACGAAAATAGTTATTGCTGGGAATGCATCTGAATTATGGGATAAGGTTAATGCGAGTGTGAAATACGAGGTAGACCACATCCTTCAGGAACTGCTGGTTAACATGAAAAAGCACAGCATGGCGACAAACGTTGCCATTAGGTTTGAGCAAAAGGATGATGATATCTACATTTACTATACGGACAATGGGATTGGCATGAGTGAAGGCACCCGTTTCAACAATGGGTTGAGAAATACGGGAAACCGTATAGATACCATTAATGGCGCCATTACCTTTGAAACAAAATTAGAAAAGGGAATGAAAATCAAAATCTCTTTTCCACTTTCCTAATCTTATACATGATGTTCAAAAGAGTATTAATTGCAGAGGACCACGAAATGACCAGTATTTCTGTGAGGAAAACACTGGATGATTTAGGCATCGCACAGACCGAATACACCTATTATTGCGATGATGCGTACATGCATATTAAAAAGAACGTTCATAGCGAACAGCCCTTTGATTTATTGATCACAGACCTTTCGTTTGAAGAGGATCACCGTACGCAATTGCTTGCCGGTGGCCTGGAGTTGATTGCCGCAGTTAAAGCTATACAGCCTGATATAAAAGTGCTTGTGTTCTCAGCAGAAAACAAAGCTGCCATTATTGATACCCTTTTTAAAGAACTAGGCATTAACGCTTATGTACGCAAGGCCCGTAACGATGCTCAAGACCTGAAAATGGGAATTGAGGCCATCTCTAAAAATAAGACTTATCTTTCTGCTCACCTAAAGTCGATCATAAAGCAAAAAAATGCTTATGAGTTTTCGAATTACGATATCACTATCATCTCTCTGTTATCACAAGGCACCTTGCAAAAAGACATCCCAAATTATCTACAGCAAAACAACATCAAACCATCAGGGCTAAGCAGCGTAGAAAAACGGCTGAATCTGATGAAAGAGATACTGGAATTCACTAAGAATGAGCAATTAGTTGCCTATTGCAAAGATTTCGGAATTATATAGGAATTATTCAAGGACTACGGTTTCCCGTAAAGATTAGTTATAGCGTTGCGATATATTTGATAAACAAAACATCAATATAATTTCCGGCAAATGGACCTTAAACTTAAGCTTGAACAACTTCATCAACGTGTAGTCGGATTG